>ENA-UOUJ01000371-UOUJ01000371.1-activated-sludge-metagenome-genome-assembly--contig:-NODE-371-length-32763-cov-5.486364_pt1 | contig 32763 bp, 21 predicted proteins | sample MGYA00249839_ERZ747224 | MGnify/ENA primary metagenome ERZ747224 (study PRJEB28782, sample SAMN03220277) | activated sludge metagenome | biome: wastewater; feature: sewage sludge; material... | reverse complement strand
GGATATGCGGTTGAGGTTATGCAGTGTGGCGTATCCGTGCATAGCTTAATGCTTTAACCTTTGTAATTTTAAAGCATGAGCCGCAAATACAAATTTAGAGACAACAACAAGTTATATTTTACCACCTTTACAGTAACTAACTGGATAGATCTTTTCATCAGAGACGAGTACAAAAATATACTTCTCAACTGCATCCGTTTTTGCCAACGTGAAAAAGATCTAGAGGTGTATGCATGGTGTATCATGACCAGCCATGCACATTTTATTTTTGGCAGCAGAGGTAACCCGTTGAGTAATATCATGCGCGATTTAAAAAGACACAGTTCTGAAGAGCTTCATAAATCAATTAAAGTGCACCCGTTTGAGAGCAGAAGGGAATGGATGTTGGCAATGATGAAGAAAGTGGTAACACCTTTATCAGGCAAATCCTGTTTTCAGTTATGGCAGCCGGAAAGTCATCCGGTGGAACTTAGCAACGAAAAGATCATGCATCAAAAATTAAATTATCTTCATAACAACCCTGTTGCTTCAGGCTTTGTACAACAGCCTGAAGACTGGCATTACAGCAGTGCAATTGATTATTACGGTGGTAAAGGTTTGTTAGATATTATATTGATTGAACCAATGATTGTGACTGTTGAATAAGCACGGATACGCCACACACAATGCCAGGCTGCATATCCGCGCCAGTGGGGTTGAACCAATTATTGTGAGCATTGAATAAGCACGGATACGCTGCACACAATGCCGGACTGCATATCCGCGCCAGTGGGGGGTTCGTTCTAACCAAAAGCCGCAAACACATCAATATAAAAAAAGCCCACCGTTTGCAGGTGGGCTTTTTTTATTAAACCAACAGGTTAAATTCGGTACCTGTTATAATCGAATCAACTTATGAATTTTTCGCTGAAGGCCCTGACGAACTTCCAGGAAATACACACCGGCTTTTAATCGGCTTCCGGCATTTCGGTTGGTGCCGGGTGTCAGATTCATTTGCTCCATCGTTCTGCCGTGTATGTCGAGGATACGCGCCTCTATTTTGTCGTTCGAGGTTGTTTGCACATGAATCTGAAATAGTCCTGCACTGGGGTTCGGTGCTATCTGAACAGTCAATGCACCCTTATCCTCCATCATTCCTTTAGTGAACACCGGCGGGTTTTCAGGGCAGGCCGGTAGTTTCACTTTATATACCCGTATAGCACTGGTGCCGCAATTGTTCACTGACTGTGCTTTCACATCACCACTAATCGCACCTACAGGGTATTCAACCTGAATGGTGTTGGTGCCTTGTCCGCTCAACAACGTAGCACCCGCAGGTACCTGCCATTGGATGGTATTGGTGTTGCTGGATGTGGTTACTGTGTATTGATATACGCGGATTGGACAAGCAGAAATGAGCAACACATCAATGGCAGATGGCGCACCCGGTGATAAGAGGGAAACATTCAGCGTACGGGATGCACTGATACCACATCCGCTTTCAGCCTGCACAGATATGCTACCTCCCGTATATCCGGCAGGATAAATAAAGGAGATTTGATGGGTTCCCTGTCCACTGATGTTCATCGCTCCGGCCGGTAACGTCCACGTGTAAGTGGAAGCATTCGATAGCGGGGTTACAGAATACGTAGCGGCAACTCCACCCGGTGCAATGTATTCACACACATTGGTTGGTCCTGCAATTAAACCAGGAGTGGAAGGATTGGAACGCTGGAGAAGCATACTCCTCGCACTGCTGACACCACAATCATTCACTGCAGTTACACTCAACATGCTGCTGGTGAATGCTCCGGTGAATGCAATTTCCACAAGGGTATCGTTTTCACCCGGGCCATTCGGATGCGTAATGATTGTGCTGCCTGCTTGTGCACTCCATATATACGAAGTAGCAGAGGCCACTTTAGGTATTTGATACGTAATGGTTGACGGTGTATTGATCACTGAACAGATATCAGTAGACGATGCCTGAATAGGTGCCGGTGTGGTTGGATACTGTGCCAACAGCCAGAATAAACGCTCACTGCTGATACCACAATCTGAAGTGGCTGTTACCCTGAACATACGGTTGGATGAACTCAGGAAATTGCTGTTAATCGTTACCGTTATGTTGTTGGTGCCTTGTCCGCTGATTAACGTTACTGTAGGCGGTACAACCCACTGATACGAAGTGGCTCCCGGTACAGGTTGCACACTGTAACTGAGTACTGTTGAACTACCCACATAACTGCACACATTGGTAGGCCCACTCACTTCACCCGGGGTTTCCGGAGAGATGGGCTGAGGTTGTATGATAATCGGATTGTTGGGGTACGTCCAGCTACAATCCGGATCACTCTGTACACGAACCGTTATATTGTACTCTCCGGCTGCCAGGTTGTTGAACACCGCATTGGGATGAAACGTTTCCCCATCTATACTGTACTCATACACCCTGCTGTCTGCAGGAACGATTTCAATGCTGCCGGCCACCGGTGTATTGCATGCGGGTTGCGTTACAGATATTGTTGAAATATCCGGTATTTCACAACCGGTAGATTCTAAAACTACCATGGTGGAATCTGCCGTTAATATCAACTGTCCGATTGAAGTATATAAATTCGAACGCATGTCGATGGAGGCAATTTTCTTAATAAAAATATCATCTATATACCATCCATGTGCGGTAACAGAATTGTCTGAACAAGATCTGAAACGAATCTTCACATTGTTTTCATTTGCATAAGGGGTTAAGTCAACTACTGATCGGATAAAGTTTGAACTGTTTCCACTAAAGGCTAAACGGGAGGCCAACGGTGCAGCCGCGGTTGAATTCATGGTTCGGTTGTATCCGTTTTGGATAAAGTTAGCAGGACCAATATCTGCCCAGGTGCTTCCACCGTTTAAGCTGATCTCTACCACACCTCCGTCGTACCCTGATTCCATATTATACCAATGCCAGAAACTCAATTGCAATGGTGTGGATGGTAATGCAAACGCCTGGGTGGTGGTCAGCAGTTGATCTGATACTGTAGCTAATTCCTGACTAAACAATGAGTATGGCGCACTTTTGCTTTGTGCATCGGTTGCTATCCATTGGGTACTCGTGGTAGAAGTAGGGGTCCAGAACGAAGAAATACTGTTGGCCGGTACACTTTCATCTATCAGTTGTATAGGTGGATAGTACGCACCGGCATTTATTTTCACTTCAAAACTATAGTCTGCCGTAGTGGAACTGGCCTGATTCACTACCCAGCTTACTACGCGGTTTAACGGATCGTACGTTCCTCCACCGGTGGCACTCACAAATGTTACACTGAGCGGGAGCGTGTCGGTTAAGATGTAATTGGTTAAACCCTGACAGGCATCCGTGGTTAAACGATTGGTGTAATAAATATTATTTCCTTCCGGTGTGGCTGTTACATTGTTTTGCAGTAACTCCAGATTAAAATTGCCCAGTGAGTAATCCGGTGTTTGATCTGTGACACTGGTGGATGAACCCTGTGATGCCAGCGAACCCATTCCACGGCGCCTGAACGCTTCTTTGATAGCACACTGATAAGCTCCACCATACAAGTTTAAATCAGCTTGTAAGATGGCATCGCGTCCGTCAATAAATCCCGGGCTACAGGGTTGTAGTTTCATGCCTTCCGTTACCAATCGTAATGCAATCACGTTTCCACCACCACCGGCTACGTCATAAATATTCGGATTGATATATCCGTTCTGTTGAATAATGTTCCAGGTCATATCCCACAATGCGGCAGCCCATATTTCACCTCTTGTATGTGGTGATGTTGCCAGTGTACTTGCATACACCTGTGGTGAAATGGCCATGTTTGTGCTGTAAGGAAAGTTGCGAATACCTGTTCCGGGCGGACTGGCAGGAAAAAGGTTTGTTCCATTCAATGCGTACAAACCCAATGTGCGTTGTGTAGTAAATCCGGTGTTGAGGTTGGATGTGGCCCAGTTTTGAGTCAGCATCATAGAGTAGTAATCACTCCATCCTTCACCCATATGCTCCGCATTGCTCAAACAGGAAGCCGCATTAGGTCCGCCGGTTAAACGATTACTGATTCCATGCGCGTACTCATGTACAATCACACCATTATCCACATCACCATCTCTGAAGGGTGTGCTCAGGTCCCATAAAAACATTTGCATTCTGGGTAAACTGCCATCTACCGGTGTGGCAAAATTGGCATTGTTCATTCCTCCAATATCCTGTGCCTCTGCCCGCACATAATCATTTCCCCAACCACCTCTTCCTAAATTATCTTCCTGAAAATTACCGGCAGCTTCTGTGAAGCCATATTGATACATGATGTTATGGATGAGGTTACTCCAGTAAAACACATTCGTGATGTTGAATTGTTGATTCTGAACCGGAGCGGTTTGTGTGGGGTCCACATTAAAGTCAGGTACATAATCAAAATCGGATAATATAAGATGTTTTGAAGGAGCAGATTTTGATTCTAATGCTGTATTGGTAGAGGTACGGTCGTGATAGGCCCACACATTATTTCCTCTGGTATAATTATAATTTGTTCCACCTACACCCGTATGCCAATTCAATGTGGTGGCATTGCCCGGGAATAGTGTCCAGGGATTGGTTACCAATGCAGGCGCGCCACCCGGTGCTTCCGGATTTTCGGCAGGAAATGGAATAACCCGGTATTGAGCACTTACAATCAGTTCCGGACTTTCAACGGTTGAAGTGGTGCCCGGCGTTGGATTGGTGTGGGTGCTGTTTTTATGTGCTGCATCCATCGTGTGGTTGGTGATATGCCCGGCGCAGGCCTGGTCATGCGTATGATGTGTTCCGTTTTCATACACCGTGAGGTTGTCTAAATGAATCACCTGGTTCGTTAAGGCATCTACATATACCAGCCAGTAATCAGGTGAGTTCGCCGAAACAATATATACCTCCCAAACCAGATTAACTGCCTTCTCTATTTCACTCGGAAGCCATTTTAAAGTGGCGGTAACATCTTCTTCTGCAATATTCAGTTTTCCAAAACGAAAACGCTGACCGTTCTTATCTGTACCCAACACCACCGGGTCAGTGGCCTGAGTGTACTTTCTGTCGGCAATGGCCGTGCGTACAGCCTGTTCCGGACTTACAGCCGGGCGGCCATCGGCAACGGATACACGCTGATCCATATAATTCACCAAAGTACCTGCTTGGGAGAGTAATTTTTCACCCTTAAAAGAAAGTACCAACAAACGGTTATGCACCATCAGGTTTTTATAGGTTTGTTGCATATATACATACCGGATGCCAGTTGCGTCATCCACATACGATGCCGAAACATCCATGTTTTTCAGTGCTTCTTTATCAAGCTGTAATGCAGCATGATTCAACTGCACCAGTGATAATGCTGCCTGTCTGTCTTTTTCTGCAACCTGAGACATAGCGAATGTGCTCATCGTACTTAGGAGTACGAGTAAAAGGAACCTTCTGGTCATAAACGTTGGTTTTGGTTTAAGCATCCTTTTGGTTCGGGCTTCTTACAGGAATTGCATGTGGCCCGGCTAAAAGTTTGCCGAATGAAAATAAGTATGTAGTAGGAGAGGTAAGGAATACGCTTTCAGCGGGGTTAAAGGTAAATTCAACCATAAACATTCAACATACCACAATCATGTGACGAGTATTGCGATTGAACTGTACATGTAAACATATGCTTTAATATACAAATAAAAAAACGGAATCATCTGATTAGGGTATCATCCGGCGCGATAACGAGTATAAATACACGAAACCATGCGCTCATTGCAGCTATCCGTATGAGTTAAGTTGAAACGGGCAATCAGGTACTTAAATGATAATGATCAGCCAGGGCCTTCATTTCCAGAAGGTTGGTTACGTTGAGTTTTTCGAAAATGCGTGATTTATGCGTTCCTACCGTAGAAACACCCAAATTGAGGTTTTTACTGATTTGGCTGATGGTGTGCCCGCTCAATAATAAATTCGCTATCTCAAATTCACGCGACGACAGTTTGTTGAAAGGATTTTCATCGGGTTTTTTACCGGCATTGGCCGCTAAAATTTCTATTAAAGTATCGCTGATATATTTCTTACCACTCAATACTACTTCAATAGCCCGCTGAATTTCTTCCATGGGTGAGTCTTTGTTTAGAAATCCACGCGCACCGGCTTTTAAATACCGTTGTGCATAGATATTTTCCGGACTCATAGAGAAGACCAACACCTTTAAATCCGGATAGCGGTTTCGGATAGTTTCCATTAAACTTAATGTGTCGGTGTTGGGCATCTGAATATCCAGCATGGCCAAATCATATTGCCGCTCTTTTAACTGATCCAACGCACTTTGTCCGTCCTGGGCCTCAAAAATGGCGCAGGGCTTATAGATCTCCGACAAGAGGGTTTTAATGCCGGAACGTACCACCACATGGTCATCTATAATCAGAAAAGTATTCAATACCTTAGTTTAATATATATAATAAGTAAGGAATGTAATATAGTGCTCCTGACGAAATTATGCAAATTTAGTTCTGTATAAATGGTTCGCTTCAATAACTTTGTGTTGATTGCATCGGGTGTGTTTCTTCTGAATTAAACAATACGGTGACTTCTAACCAATCATATCATGTGTTGATTTTATGCAGCGATGAACACCTATGGAAACTACTGAGGGAGGTCTGGATGCAAACACCGTACAAAGAAATTACCCTGCACCATGTACAAACTATTGATGAGGCTGTACAGTTTTATCAGCCCGGCGCATTCCAACTTATTTTTTTAGGTTTTTCGGATGCAGAGGCTTATGATACTGCAGTTCGAAAGTACATCCGCCATATCCCCGTTATTGGATTGGGATTCCCGGAAACGAAAATATCTTCCAGTAATCCGGAAGCACCGGCCTATTTGTCGCTGCAGGATCTAAACCCTGTAATGCTCACCACCTGTGTAGGTTTTTCCTTTCAAAAGTTTGAACTCGCAAAAGGGATTGAACGTGCCGACGAACGTTATAAAATGATGGCCGGTTACTCCAGTGAAATTATTTGGGACTGGAACCTAAAGACCAATGTGCTGATGTTGAATGTAGATGGGTGGACAAAACTCATGGGTGAAGGGTTAGAAGAAGAAGTGATGACGTTCGAAGAGTGGATGTCTTTTGTACACCCTGAAGATGATGCTTTCTTGCGGGATTATTTTAATAAAATTATTAAAAATCCGTTGGCGCACACGTTTGATGTTGATTACCGCATGCGTAGTAAAAACGGATATATCTATATCAACGAAAAAGGCAGTGCGTTTAGAGCAGAAAATGGTGTAGCATACAGGCTGATAGGCGCATCCAAAGATATAACACAAAAAAAGATTTCAGAAGAAGAACTCCGGAAATTATCCCTTATTGTGCGTGAAACCAGCAGCGCCGTTGTTATTACTGATACTTCCGGAACCGCCATCTGGGTGAATGAAGCCTATACACGTATAACTGGATACCGTTATGAAGAGTTGATTGGGCATGTTCCGGGAAAAATATTGCAAGGTCCCGAAACCGATCCTCTGGTTGTGGAGTATATGTCGAAGCAAATTAAAAACCGGCAATCTTTTGAATGTGAAGTGTTGAATTACACTAAAGAGGGTAAGAAAATCTGGCTACGTATTCAGTGTCAGCCTCAGTTCAACGAACGGGGTGAACACGAAGGATTCTTTGCCATTCAAACAGACATCACGCCCCAAAAAGAAATTGAACAACAGGTAACCCATAACGAAAAACGATTACGTGCATTGTTGGAGAAAAACAACGACGGATTGGTCCTGTTGTCTCCTAACGGGAAGTTGATTAGCCTGCTTTCCGGCCACCAGATACTCGAATACACAGAAGAAGAGTTGAGCGCCCTTCATTACAGCTATTATGTACATCCCGATGATCAGGAACTGTTGTCTGAAACGTTCAATACGGTAGTGAATAATCCGGGGGTTACTACCCATCTGGAGTTAAGGGTACAGAAAAAGGGAGGTTCATTTATTTGGGTGGAGATTACCTTTCGTAACCAGATGAACAATTCGTACGTGGGTGCTATTATTGCAAACTTCAGAGACATCAATGAAAGGAAAATTGCAGAGGGGCTTATCAAATCTTCCGAAGAGAAATACCGGAAACTGTTTAATTATAACCCGCTGTCACTTTTTGTTTGGAACCCGGATAATTTTGAAATACTGGAAGTGAACGAATCAGCCATAAGTGAATACGGCTACAACCGCGAAGAGTTTATTGGTATGAGTGTGGTGGATCTTGTGGCGCCGGAATACAAAAACCGGTTCATGCAAACTGCACAAAAAATCAAGAGCAACCATCAGTTTATTACCAGTTATACCAGCACCAACCTTAAGAAAAATGGGGAAGTTATTCATATATTCATCACCTACCAACCCATTGAATATTTTGGTAAACGCGTGAACCTGGCTATGGTGAATAACATCACCGAACAGGTGTTGCTAGAAAACCAGTTAACCGCAGAACAAAACCTGAAACAAAAGGAAATTACCCGCGCGGTTATTACGGCACAAGAACAGGAACGGCAGCATATCAGCAGGGAATTACATGATAATATCAATCAGATTCTGGCCACCACGCGCCTCTACGTTGAATATGCCATGACCAATGAAGCCATGCGCATGCAACTTCTTGGCAATGCAAAAGATTTGATTTTAACGGCAGTGAATGAAATCCGTAACCTCAGCAGGGCCCTGTTGCCCAGCGCGATTGAAACAGCCGGGCTCATTGCCAGTTTGGATGATTTGTTTGATTCTATTAAAAAAATCAACAAATACGAAATTGAAACCATCTGGCATTTTGAAGAGGTAACGTTATCGGATACACTAAAACTCACCTTGTTTCGGATTGTTCAGGAACAATTAAACAACATCATAAAACATGCTGAAGCAACCCGGATATCTACCGTAATTAAGGATACCGGCCAACAACTGATTTTGTCGGTAAAAGATGATGGGGTGGGTTTGAAAGATGATACCGCCGGCGTGGGGTTAGGACTTAAAAATATCCGCAGCCGCGCGGCATTGCACAACGGCGAAATGGAAATCATATCCCGTAAGGGGCAGGGAACGGAATTGATTGTGCGATTTAAATGGTAGCTAAAATTTGCAGTGTGTGGTGGTTTTTGTACTTTACTACTTTATAAACCCGTATGAATTTCTCCAGTTACAAAAACCGTTATAATCTCTTTTTCGTAGTAGCACTCACAGGGATATTGGTATTTATACTCATTACATTCCGCAACATCCGTAATGCCGAAACGCAAAGTGATAAGGTGCAGGCATCATTGGAGAAAATGTATATGCTGGAATCTATACTCACCGATGTACAAACCGTTGAGTCGGGACAGAGAGGGTTTTCACTAACCGGAGATGAAATGTATTTGCTCGCCTATAACAGGGCGTTAGACAGTATTAAATCCAATGTAGAACTGCTCTTATACCATCCGGATAACCAGGTTACTACAGATATTAAGAGCAAAGAGGAGTTGTTAAGCCTTATTTCCAACAAGGTACTGGAATCTAAAAACCTGGTTGACATCCGCAGAACGTACGGACTGGATTCAGTTTCTTCTTTCATGAAAAACAATGAAAGTGAAATATGGATGAACCGGATTCGTATCAAGGTGAGCTCAATGGAAAGTGCGTTGAAGCAGCAAATTCATCAATCAAGCCTGAATAGTAAAGCATCTGCAAAGATTACAGCTATTGAATTTCTGGTACTGACCGTTGCTTTCTTTACATTTTTACTTACACTTTTCAGGTTGATGATGCGCGAACTGAAGGTAAACCTGAAGAATGCAGAACGGCTAAAATTCAGCGACAGCCTCGTAAATAGCATCACCAATCCTATCATCATCATTGACCGTAAACTCAGGGTTAAAAGCTGGAATAAATATGCTGAAAAATTATATGGATGGAATGAAAGCGAAGTAATGGCCAAAGAGCTAATACCCTTGTTGGACATCAATTTTTTACATGCTGATTTTGAATCCATCGCTGCATTTTATCAGAAGAATGAATATTGGAGCGGCGAGATGATTCATAAAACCAGAAACGGAAAGGAAATACATGTGCAGGCTACGCTATCACGCGTTAGAAACCAGAATGGAAAAATCTTAGGAGCAGTGGCTGTTATTACGGATATTACCCTGAGTAAAGCCATGGAGAAGCAACTGCAGGTACTCTCTACTAACCTCGAACGCGAAGTGCGCCGGAAGGTAGCCGAATTAAATAGTGTGTTTGACCGCATTACCGATGCGTTTATCGCCCTCGACCATGAAGGAAATTACACCTATGTGAATGAAAAAGCTGCCGAGTTACATGGTTTAAATATTGAGGAATTGATCGGAAAAAATATCTGGCAAATTAATCCCGATATGAAAGACGGCCCTTTTCATCAGGCATTGAAGGAAGCACGGGAAACTATGCAACCGCTAAAAAAACAATTGTATTATCCGAAAAGCAACCAGTGGTTCGAAGATTTGATATACCCCTCAGCAGACGGTATATCCATTTACTACCATGATATTACTGATAAAAAGCAAGCTGAACTTAAATTACAGGAAGCTGAAAACCGGTTCCGCAGATTGGTAGAAGAATCCATGGTGGGGGTGTATATCCTGCAAAACGATAAGTATCTCTACATCAATCCGCGTTGTGCAGAAATTATAGGGTATCAAACGGATGAAATCATCGGAAAGATGAGTATCCTAGATATTATTTCTCCCAAATCTATTCCTGTAGTAAAAGAAAATATTGCATTGCGTTTATCCGGTAAGGTGAGTAGTATGCATTACGAATTGGAAGCAATCCATAAAAGCGGGCAAACCATTCAGGTAGAAGTGTTCGGGAGTTATATATTATACAACGGCGCACCGGCTATCATCGGTACGCTGATTGATATTACCAAACGAAAAAAAGCAGAAGAACAAATTACCCTGTTGAATGAACGCTTTCAACTGGTGGCCAAAGCTACACAGGAAGCCATCTGGGATTGGGATATGGAAAAAGATATCATTTCAGGAAACGACCGTTTCTGTGAAATGTTTGGCATTGAACAAGGCAGCTTTATTACGTTCAAAGAGTTTACGGAAAGATTGCAGGTGGATGATGGTAAAAAAGTAGTGGAAAACCTGCAGTTGGCCCTGCAACAAAGAAGAGATTTTCTTACTGAAGTGTATCAGTTCACCCTGCCCAACGGCTCGAACCGCTATTTCAACGACAGATCATATATACTATATCGTACCGATGGTAAAGCCTATCGTATGCTGGGTGCCATGCAAGACATCACCGAACAAACCGTTGCCAACAACAACCTCGTGGTAGAGAAACAATTATCCGATAATATCATCAATAGCCTGCCCGGTATCTTCTATATTTTCGAACCCACGGGTATGCTTATACGATGGAATACAAACCTTGAACTCATCACCGGTTACAACTCCGATGAACTTAGCCGAATGAGTGTGATTGATTTCTTTAAGAACCATGATGTACAAAGGATTGAAGCAAAAATTGAATCTGTGCTGATGCACGGTGAAGATAAAATAGAAGCCGATCTGAAACTGAAAGACGGGCAACTTATACCGTATTATCTCACCGGAATGTCTATTGAGTACGAAGGAAAAAAATGTATCATGGGAGTGGGACTGGATATGAGTGAAAAACTTCAGGCACAACAACTGCTACAAAAGAGCGAAGAAAAATTCCGTACACTCATTGAACAGGCATCTGACGGTATTTTCATTACCAACGCCTCCGGATTACTCCAGGTTGTAAACACCAGTGCTACGGTGCTTACCGGCATTCCGGAAAATGAATTGCTTCAAATGAAGTTGCAGGATATTTTATTCAATGATGATCAAACACCATTGGTATTGAATGAAAACAACGTAAACGGACAAGTACTCATCAGTGAGAAAATACTCATAGATAAAAACAGGAATACCGTACCGGTGGAAAGTAGCTCGAAACAATTATCCGGAAATCGTTTTCAATATATCATCCGTGATATAACGCTCCGAAAAAAAGCAGCCGATGAACTGAAAGCTTCAGAGAATAAATACCGCCTGTTGTTTGAACAAAACCCGATGCCAATGTGGATGCTCTCCATTCCCGACCATCGTTTTATTGCTGTGAACGAATCTGCCGTTCGCTTTTACGGTTATAGCCGCGATGAGTTTCTGCAAATGGGTATTGAGGACATCCGCCCGAACCACACCCGCAACCGCTCCACATTTATGAAAGCTTTTCAATCCGGCATCCAAAACGCCGTGATATGGGAACATAGAAATAAAAAAGGAGAGAACGTTATGGTGAGTATTCTTTCACACGACGTACTGTTTGAAGGAAGCCACGCCCTGTTGGAACTGGCCACGGACATGACCGAAAAAATACGGGCTGAGGAAAACCTCAAACAAAGCCATGAACAGTTGAGGATGCTAGCCTCTTATCTTGAAAAAGCCCGTGAATCAGAACGCACACACATCGCACGGGAAATACACGATGAACTCGGACAACAAATTACCGGATTAAAAATGGATATGGCCTGGTTAAACCGAAAACTGGACAATGCCGACCCCCTCATCAAACAAAAATTGAAAGAAATTATTGATGGTATGAACGGTACCGTGGCAACCGTGCGAAACCTGGCTATGAAACTGCGCCCCAGTTTACTCGACGACCTCGGACTGGTAGCGGCACTCGAATGGCAAAGTGAAGATTTTCAAAAACGCACCGGTATTCAAACCCATTTCGAATCGGATGTAACTACAGTACAATTTCCGGAAGCCATCTCCACCAACTTGTTCCGCATCTTTCAGGAAAGCCTAACCAATATCGTACGACATGCAAAGGCAACCCGTGTAGAAGCCTCGCTGGTGCAGCAAGACGGACTGCTGATCCTGGAAATCACTGATAACGGCATTGGCTTTAACGAAGAAACGGTTAAACTTAAAAACACCCTTGGATTATTAGGGATGAAAGAGTGAACTTTGGAAATGAATGGCACATTCGATATTTCCGGATTGCCGGGCTCTGGTACACGCATTCATATTGCGATTCCTGTAAAAATTTAATGGTATGCATCATGATTAGTATTCTCGTGGCTGACGATCATTCTGTAGTTCGAAAAGGATTAAAACTGATTCTGGAAGAAGGTTTTCCGGGAGCGAAGGTGATAGAGGTTTCCAACGCAGAAGAAACCATTGAAAAAGTATTACAACAACACTGGGATGTGGTGATTAGTGATTTATCGATGCCCGGACGTAGTGGATTAGATGCCCTGCAACAGATTAAGCAAATCAACCCTAAAATTCCCGTCCTCATTTTGAGCATTCATCCCGAAGAGCAATATGCCATGCGCGCACTGAAATCAGGAGCTTCCGGATATTTAAGTAAGGAGATGGCACCCGATGAACTGGTAAAAGCTGTAGAAAAGGTGATGTCGGGTAAAAAATACATCACACCGTCCATAGCTGAAAAACTCGCTTCTATCTTTGATGAAGATACAGAAAAAGCACCACATGAAAATTTGTCTGACCGCGAATTTGCCGTGCTGAAACTCATCGCCAAAGGCAAACCGGTGTCTGAAATTGCTGAATCGTTGTTTTTAAGCGTAACCACCGTGAGTACTTACCGCTCCCGCATCATGTCTAAAATGAATATGAAAAACAATGCTGAAATCACACTCTACGCCATAGAGAACAAACTGATTTGATGTGTAGTATTTATTCTACCGTCCGTCGTGTATATGTTTACGTTATGAATAATTCCTGAACTACAATCGTTTCCTGCCGCATCATCTATTTTCAATGTAGAAATAGATATGCACCAGAATAGTTACCGGATATTGATTGTAGATAATGCCAAAGCCATAGCCCGCAGGGTGGAGTTGTTGTTTGCCGAACACAGGGAAACCATTACAACCATTACCCTGGCAGATAGCTACGCACAGGCCGTGCAGTTGCTGCAACACCAGGCATACCAACTGGTACTGCTGGATATTCATTTAAAAGATAAAAGCGGGATGAACTTATTACAGCATATTAAACTGCATTATCCCGAAACCATTGTGATCATGTTTACCAATAATGCAACACCCGAATACCGAAACGCCTGCCTGCAATTGGGTGCCAACGCATTCCTCGATAAAACAACCGATTTTGAAATACTACCGAAAGTAGTGATGCAATCACTGTTGGAAGTGTATGGGTAGGTGGATCGAGCGTCCATGCAAATTTGAATCCTCCATTGAACAGCAATCTAATTTTATACGTGTTGATTGAAAATACAAACCTGTTGTGTCTGAGAGGTGCGTTTGAAAGTGTACACTGATTGTTTATTTCCTCTTAAACGTATGAATGGCATTTTTAGCCTCCTCTACACTTTGAACGGTTTCATCATTCGTTGTAGAAATCAGTATATAGTACAGGTTATCACTGAATAATATCACCTGATAAATGTTTTCAGTTTCCTCAGCATTTTTGCTTTTCGCTTTTGCATATATCTCATATCCGTTGATTCCGTCAACAGTAATTTCATTGACATATTCTATGTTTTGTATGTCTACAGGTGTTTTTTTTATTCTGTTAATGCAAAAAAGTTTTTTGTCTTCCGGTGTTACAGTATTAAAAGATTTTGTAACAATTAAATTCGTTTTATCTTTTGAAGCAGTAGGGATTTTGCCGTCAACCGTAAAAATGAGTGAATTCGACATGCTACCTGCAAATTTCAATTTTGTTTCTGAAACGTCAATTGTATAATCTAACGCTGCGAATGGGTCTAATTTCATACCAGCATCATATACAGCCGACAACATGGATTCTTTGATTTTTGCGCCGATCTTCTTCATGCTTTCTGGCGACACTCCATTAATCATGATGGTTTCACTTTCATCGCCAAATACAAGTATGTATTTGGTATATGAATTGCCATACGCATGCTGTTTTCCGGTAATCAACATAGCCGGAAGTCCATTGAATGTGAGTTGCTCAATATTACTAACCTCCACACCACTGCCTAATAGATTTTCTGCATTGAGTCCTGCAGATGTTTCTGAATACGGCCCCGGAATATCTAACAACATGATACTTGAACCACTTTCATTTTGTTGTAAGCCAAGAAAGTTTTGTCCGACAGTGAACCCCTTGGGTGGAATCAAATAAATTTTTGTCCCTTTAATATACACATGGTTTTCAGTACGCACGTTGTCGATTTTTTGCTGGCCGAAAACGGATAAAGAAATAAAAATCAATAGTAAAGCGCCAGAGTGCTTGAGCATATAATGTATTTAAGCTGATGATTTTTTTCACTCCCCCATTATGCATATATCCTTTCAATGGAATCCCTGTGTTTCTCCATAATCACCTTACGTTTTAGTTTAAGCGTTGGCGTGAGTTCACCGGTTTCTATGGTCCATTCATGCGGTATCAATTCAAACTTTTTAATTTGTTCTACCGGATTAAAAAAGGTGTTGAAACTTTCCACCAACGCACGGTACATCTTCAATACTTCAGGGTGTTTAACCGCCGCCTCATGATCGGTGTAGGGTATCTGGTTGGTTTGCATCCAGTCGCGCAGCGTAGTAAAGGAAGGCACAATCAAGGCCGCCACAAATTTTTTGTCAGCGCCTACCACCATCATCTGTTCCACATACGGCGATTCTTTCATTTTGTTTTCAATGGGTTGCGGAGCCACATATTTGCCGCCGCTGGTTTTAAACAACTCCTTCTTGCGGTCGGTAATTTTCAAATATTTGTTTTCAACATAAACACCAATATCGCCGGTATGCAACCATCCGTCTTGTATAACTTCGGCTGTTAAATCCGGACGTTTGTAGTATCCCATCATCACACTCGGGCCTTTTACACAAATTTCTCCGTCGGCTTCCAGGCGCACTTCCTGTCCGTGCAAAATGGGGCCTACGGAACCAAAATGCGTTCCATCTTTTTCCTGTCGGTTCACGCTAATCACCGGACTGTTTTCGGTTGGGCCGTATCCTTCATAAATCGGTATGCGCGCTCCGTTGAAAATGCGCAACAACCTTTCCTGGCAGGCAGCACCACCGGTGATGATATACTGAATGTTGTTTCCCAACGCCTCTCTCCATTTGCTAAATATCAGTTTGTTGGCAATGGCCAGTTGCATGTTGTACATCATGCCGCCACTTTTGCGGTTGTCGTACACTTCAGCCAATGATATCGCCCAGAAAAAAAGTTTTCTTTTTATTCCGGTCAGCTCCTGTCCCTTTATCATAATTTTTTCATACACTTTTTCCAGCAGCCTTGGAACCGTGCAAAACACATTCGGCTTCACTTCTTTGAGGTTATCTCCAATGGTTTCCAAACTCTCTGCATAATAAATACATATACCACTGCAGATGTAGATGTAAGTAACCATGCGTTCAAAAATATGATTAAGTGGAAGGAAACTCAAAGCTTTTGTGCCCGGCTGATCATCAAACGGAAAACTGATTTTACTGTTCAACACATTCGTAACAATATTTCTGTGGCTCAACATCACCCCCTTGGGCGTACCCGTGGTACCCGATGTGTAGATGATGGTGGCACAGGCTTCCGGGTCAATATTTTTTTTAGCAACAGCTACTTCCTCCACATATTCATCGCTGAGATAATTTTCCCAATAAGGAACCCCTTCCAACCGGTCGAATGCAATAATATCTTTGATAGATGCTACTTCATTTTTCAAACCGGCCACTTTATTATACAAATCTTCACCACTTACAAATACATATTGCACCTCGGCATCATTAAAAATAAATTCCAGCTCCAACACATTCGAAGTGGGGTACACCGGGCATAAAATCACACCAATTTGCTGACACGCCAGATCGAGCAACAACCACTCCGGCCGGTTTTTTGATATCAGCGCAATTTTATCCTGCGCTTCAACGGTGGCACCTTTTTTACCTAAACCCAGTTTCATCAGTCCGGCCGAGAACCGGTTTACCAAATTCACCACATCCTGCGTAGAATATTTTTTCCACTGCCCGTCGGGCTGCTTCGATGCCAGCATATCCTCCTGCGGAAAAGTGAGGAGTTGGTATTCCAACATGTCGAATAATCTTGAAGTATGTGATAGCATAGTCTTTTCTTTAAGCATTGTACTTTGTAATTTAATAAAAAGTATGGAGTGAAGTGCTTTCCGCTATTTAAAATGATTCAGAAAATGCCTTTTTATTTCCGGTTGTTATCATATACATGAAAATTATATGCTGATTAACCGGATGGATGCGCTATTTATTTCAAGGATTGGGCTATTCAATGAGGCATCGTTTATCCCTTCACGTTATGCTACACACATAAAAAAAGCTACCGGCATTCACCGGTAGCTCTTACATATTCAGGGGAAAATATTATCCCTTCTTAGATGCGTTTACGTTTACTTTCAGGTTCACTTCTTTGCTGATTACCCAATCTTGTGGATTGTTGGGCCCTTTGTAGTTCATGCCCCACTGGGTGCGGTCGATGTTGAAATCAGCCGTTGCTTTCAGGGTATTGCCTTCCATGGTAATTTTTGCAGGGAAGGTAACATTTTTAATGCTGTCTTTCAGTTGCAGGTTGCCACTGATCAGGAAGTTTGCATCCTTTAAAACAGCGGTTGAATCTGCAGTGTGTGGTGTTACACCGGTAATCTCAAACTTAGCCGTAGGATATTTCTCTACATCAAAGAAATCTGCTGATTTCAAGTGTCCGATCAACTTGCTCTTACCATCATCTTCTGATAAATCATGATTGGTCAGGCTGTTGATGTCAATCGTGAAAGATCCTGCAGAAACAGCCTCTCCGGTTACGGTCAGCATTCCGTCTTTAATCATCAGGTTTCCGGTGTGCGATCCGGTAGGCTTGCTTCCGGTCCATACCAGAGAAGAGGTTGTGTCAACGGCAAATTCAACTCCGGTAGCCTGAGCCACATCCTGCGTGTCAGTCGTTACGGCTTTGTCTCCCTCCGGTGCGTTGCAGGCAACCAGTGTAAATGAAGCAGCTAAAACAAATAATGATACCTTTTTCATGTAGTGTATTTTTTTAATTTGAATGCGAAGATAAATATTAGTGTTTAAACATCAAAATTAATTATTTGTAAAATTGTCCCTCCGGCATTTTAAACACCCTGGATCGTTGAAACCGGGTGAACGCCTCGTATTCTTCGGGGTGGGCATTGATCCACCGATTATATTGTTGCAAATTTTGGGCCGAACCAAAAATCCATTGATTATACGCGTTGAAAAGGCCGCTCCGCAGCAGTTGTTGTTGATATTCAAAGAGTTTGTACGGGAACTGGTGTTGATGTTGCTCAAACCAATCGAGGATGAAACGGGTACGAATCATGGTGAGGGTTTCCGCATTCAGGCCAAAAAGGGTTTGCGGCAACTGGGCCTGCATGGTTTTTAGGAAGGCACCTGCAAAACCGGTCATTTCTTTTTTGGTTTCGGAGGATGCTTCTGCAAATAGTTTCTTATATCCTTCGAGTAAAATATCTTTTATCTCCGGAGTGGAGCTGCCAAAGGGCTCCATGTTCAGGTAAATTTCACCGTAAATCAAACTCCACACCCGGTCGGTTGTAAAATAATAATACCGGCATGCATTGTAATAGTTTTTCGGATATGCGGGATCGGTTTCAATCCCTTTTTCCCATTGCTGGATGGCATTGAATTGTTTTTGCGCCCACAGCAACTCACCGTAACCGTTATACAACATGCCGCTCGAGGGAAATTTCTTCAATCCTTTTTTGTATACTTTCTCTGCATCCTTTGCCTGTTGCATGGCTACATGAATATTGGCCGCCAGTTGAAAACTCTGGTCGTCAGACTGATCTCCATCTACTACCGGTTGCAGGGCTTCGAGGGCTTTGGGATAATCGCGCATGTAATAGAGCGCCAGTGCGAGATCTTTCAATACTGAACCGTCATTAGGGGCGAGTTGCTTGGCACGGTTTAATACCAGCACCGCATTGGTGTAATCACCCTGCTTCATGAATGTTTTTGCTGTTTCCTGTAATTCGCGCGGCGTTTGTGCCTCGGCGTTAGTGATCAACATCATCCATAAATAAATAAACAGCAACCTTTTCATGCAGGAGATTTAATCATGAACATTCAAAAAAAGGCGCTGATACGCCTGTGGGGTTAGTCGATCAGATGGGTGAGCAACCCGTCGCGCAACTTCGGTTCAAACCAGGTGCTTTTGGGGGGCATCACATGACCGCTGTCGGCTATGTTCATCAACTGATCCATACTTACAGGATACAAGCTGAAGGCCAGTTGCATCTCACCACTGTCTACCCGCTTCTCCAATTCCGACAATCCGCGAATGCCGCCCACAAAATCAATGCGCTTGTCTGTGCGCTGATCCTGAATACCCAATACCGGCGACAGCAGGTTCTCTGATAATATGGTAATATCCAGTATACCAATCGGGTCGTTCTGATACGTGCCCGGCTTCGATTCCAGTTTGTACCATTGCTTGTTCAGATACATACCGTATTGATGGGGTGCTGTGGGTTTGAAGGCTTCTTCTACCGGTTCCAGGGTGAATTTTTCTTTCACTGCTTCCAGCAAGGCTGTGTCTGATAAACCGTTCAGGTCTTTGATTACACGGTTGTAATCCATGATTTTCAACTGATTCGCCGGGAACAATGTGGTGAGGAAAAAGGATGCACCTTCCGGAGCATTCGCACCGAGTGCCGCACGTACTTTCGCTGCCGATGCCGCACGGTGATGCCCGTCGGCTATGTAACTGCAGGGCACGTCTTCCTTAAAATATTGTGTGATGGCTGCTATGGTAGCATCATCGTTTACTATCCAAACACTGTGTTGCACGCCATCATCGGCAGTGAAGTTGTATTGAGGATTTTTTTCTGTCGTCCATTTGTGTACCAATGTATCCATGCGCTCCACATTGCGATAGGTAAGGAACACATTTCCCGTTTGCGCCATAATGGTTTTCATGTGGTTGATACGGTCCAGCTCTTTATCCGGACGTGTAAACTCATGTTTTTTGATGAGGTCATTTTCGTAATCATCCACCGAACTTCCGCATACCAGTCCGGTTTGGCTGTGTCCGTCCATGGTGATTTTATACAGATAATAACACGGCTTACTTTCTCTAAACAGGATGCCGCGGCTAATAAAAGCATTCAGGTTTTCTTTGGCCTTATCATATACTGCCTGATCATACAGATTGGTACTTTCAGGTAAATCAATTTCACTTTTGGTGATGTGCAGAAATGAATTGGGATTGCCCTGCGCTTCTACTTTGGCTTCCTTGCTGGATAATACATCATACGGACGTGAAGCCACGTTTCTTGCAAATTGTGCTTCCGGTCTGAGGGCTTTAAATGGCTGAATCGTAATCATCTCTGGTTTAAGGGATGCAAATATACAAAATCAAGGGCTACTTGGCCTGTACCCTTTTTTCGTAGTCCTGCATGGCTTCTATCAGCACTTCTACACTGGAAAGGGGCAATGCATTATACAACGATGCCCTGAAGCCGCCTGCGCTCCGATGGCCGGCTATTCCATAAATACGCCTTTCAGTGGTGAATTGTGTAAAATCGCTGGTTAGTTTCTCATCCGTGAGTTCAAATATTACATTCATGCGGCTGCGGTCAGTTACGTCCACCCGGTTTACAAAAAGGGAATTTCGGTCTATCTCCGCATATAGCATATCTGATTTCTGCTGATTGATTTTTTCAATTTCGGATATGCCGCCTTTCGCCTTCAACCAACGCAACGTTAGCATAGATACATATACGGCAAAAACCGGTGGCGTATTCAACATACTGTGTTCGCGGATGTGGTTTCGGTAATCCATAATGGGAGAAATCTTTACCGGGATTTTATCCAGCCATTTTCTGTTGACGATGACCACCGAGGCGCCTGCACACCCCATATTTTTTTGCAGCCCAGCGTAAATGAGCCCGAACTGATTAAAATTGCGTTGTACACTCAATATGTCGCTGCTCATATCCGCCACCAGCGGTACAGATACATCGGGAATCTGATGCCATTGTGTACCATAGATGGTGTTGTTGGTGGTGAGATGAAAATACCGGGCATCATTAGGCAATGCAAAGTCTTTGGGGATGTAACGATAGGAGCGGTCTTTTGAACTGCACACCACTTCCACCTTTCCAAAATAACCCGCCTCACGTATGGCTTTCGAACTCCACACACCGGTATCCGCATAGGCTGCAATATCTTTTTTGTGTAACAAATTCATGGGCACCTGCATGAATTGAGTAGTGGCGCCTCCATGCAGAAACAACACTTCATGGTCATCATCCAACAACATTAATTCCTTCACCAATGCACGGGCTTCTTCCATTACATCCATAATGGGCCGCGTTCTGTGTGCAGTTTCCAAAACCGATAAACCGTTGTTGTTGAAGTTGAGAATAGCTGCCGAAGCTTCCCGCAATACTTCTTCCGGAAGCATAGATGGGCCCGCATTGAAATTGTGCATTCGTTCCACGAGTGGGTGTTTATGGTGCGAAATTAAGTCTTCATTTTTCAATGGGGATGATGTTTCTGAAATGCACTGTTTTTATGGGAGAAACCACATTTATCATGGAATTGTCATGGGATTTGTCATGCCATTTTCATATTTCTCATTTCGAAACCAATTTTCCTTTTGCGATGCGGATTATGATGAGATGTACTACGACATTTGCGCTCAGAAATTTTAAGAAGATGAAAAGATGGATCTGTATAGTCACATTTTCTGCCATTGCTTTTAAAGGATGGGCACAGGAGGATACCTTAAAGAAAAATGTGGATTTGAATGAGGTGGTGGTGACAGGGCAATATCAACCCCAAACCCTGAAAAACTCGGTGTACCAGGTAAAGGTCATCAGCGGAGAACGCATTGCTCAACAGGGAGCCACACGCCTGCAGGATGTGCTGAGCAATGAACTGAACATCCGCTTTCGCCAGGATATGGCTACCGGTGGTGCGGATATCACCCTGAACGGTTTGTCGGGGCAGAACGTAAAAGTGCTGATTGACGGATTGCCGATGGTGGGCCGCCAGGGTACATCCAACGAAATCAACATCAACCAAATTGATATACAAACCATCGAACGCATAGAAATTGTAGAAGGTCCAATGTCGGTGATTTACGGTGCCGATGCACTCGGTGGAGTAATCAACATCATCACCAAAAAGAAAAAAACCAACGGCCTCTCCGTGAATGCACGCATCCATGAAGAAACCATTGGCAGCGAATACAGTGTATTTAAGCAAGGTATTCACAACCAAAGTGCGGGTGTGGCTTACCGTTATAAAGGCTGGGAGATGGGTGGCCAGGCCGGATACAATTATTTTGGAGGATGGAAAGATACGGCACAGGACCGTGAGTTGATATGGCACAGAAAGGATCAGATTACTGCCTCCGCATTTCTGGGATATCATGCAGCCCGCTTTAACATACGGTACCGCATAGACGGATTGGATGAAATCATTTACAATCCCGGAAACTTCCTGTATCGTCAACAGGCTTCCGGTGATACATTGGCATACGATGCAGAATACCTCAGCAACCGGGTAATGCATCAATTGCAGGCAGGATATACAGCCCATGAGCGGTTATCGTTTCAGGCACAGGCAGCGTATTCTGATTATAACCGTCAGGTATATGGCACTACCGTGAGCAAGCAAACAGGAAGTGTGCGATACAACAATGCCGAAGGCGCCAATGCACAGGTAAACTTTAAAGCGTTTACATTCAGGGGTACGGCCTTGTATACAATCTCAAAGCAATTCACGTTACAGCCGGGCGTGGATATCAATATGGAAAGCGGATCAGGTGAACGCCTGAGTACCGGAAAAAACAGCGTAAACGATTATGCTTTTTTTGTAACCTCTGAATGGGCACCCACAGAAAAATTACGTGTACGCCCCGGCGTTCGGTTCATAAAAAATTCGGTGTATGATGCTCCACCGGTAATCCCCTCTCTGAATGTGAAGTATGCCATCCGGGAAAACCTGGATGTGCGTTTATCTTATGCCAATGGTTTCCGTGCACCGTCTATCCGTGAATTGTATTTCAATTTCTTTGATGCCAATCACCAAATCCTCGGCAATCCGGATTTAAAAGCGGAGGTTTCAAACAGTTTCAATGCTTCCCTTAACTGGAAGAAAATGGTTCCGGGTAAAGTGGTTTATACTACGGTGCTCAGTGGATTTTACAACAAGGTGGAAAACCTGATTTACTATGCGCCTTCCGTGAGCGACCCGAATATTTTTATTCTTTCCAACGTTTCCGACAGTAAAACCGCCGGTACCAGTATTCAAACCATGGCCAAGTACAACCGCCTCAATGTAGGAGTAGGCGCTTCCTACACCGGATTCTATAACGCCGCGGCTGAAGATGATAAATCACTGCCCGAATTGCAATGGACTACCGAAGTCAATACCACCATTGGTTACAATATTCCCAAACATGGTATCGATATCCACCTGTTTTACAAGTTCACCGGCAAACAGCCGTTCTATGCCTATGATGCGCCCTCACAAAAATATGTGGAAGCATCCTTCGATAATTTTCACCTGGCCGATCTCACCGCATCCAAGAAAATAGGGAAGTACCTGGTGTTCAATCTAGGGGTTAGAAACTTGTTTGATGTAACCCGCGTAAACAGTTTTACCAACGGAGCAGGAGGAATTCATACCAGTGCCGGAAGTAAAAACCTCGCCACCGGCCGTTCGTTCTTTGGCGGACTGGCACTGAATCTCGATATTAAAAAATAATTCAACTGTTTAAAATAATAACTCAAAACATGAAGCAACTGTTTAATAAATCCCTACTCTTAATCCTTTCTGTAACTGTATTACTAACGGCGTGCCGCAAACGCGATAGCCTGTCTCCCGACAACTTCGTCAATTTTGAATCGGCCGAACAAGGCATTGCATCTACTGAAACAAGCATCACCATAAAACTGAAACTTTCCGCCGCCGCCCCAGCTGATATTCCGGTTGTGGTGCGCATGGTGGAAGACGGGCTCACCTATGGTACTCAATACACCCTTTCTGCCACCCCTGTTTCCAATCAACTTAACCTCATCGTGCCTTCGGGGAATAATGAAACATCTTTTACAGTTACTAAAACACCGGGTGCATTTTTTGCGGGAGATGAAAACCTAAAGTTTGAAATTTACAGTTCAGGCAGCCCGGTAATCATCGGAGCTACCCGCAACCTCATGCTAACATTCTCTGAACTCGTGGCCCAAACCCCCGCTGCGGTAGTCAACGGTGGGGGCGTTACTTTTGGAAATAAAGTGTTTATTGATATCAGCACCAACCGGCAAACTCCGGTGTTGCGCACGAATTGGGATCTGGGCTTCTACACCGGCAGCAACGATTTCAGGGTTATCCTGAATTCCTCTTCTGCGATGATGGCCAAACAAATCAATACAACAGATTTAAATACCGTCACCGGCGCAGATACCGTAGGAATGACCACAGACGTGGCTTTCAGCCAAACCAATCCGCAAACATCTCAGTTGCCCTATATCGATTATCCTGACGGAGATCTCACCCGCACAGCCATCGCATCTGTATCGGCCAATGATGCAGATAACAAAGTATATATCGTAAACAGAGGAAAAGGAATTGGCACACCGGCACCCGATCGCGGCTGGAAAAAGATTCGTGTATTGCGTAATAACAGTGGCGGATACACGCTGCAACACGCCGATATCAATGCCTTCACATTCCAAACCATCGAAATCAATAAAACACCCGATCATTTCTTCCGCTATGCCTCTTTCGAAAATGGTTCGGTAGAAGTAGAACCGGAAAAAAAGAAATGGGATATTGCCTGGACGTATTTCTCTAATGTAGCCAACTTTGGTGCAGGCGATTTACCTTATCTGTTTCAGGATATCATCCTCATCAACCGCAATGTACAGGTGGCCAAAATATTGGAAGCTACCGTTCCGTATGCCAATTTCACTGCCACCAGTATTGATAACTTGACAACGGCAGACTGGAGTAGTAAACAAAATGCTATTGGTGCCGACTGGCGCTCCGGTGGCGGACCGGGCGTATCACCCGCCGTTCGTACCGACCGTTACTATATCATTAAAGATGGTGATGCCAATTATTATAAACTGCGCTTTACCGCACTCACCAATAACGGTGAAAGAGGATACCCTTCCTTTGAGGCTGTTTGGCTGAGAAAAGATTGATACAAATATTTCTTTCATTACGCTGATTGTATTTTTTGATATTATGGCTGTAATCGGTTGGTTCCGTTACAGCCTTTTTTCTTTTTCCGTAAATACAGTTACGTATTACGGAAACAGGATGAGTACTTAGAGGTGTTACTTCGCGTTGTAAAAAATCAACGTTATGAAGAACTTCTATTTACTGGCCGCTGGTGTATTCCTATCCGGCATCACCATTGCACAAAATGACAAAGAACGCATTCAGCAACTTTGCGGCTGTTTTGATGTAACCTTTCAATACGCGGAAACTTTCTCGCACCAACCAACGTATACATTCCACGACCGTGAATTTATATCTGGTGGAACTGAATTGTCTTTACCCATTGAAGTGTCCGACCATAAAGTGGTGATCCAGCACCTGCTGGTAATCAACGACACCTTCATCATTAAACACTGGCGGGAAGAATGGTTGTACGAAAATCGTGAAATTTGGAAATACAAAGGCAACCGATGGTGGGTGAAGGAAACACTACCCGCAAGTGAAGTGCAAGGCAAATGGACACAAACCGTTTGGGAGGTTAGTGATGAACCGCGTTATCAGGGCTACAGTCCATTCGTGCCACTCGATAACAAAATCATCTGGCAAAGTACTGCAGACGCACCATTGCCCCGCCGGGAATACACCACACGTGAAGATTATAACATCCTGCGAAGAACCAATCGTATTGTACTCAACAGCAACGGGTATGTGCATGAGCAGGACAACTACAAAGTGCAACGCGCCGAAGATGGTACAGAGCAAATACTGGTTGAGGAACGCGGGTTGAACACGTATACAAAGCTTCCGGAGCAAGCATGTGATGCGGCATTGGCGTTTTGGAAGAAAAATGAAACCTACTGGACTACCGTGCGCCTGATATGGAACGAAATAATCAGCCAACGTTCATCGTTGAAGCTACGGTTTAAAGTAGATGGAAAACAATTGCATGATTACTTGAACAAGTTATCGTATACCTCAGTAAAATCGCAAATGACGGACGATGCGTTGCAAACGAGCATCCGTACGGAAATCAACAAGTTTATCATTGAACCCACAGGGGAGATGGCCGATAACCGTTGATAGATATGATGTAGTGGTTTAAAAGAAGTACACAGTTGTAAATTATCGGTTAATCGCAACCGTTACCTGTATCCTGTAACCAGGCTTTCTGCAAAGAGTCTACATTGAAGCTTTTGTGGGTATGTTTTTGTGGAATAAGTGCGTTCAAAGCGGGTTGTCCTGCATCTACCCATGCTGTATACCAAAAGCTGGCAATGGAATATACTGCCAGCCGCATACGGCGTTCGACCATACCGTTCAAACTTTTGTTGTATGCGCGGGTGTACGACGCTGAAAACTGTCGAACCGTTTTTCCGTTTCGCTCTTCAAAGTTATACCGCATGGCCGGATTAAATTGTTCCGATAATTTTTTTTCAAACAGCAACACACTGTCGCTTGCCGCAGCACTTTCCAGTACACGTGCCCAAATGAATGAATCGGGGTGCGACAAATATTCTGCTTTGCCGATAAAAAAATCAAACTCCGGCTCAGCGAGTAGTTCAGGAATGCTGCTTTCCCATAAACCATGAATGCCGTGTTGATTGGTGTACTGACCGTTATGGTTATGCGAAGTATGCAGGGGAACATGCGCGTCGGCAATGTAATGCCCGATTTCTGCACTGTATTTTAAAATGAGTTCAACGTGCTTATCCCTGAAAGCCGCCGTGAGTCTTTGTTTCATGCGAAGAATGTGCCATGGAACAATTCCCCGTGCATGCACTGTATCCGCAGTATAGCGCGCTATAGCCGAATCCATATTTCTGGGTAAATCAGGAAATGGATACGTGCCATACAAATCAATATCTATGTAATGACGCGGTGCCTCACCGTCAACCACATACCGCCTGCTGTCGGGGTCAGTGGCATGCGTGGCCAGATGGTGGATGTGCTGCTTGTAAAATCCGAACATGTCGGGTGGCAACAGAAATACGGCATAATAATTAATCAGCCGGTGGGCATAAAATCCCCAACTGCCGGCCTGAAATGAAATGCCGCAGAGTAGTACGGATATGATAAGTTGTTTCATACATCACAACACCACTTCCTTCTCCTGATCGTCGTTCAGGTCTGTTACACCCCCACTCACCGCAAACTTCATGGTTTGTGTACTGCTGATGTGGGTGATAGGTTTTACCCTGTTTTTGGGGATGATGTACACGTTCCCTGCCACTGAATACGCCATAGGAATGTACACAGCTACATAATCTTCTAACCCAAAATCATCCATGCTATCACGGGTAATAAAACCCAATCGCCAAACATCATTGTCATCTACATTGGCCAACACATTCTGCGTAAACTTTTTCTTATCGCCCGCAAAGGCTTCAAAGAAATCACGTGTGGTGGAGTAAATATGCTTAATTCCCGGTGTGCGCTGTAAAAATTTATCGAGCACACTTAAAATGCGCCCGGTAATGAAGAAGGAACTGAAATAGCCCAGTAAAATCAATCCCACAATCACCACCACAAAGCCCAGCCCATAGTTCTGCACCTGACGCACCCCTTGCGCATCCACCGAACTGAAAATGGGCAACCAGCTGTCAATAGTGGTGATGATCCAATAGATAGCGTATCCGGTGATGGCTATCGGTGCCAATATCAATAATCCCTGCAGGAAGTATTGTAATAGATGTTTGTAGGAGAATCTTTTTTTCATGATACCTGTAAAGATACAGCAGTGCCCAGGCTTCGAGTTCAACCCCCGCGGGTAAAATTTGGAGCATACCGGTTTAAATTTTTGTTATGAATGGTAAAATATCTTGATGGAAACTTAGGTTCCGTATAAAGTTTCCATAGTTTTGCGCACGATATGTCAGAGCAAGAATTAAAAGAAAGGATCAGGCAGGAGGCTACGGCCCTTTTTCTGAAATATGGCGTACGAAGCGTGAGTATGGACGACATCTCCGCGCAGTTGGGTGTATCCAAGAAAACCCTCTATCAGTATTATACCGATAAAAATGAACTGATTGAAAATGTGCTGGAAGGCATCATCTGCATCAATGAGTGCTCCTGTACCGGTTGCGTAATGGAATCAGAGAACGCTGTCCACGAAGGCGTGTTATCTCTGCGTATGATACAGGATATGTTTCGTACCATGAATACAGCCATCCTGTATGATTTAAAGAAATACCACCCCGGGGCGTTTCAGATTTTCGTCCGCCACAAAAACCAGTTCCTGTATAATATGGTAAAACAGAATCTGGAACGGGGCATTCGTGAAGAAGTATATCGGAGTGATATCCATGTGGAAATACTGACCCGCTACCGCGTAGAAGCGGTTACCATGATGTTTGATCCTGAAATACAGGAATCCATCGCACAACCCCTCTTCGATATCCAAAGAGAAGTGGTTATCCATTTCCTGTACGGTGTTGTAAATCCGAAAGGGTATAAACTTTTAACCAAATACCTGAAAAATTTAAGCCAATAATAAACTGTATGCGTCTAAAATTCCATCTCGTACTCCTGTTGATTGTCGCATCACTGCATTCTTTTAGTCAGCAACATTATTTTTCTGTTGATCAGGCGGTAGGCTATGCCATGAAAAATGCCGCCCAGGTTAAAAATGCACTGATTGATATACAACTGCAGAAGCAAATGAACCGACAGGTAACTGCTGCTGCTTTACCCCAGTTGAATGCTAATACATCTGTTACACACAATATCGAAATCCCGGTGCAGTCTATTCCCAACTTCATTTCTCCGGCTACCTATCAGGTACTCGTAGACGAAGGCGTGAAAGACGGTAACGGAAATACCATCACCATTCCTGCGAACGGATTTGGAAACCTGGCTTTTCCATTTGGTACGCCCTGGAATATGAACGCCGGGGTGGAGCTTTCTCAACTGCTGTTTGACGGACAGGTTTTTATCGGGTTGAAAGCACGGGATGCCTCCATGCAATTTGCACAGGCTCAGGCAGATGTTACCCTCGAAAATATCAACGTCAACATCCGCAAAATTTACTACCAACTGGTGGTGGGCAAACAACAACTCACATCCATTGATGCCAATATCGACCGCTTTGAAAAATTGCTCAAAGACACCCGCATCATCTACGAAAACGGATTTGCAGAACGATTAGACGTGGATAAAATCAGTGTGCAACTCAACAACCTGAAGACTGAAAAAATTAAAATGCAGAATATGCTGGATGCAGGTACTGCCGGGTTAAAACTGCTGATGCACATGCCACAACAAGATACCTTGCACCTCACCGATTCACTTTCAGAAGATGTGTTGAAGGAAGGATTACTGGAAGAAACCTATGATTATAAAAACCGTAAAGAATACAAGCTGGTTAGTGCAGCCATTAAATTGGGTGAGTTTAATGTACGCCGCTACAAACTCAGTGCCTTACCTACACTGGCGGCTTTTGGCAGTTACAACAAATCGGCCCAACGCCAGGAATTCAATTTCCTGAACGACGGTACCTGGTTTACAAGTGCCATTGTAGGCGTGCGCCTCCAATTGCCCATTTTTAACGGTTTTAGCAGACAAGCCAAGTTGAAATCTGCACAACTGGAATTGCAAAAAGCAAACAACCAACAAAAAATGCTGGAAGCATCTATAGATAATGACGTACTCACAGCACGTTTGAAAATTGTATCTGCACTGCAAACCGTAGATAATCAGCAACGCAACATGCAACTGGCAGAGCAGGTATATAAAACAACGGTTCTAAAGTACGAGCAAGGCCTGGGTAGCAATCAGGAAATCTATACTGCTCAAACAGAACTGAAAATGGCTCAGAATAACTATTACGGCGCTTTATATGATGCCGTGATCGCCCGCATCGATTATTTAAAAGCAACCGGTAAACTTTAATAAAACGCATTAACGCATATTAAGAATGAAAACGATTAAAACCATATCATACGCACTGTCCGTAACCTTACTTATGTTCTCCTGCAGCAACGATACTGGAAGCGACAGCAAAATCATTCAGGAGAAAAAAGCAAAACTCGAAAAACTACGCAAAGAGCGCGAGGCCAAAGATGATGCCATCAAAAGCCTCGAAGCAGAACTCGCGCTGCTGGATACCTCCTCGGCAGCACTGTCTAAAGCCAAACTGGTGGCCATTGCCCCGGTTGAACAAAAGGAGTTCAACCACTTTATTGAACTACAGGGCAAGGTGGAAGCTGAAAACATCTCCTACATTGCACCACGCGGTATGGGCGGAATGGTAAAGGCTGTGTATGTGAAGCAAGGGCAACAGGTTTCTAAAGGACAGCTCCTGCTTAAACTCGATGATGCCATCATGCAACAACAAGTGGTTGCTGCTAAACAACAACTCGGGGGCATTAAAACCCAATTGGCGTATGCAAAGGATGTATTGCAACGCCAGCAAAATTTGTGGAACCAGGGCATTGGTACCGAAGTGCAACTCATTGGCGCCCGTACCAATGTTGAAGGCCTGGAAAATCAATTGAAGGCTATGCAGGAACAAGTGAATGTGGCTATTGAGCAAGCACGTACTGCCAATGTATATAGCGATGTGAACGGTGTGGCAGAGATAGTGAATATTCGCGTGGGTGAAACCTTCGTGGGAAGCACCGCTGCCGGTCCGCAAATAAAAATTGTAAATACCAACAGCCTGAAAGCAGTGGTGAGTGTGCCCGAGAATTACGCTACCCGCATTAAAAAAGGTTCCAGTGTGTTAATAGATATTCCTGATGCTAACAAACAAGTGAAAGCATCTATTACTATGATTGGTCAGGCCATCGATTTGGTGAACCGCGGTTTTATTGCTGAAGCTAAAATGGAAAGAGACCCTGACATTAAAGCCAATCAAACCATCGGAATGCGCATCCTCGATTATTCAGCACCCAATGCAATGGTGGTTCCCGTAAACCTCATTCAAACAGATGATAAAGGCAAGTATGTGTTTGTTGCTACCAAAGGAAACGACGGAAAGCTGCAGGCACGCAAACGAAATATTGAGGTAGGCCAATCTTATGGTGAATATATGGAAGTGCTGTCAGGCCTCAATGCCGGTGAACAACTGATTACGCAGGGTTATCAGAATTTGTACGACGGACAAAACATAGTAACCAATTAACTGATTTAGAAATGTATCCGCGTACAAGCCAAACCGTTAGTGTGGTTGTGCCGGTACTTAATTACGCTATATGAAAATCTTCGACGGCATTCAGGATAAATTCAAAGAGTTTGGTCCTACCAGTTGGGCGGTAAACAACCGCACCGCTGTGTATATCATCGCCATTTTAATTTCATTATTCGGATATTATAAGTTTGTAACCTTACCAAAAGAACAGTTCCCGGATATTGTGGTACCAACCATTAGTATCACCACGATTTATGTAGGGAACAGTCCGAAAGACATTGAAAACCTCGTTACCCGACCAATTGAAAAGGAATTGAAAGGCATCTCCGGTGCCAAGGTGAAAAAAATTACCAGTACCTCGCAAACCGATTTTAGTTTGATTGTGGTAGAGTTCGACACAGAAGTAAACACCGACCTCGCTAAACTAAAAGTGAAAGATGCGATAGACCGTGCGGAATCAGAACTTCCTAATGATCTTACTGAACAACCCAATGTACAGGAATTTGCCTTCAGTGAAATGCCCATCATGTACGTGAACATCAGCGGAGATTATGATGGTGTGAAACTAAAAACGTTTGCAGAAAAGCTACAGGATCGCTACGAAGAACTCCCGGAAATTACACGCGCAGAAATTGTAGGTGCGCCTGAAAGAGAAATTCAGGTGAATGCCGATCCCTATAAAATGCAGATTGCACGCATTAGTTATACCGATATCGAAAATGCCATCGCCCGTGAAAACATGGACATTACCGGAGGCTTGATAGAGGTTGGCCAGATGAAACGTACACTGAAAATTAAAGGCCAGTTTACCAGTGCCAGAAACCTCGAAGAAGTGATTGTGCGCAGCAGCTCTCAAGGTGCCACCGTGTACCTGAAAGATATTGCTCAAATTAAAGATACCATCAAGGAAAATGAAAGTTTCGCCCGCCTCGATGGTAAAAATGTAATCACACTCAACATCATCAAACGCTCCGGTGAAAACCTGATTGATGCAGCAACCAAGATTAAGGATATCACCTCCGAAATGCAGAAAAATCAAGAGCTGCCGAAAAATTTAAAAGTGGTGATTACGGGCGATCAAAGTAAAGCCACCGCTACTTCGTTTCATGAACTGGTGAATACCATCATCATCGGTTTCTTACTGGTACTGATCGTACTGATGTTCTTTATGGGGGTTACAAATGCCTTCTTTGTGGCTTTGTCTGTTCCGCTCAGTGTGTTTGTGGCATTCCTGTTCCTGCCGCTGGCCGATTTTATGGTGGGCACCAGCGTAACCCTGAATTTTATTGTATTGTTCGGATTGTTGTTTGCATTGGGCATTATTGTAGATGATGCCATCGTGGTTATTGAAAACACCCACCGTATTTACAACAATGGGAAAGTACCCATCATTCGAAGCGCTAAGGA
>ENA-UOUJ01000370-UOUJ01000370.1-activated-sludge-metagenome-genome-assembly--contig:-NODE-370-length-32835-cov-10.248444_pt1 | contig 32835 bp, 28 predicted proteins | sample MGYA00249839_ERZ747224 | MGnify/ENA primary metagenome ERZ747224 (study PRJEB28782, sample SAMN03220277) | activated sludge metagenome | biome: wastewater; feature: sewage sludge; material... | reverse complement strand
GCTGGCCATCGCGGGCATCCCCCCGCTCAGCGGCTTCTTCAGCAAGGACAGCATCCTGGCGCACGCCTTCGGCGGCAGCCCGCTGGCCTACGGCATCCTGGTGCTCACCGCCATGATCACCGCGCTGTACATGTTCCGCCTGCTCTTCCTCACCTTCTTCGGCAGCTACCGCGGCAAGGCACAGCCGCACGAAAGCCCAAGCGTGATGACCCTGCCCCTGGTGGTGCTTGCCGTGCTGAGCGCCATCGGCGGGGCCCTCAACATCCCCCATGTCTTCGGCGACAACGAATGGCTGAAGCGGCACCTGGCAGCGGCCGTGGAAGGGGTGGCCGGCGAGCATTTGGCGGTTGCGCCCTCCACCGAGTACATCCTGATGACCTTGAGCACCCTGCTGGTGGTCCTCACGATCTGGTACGCCTGGACCCTTTACGGCAAGAAAACCACCCTGGACCCGGAGCCGGAGGCGATGCCGGTGCTGAAGCGCATAGTGGCCAAACGTTGGATGCTGGACGAGCTGTATGCCGCCCTCTTCGAGAAGCCCTTCGGCTGGATGAGCAGGCACTTCTTCAGCTTCGGCGAGAACAAGTTGGCCGTGCCCCTTACCGTGGGCACCGGCAGCGCGGCCCAAGGCTTTTCGGAGTGGCTGCGCAAAGTGCATACCGGCAATACCGGCTTTTACCTCTTCGGCATGATGGTGGGCGTAGTGGTGCTTCTGTTGATCACCTTATCGGGCGCATGAGATGGTGTTGTTAGCCCTGCTTCTCATCCCCTTGGCCGCCGGTTCACTGCTGCTGGCCATGCGCCCTGCGGCGGCCACGGCGCGCGGCTTGGCGCTCACCTCCACGCTGTTCACCCTGGCCATCACCCTGTGGCTGTGGTATGCATGGGACGGCGTGGCCGTTACGGCCCTCTCGCACGACTGGGTGCCCGCCTGGGGCATGCGCTTCGTGCTGGGCTACAACGGCATCGGCCTGCTGATGCTGGTGCTCACGGCCGTGCTCTTCCCGTTCGTCATCGGCACCGGCTACAAGCAGCCCGTGGGTGATGCCGCGCTGGTGAACGCCCTGCTGCTCTATTGCCAGGCGGCGCTGTTCGGGGTGTTCATGGCGCAGAATGCCATCCTTTTCTACATCTTCTTCGAGCTTTCGCTGATCCCCATCTTCTTCCTGCTGCTGCGCTGGGGCGGCATGCACAAGCGGGCCATCACCATCCGCTTCTTCCTGTACACCCTCATGGGCGGCTTGGCGCTGCTGTTCTCCATCGCCTACGCCACCCTGCAGACCCCTGCGCCGCACAGCGCCGACTTCAGTGCCCTGGCCGCCCTGCAACTGCCCTTGGCCACGCAGCAATGGCTCTTCTGGACCATGTTCCTGGCCTTTGCCATCAAGATGCCGATCTTCCCCTTCCACAGCTGGCAGCCAGAGACCTACACCATGGCCCCCACGCAGGGCACCATGGTGCTCAGCGCCATCATGGGCAAGATGGGCATCTACGGCATCGTGGTGTTCCTCTACCCGATCGTGCCCCTGGGTACGGCCTATTGGCAGGACTTCGTGATCGCCATCTCCCTCTTCGGTGCGCTCTATGCGGCGGTGATCGCCTTCCGGCAGGAGAACTTCAAGCGCTTGGTGGCGTACAGTTCCATGAGCCACCTGGGCCTGATGGCGGCGGCGCTCTTCACCTGGAACGCATACGGCATCGGTGGCGGCCTGTACCAAACTTTCGCCCACGGCGTGCTGATGGTCTGCCTGTTCTACATCGTGGGCCTGATGGAGCTGCGCGTGGGCAGCAACAACTTCGCCGACATGGGCGGCCTGAAAACGCGCATGCCGCGCTTCGCCCTGCTCTTCATGCTGATCGTGGGCAACGCCATTTCCATGCCCCTCACCCAAAGCTTCCCCGGCGAATGGCTGATGTTCAATGGCCTTTGGCAGCTCAACCACTGGATGGCCTTGGCCGGCGTAGTGCTGATCATCCTCGGGGCCATCTACATGCTCTTCGCCTTCCAACGCGTATTGCTGGGCCCCGACCGCGACGTGGCCATCGCCGACGCCGACGGGGAGGAACACTTCATGCTGGTGCCGTTGATCGCGATCATCTTCCTGGTGGGGGTGTTCCCCAACCTGGTCCTGAAGCTGGTGGATGCACCGGTGCAGCTCTTGTTGAACTCAATCCCGCCCCTGCCTTGAGATGAGCGCGCTGATCCTGATCTCCGTGCTGGGCGTGGTGATGCTCTATATGGGCATCTTCAGCCGCAAGCAGGTGTTGGCACCGGTGGCCATCCTTGGCCTGTTGGCGGCCATTGCACTTTTTGCCACCGGCTGGCACATCCCGCACCACCTGCTGGGGGGCATGCTCGAATTCGACGGCTTCGCCACCAGTTTCAGCATCGGCATGCTGGTGATCACCGCACTGATCTTCCTGTTCGGCCCGGACTATTACGAGCGCAAGGAATGGCACGTGGCCGAGCAGTACGCCCTGATGCTCTTCTCGCTGGTGGGCGGCCTGTTGCTGGCCTCGTACTCCAACTTGCTGATGCTGTTCCTGGGCTATGAGGTGCTGAGCATCCCCCTGTACGTGCTGGCCGGCGGGAAGAAACGCAGCCTGCGCAGCAATGAAGCCTCGCTGAAATACTTCATCCTGGGCTCCTTCGCCACGGCCTTCATGCTCATGGGCATCACGCTGCTGTACAGCCTTACGGGCTCCTTCGACCTGGGGAAGCTGGCTGAGCACATGGCAGCGCCGGGCGCCTCGGGCATGGTGCTCAACTTCGGCCTCTTCTTCGTGGTGGTGGGCCTGGCGTTCAAGGTGGGGGCGGTGCCCTTCCACTTCTGGAAGCCCGACGTGTACCAAGGTTCGCCCACGCTGGTCACCACGTTCATGGCCACGGTGGTGATGATGGGGGGCATTGCGGGCTTCTTCCGCTTCATCGACAGCACCGGCATGCCCGACAGCCTGGCGCGCAGCATGGTGCTGCTCACCCTGGCCACCCTGCTGGTGGGCAACGTGTCCGCCCTGCGCCAAACCAACTTCAAGCGCCTGATGGCGTATTCCAGTGTTTCGCACAGCGGCTTCCTGCTGTTGGCCCTGCTCACGGACAGCGGCTTGCACGAAGGCCATGGCAGCGCGGTGGGCGGCACCCTGTTCTATTACACCTTCACCTATTCCTTGGCCACCACGGGCCTGTTCATCCTGTTCACCATCGCCAAGCGTGCCAATGCCGGTGCCGAGCACAACGGCATTTTCAAGGGCTTGTGGCAGGCGAACCCGTGGCTGGCACTGTGCCTGTTGGCCATGCTGCTCTCCTTGGCGGGCATCCCGCTCACGGCGGGCTTCATCGCCAAGTACCAAGTGTTCCTGCTGGCCATCAGCACGGGCTGGTTGAAGGTGATGGGCTTCGGCGTACTGATGGCCTTGCTGGGCATCTACTACTACATCATGGTGGCGCGCGAGGCGTTCTTGCCCGCCGAGGGGTCCGGTGCCTTCGTGGTGTCGCGCCTGAATTGGGTGGTGATCACGCTGTGCACCATCGGGGTGCTGGCCTTTGGCCTTTGGCCGGGGTGGTTGGTGTGAGGCCGAGGCCTGCATCCGGGCCTGCATTCCTCCAACGGTCCCGCTTTCCTTCCGCTATCTTCGCCAGCATGAAGAAGCAAGTTGAAAATGCCGATGTAGCCCTGGAAGGCCTCCGGGACGGCATGACCCTGATGGTGGGCGGCTTCGGCCTGTGCGGCATACCGGAGAACCTGATCGCGGCCTTGGTGCGCAGTGGCGTGAAGGGCCTCACGTGCATCAGCAACAATGCCGGGGTGGACGATTTCGGACTGGGCCTCTTGCTGAAGCAGCGCCAGATCAAAAAGATGATCGCCAGCTACGTGGGCGAGAACGCGGAATTCGAACGCCAGCTACTGGCGGGCGAATTGGATGTGGAATTGACCCCGCAGGGCACCTTGGCCGAGCGCTGCCGCGCGGGCGGGGCGGGCATTCCGGCCTTCTTCACGCCCACCGGTTTCGGCACCGAGGCGGCCGAGGGCAAGGAGACGCGGGAGTTCGACGGCAAGATGTACGTGATGGAGCGCTGGTTGCGTGCCGACTTCAGCTTGGTGAAGGCCTGGAAGGGCGACACCAACGGCAACTTGGTGTACCGCCACACGGCGCGCAACTTCAACCCCATGATGGCCATGGCGGGCAAGGTCACCATCGCCGAGGTGGAGCACTTGGTGCAGCCCGGTGAGCTGGACCCTGACCAGGTCCACACCCCGGGCATTTTCGTGCACCGCATCTTCCAAGGGGCGGAGTACGAGAAGCGCATCGAGCAGCGCACGGTGCGCCAACGCGCCTGAGCGGCATGCCTGCGGGGACCATATCCCGCGCGGAACGTATTGCGTTCCTGTTGGCCGCATGGGTTGTCTTTGCCTATGTGGCGCTGCGGGCCTTTCTGGTGCCGGTGGTGCACGACGAGGCCATCACCTTCCTGCTTTTTGTGGAGACCCGGGACTTCCTTCCGTTCCGTGGTGGTTGGGATGCAGGCAACCACGTGCTCGTCACCGGGCTGGGCTGGGTGGCGTGGAAGGTGTTCGGGTTCCATTTGTGGGCGTTGCGCCTGCCCTCGTTGCTTGCCTTCGTGCTATACGCCGCCTATGCGTGGCGCTGGGGTCGGCAGCTCCGCACACCCCTGTTGCGCCGGTGCCTGTGGGCCGCCTTGTTGGGCATGCCTTTCCTGCTCGATTTCTTCTCCCTCTTCCGGGGCTACGGCTTGTCCATCGCCTGTTGGTCCATGGCCCTGTATGAGTTGGTTGCCTGGCTGGAACGGCGCAGCACCGGCGCCTTGGTCCGGGTGCTTGCGGCTTCCGCATGTGCCACCTTCAGCGGATTGAGCCTGCTGACGCTGTGGGCGGCGGTGCTGGCGGTGCTGATGGGCACTCTGTGGGGCCGGTCCGTTGCACGCAACCAGCGCAGGAAATGGATCGTTCTTTGGGCTGTCCTCGGGCTGTTGCCCTTCGTATGGGCCACCGCTTGGCTTCAGGAACTTTCCGCCCACGGGAGCCTCTACTATGGGCTGCGGACCGGCGTCTTCGGCGGCACAGTGCCCTCCTTGCTCAAGGCCATGTTCGGCGGGGTGGGGATCTCGGCGCGCTGGTTGGTGCTGCTGGCCATGCTGGCAGGCACGTGGGCCGCATGGCGGGCAGTGCGGGAAAAACCGGCGGGTTTCCGGGCTTGGGCCCTGGTGCTTTCCGCTGGCCTGCTGTGGGCCGACGTGCTGGGCCGCGAACTGCTCTTTGCCTGGAGGGACACCTTGTTCCCGGAGGACCGCACCGCCCTGCAATGGGTGCTGCCCTTCCTGCTGATGGCCGTGTTCGCCCTGGACCGGTGGTCCGAACGGCAGCCGAAGGCCCGCTGGATGGCCTTGCTCCTGCTTGCATTCCCGCTGCGCACCATGGCCACGGCCAACCTCTCCTTCACATCCTATTGGCCGGAGCAGGCGATCCCCCGCTCCTTCTTCGGCACCGTGGAGGCGATCCAACAACACGCCCCGCGTTTGTTGACCATCGGTTGTTACCGCATGGAGCAGGCGGTGTGGGCCTTCGGGCTGCGCCAATACGGCTTGCGCCTGAACACCGCCAGCGCGGCGGGATACCCCGATGGGGGCCACGACTTGGTGTTGCTGGACCCGGCACAAGTTGTGCCGCCACAGGGCTACCGCCCGGTGGAAGCAGCCCCCGGCGGCCGGCTGGTGCTGTATGCCCGTGATCCGGCCCGCTTCGCAACCTTGTTGCTGGACACGCTGGTGTCCTCAGCACCCGGCACAAGGGGGTCAACGGACCTTTGGAACCCGGACGTACTGCCCTTGAAGGGCGGCAGCTATTTGCTGGAACTGGAGCTGGCGTTGCCCCCGGGCCAAGGCACCATGACGGGCAGCTTGGTGGTGGAGACCAAGGCAGGAACGGCCATCACGCACCATGACGAAACGGCAATCCCCTTTCTGCGCAATCCGGCCCTTCACGACAGCCTGGTCACCGTGCGCCTGATCCCCCCGGTTCCCCCCGGCACCACCAGCTTGGTGGCACGCATCCATAATGCGCATCGGCAACCGTTCGGCTACTCGGGGCGGATGCGGGTGTATGCCGTGCAGTAAAGCACGGGAAACGGTGCAGTCCGGCCAGGCACCGGTACAATGAACCGGGCTCCTTCCCGGTTGTACAGTAGTTCGGCACACCTGTCCAACCAAACACCCCGAACACATGATCACCGCCACCTTGTTGACCCTCTTCGCCTTGGTCTGCATCGCCATGGGAGCGCAGCGTTCATGGAGCGACGAAACGCTGGTGGAGCGCAATGCCTTGGTCTTCCAAGGCCGCAACCAGGAATATGGCGCCTACCGCTTGCGCCGAAACTACCACCAACGCCTGTTGCTCGCCATCGTAGCCACCTTCGGGTTGTTGGCCTTGGTGGTGGGTTTTTCCAAACTGCTGGCCACTGGTGCGCCGGCCGCGCCACCACCCCCCGTGGATACCGTGGTGGAGGTGGACTTGGAACGCACCTACACGCCACCCGCCCCAAAGCCGAAGCCGGCCGTAGCCATGGCCCCTACCACCCCGCGCAGCACCACCACCGAAGAACGGCCTGTGGAGGTGGTGGACAGCATTGTGGCTGCACGACCGGTTCCGAAGGACACCGCGGAGCTTAACCGGGCAGCAGGAGGTAGTGGAACTGGCCATGTGGCCAGCGCCGGCCCGGCCGGTGGAGCGGGTGCTGCTGCGGGCGGCAGTGGCCACGCCACGGACATCGATACCGTTTGGAACCCGTTGGAGGTGCAGGAGATGCCCGCCTTCCCAGGGGGTGATGCGGCGCTGCAGGCGTGGATGCAAGACCACCTGGACTTGCCGGCGGGTCCTGCCGGGCGTGGGATGGTCTTCATGCAGTTCACGGTGATGCGCGACGGTTCACTGCGCGATGTGCGGGCCGTGAAGGGTGGAAACAGCGCCGTGAAGGATGCGGCCGAGCGCGCCGTGAAGCGCATGCCGCGCTGGGCCCCCGGGCGCATGAATGGCCATGCCGTGCGCTGCCGGCTTACCTTGCCGATCCGGTACGAGACCCGGTAGCTTTGCCGCATGCGATATTTTGCCTTGATGATGAGCGTGGCCTATGCCGTGGTCGGAGCCATGATCCTGTTCAACGCGTCGTTCCTGCCCCAGATCACCCGCTTCCGGGTGCCGCTGGGGGTGGTGTTGCTGGGCTACGGTGCGCTCCGGGCATTCATGTGGCAGCGCAAGGATGCACTAAGCCGCAGGCAAAGTGATTGACCGCAGACATATTCCGCTCCTGCTGGGCTTGGCGCTACTGGCGGGCTGCCGCTTCAAGGGTCCCGATCCGGCCAAGGACGACACGCCCACTTCAGGCCATATCCTGATCCTGGCCGACCGGGATTGCCGGGCGGTGGTGGACAAGGAACTCTCGGTGTTCAGCGCACTTTACCCCAAGGCGGAGATCCAGGTGCGCTATTTGGACGAAGCCGACCTGCTGCCCGCCATGCTCAACGACAGCGTCCGTTGCGTAGTGACCACCCTGGTGCCCACCGGCGCGCAGCAGGCCCATTACCGCAAGCGCAACATCAGTACCCCGGTGGTGCCCATCTACCGTGCAGGCATTGCCGTGGTGGTACACCGGGACAGTCCGGTGAAGTACCTCAACTTGGGCCAGGTGGCCGCCTTGCTGGGCAAAACCGATGGGGTACAGGTAACCACCGATGCGGAGGACAACCGGTTCCTGGATAGCCTCAGGGCGCTCTTCGCCGATGCGGGCAGTGGGGTGGCCCGGCAATTGCGTGATTCGCTCCGCATAGGGCAGCTCAAGGCCCAAGCCCTGCCCGACGTGGCGGCGGTGGTGGAGCAGGTTTCGCGCAGCACAAGGGTGGTCGGCTTTCTTCCGTTCGAGGCCATCAGTGACCTGGATGACCCGGCCGTGCGGGCCCTGCGTGAACAGGTGCGCCTGCTGCCCATCGCCAAGGATGCGGCCAGCCTTCCGGTGGCCCTGAACCAGTCCACCTTGGGGGACGGCACCTACCCGCTGATGCGCACGGTGAACATGGTGCTCACGGAAGGGAAAAGCGGTCTTGGCACCGGTTTTGTTTCCTTTGTCGCAAACATCAAAGGACAACGGATCATCCTCAAGCAGGGCTTGGTGCCCGTAAAGATGCCCGAACGGAACATCCAGCTCGTTCCCTACTAGCCAACCATTCGATGAAGACCCTTATGACCATTGGCCTCTCCTGTGCCGCCTTGGGCTCTTTTGCCCAGCTGCCCGAGGCCATCAAGCTCACCGAACGTGAGCAGTTCGAAAAAGCCGCCTCTGCATTCAAGGCCATCGTGCAAGCCGCGCCCAACAGCGGCGAGGCATGGTTCTACATGGGCGAGAACTATTTTGCCAACGACCGCCCGGACAGTGCCGCCCTGGCCTTCCGCAAGGGCATCGAGGTGAACCCCAGCTATCCGCTCAACTACGCCGGATGGGGCAAGGTGCTGCGCGACGAAGGCAAGGATGCCGACGCCCAGGCCCAGTTCGACAAGGCCACCGAAACAGCCTTGTTGAAGACCAACAAGTTCAGCAAGCAGCAGATCGCGGCCGCCTACCGCGAAGTGGCCGAAGGCCTGTTGGCGGGCGACCACCCGGACCATGACGCAGCCCTGGCCCTGCTGCAGAAGGCCATCGACCTGTATCCCAAGGATGCCGAGGCCTATATCCTCAAGGGCGATGCCTTGTTCGACCGCAATCCGCGCGATGGATCGGCCCCGCTGGAGAACTACAAGAAGGCCATGGAGCTGGAACCGCTGAGCGCCAGGCCGGTGGCCCGCAAGGCGTTCATGTACTACCGGGCCAAGAACTTCCCGGTCTCCGTGGAGGAGTATACCAATGCCATCGCGCTGGACCCCGGCTATGCACCGGCCTATCGGGGCCGTGCCGAAGCTTGGTTCAAGGACCGCAACTTCGATAAGGCCACAGCCGACATGAAGAAATATTTGGAACTGAACGCGGGCAACATCAGTGCGCGGGTGCGCAATGCACAGTTCCTCTTTCTGGTGGGCCAGTACGATGAAAGCCTCAAGGAGATCCAAGCCTTGGAGCAGGAAGGGGTGAAGAACATGACCCTGAAGCGCCTCAAGGCCTTCGACCTGGCTGAGAAAGGGGAGTTCCAAGCCGCCGATTCCGCCCTGCAGCTCTACTTCGCCGAGCAGCCCAAGGCCAAGGTGATCAGCGTGGACCACGAGTACCAAGGCAAGATCCTGCAAGGCTTGGCCAAGGAACTGGCCGCAGCCCCCGATGCGGGTATGGCCACATCTGCCCGGTACGACTCCCTGGCCGGTGAGCAGTACATGGCCGCAGCTGGGATGGACCCCTCGAAGGATTACCTCTACGTGGAGGCTGCCAAGGCCTATACCGACGCCAAAGCCTATGGCAAAGCCGTGTCGGCCATGCGGGCCAAGGTGAAGGGCCCCAAGCCGGAGGTGAACGACTGGTACTACCTCGGCGCCATGGCCAATCGGGCCAAAATGTACCAAACGGCCGACAGCGCTTGGGCCATGTATACCACCAAGCAGCCCAACATCTACCAAGGATACCTGTACCGGGCACGCTCGCAGGCCGGCATGGATACCGCCGAAGCGAAGAGCTGGACGGCCAAGCCCTTCTATGAGGAGGTGATCCGCAAGATGAAACCTGAAGAGAAGGAAACCCAAAAGGCCGACCTGGAGGAAGCGTACAACTACATGGGCCTATACTACCTGTACAACCAAAGCGGTGTGGACCGCGCCAAGGCCAAGTGCTGGTTCTTGAAGGTAAGCGCCCTTAATGCCGGCACCAGCATCACGCAGCAGGTCAACAACGTGTTCCTGAAGATGAAGGAACTGAAGGACGTAACGCCGGCCGAAACCTGTGACCTGGAGCAGCAACCTTGATCCATTCGGGGCTTGGTGCATCCATTGTCCCGGACCACCGCGCCGCTAAACCCACCAACGGATTTCACCGTAGGAGGGTGCCTATTTTCGCGCACAAGCCCCAACACCCGACCATGTACGATCTGATCCGGGATTTCCCCGACCACCTGAAAGAAGCATTGGCCATCGGCCGCAACGCCCAACTGTCCGCACCGGGCGGTCCGTATGCCAACGTGGTGGTCACCGGCCTGGGCGGCAGCGGCATCGGCGGCCGCATTGCAGCGCAGGCCGTGGCGCAGGAGGCCACCTGCCCCATTGAAGTGTACAGCAACTACTACCTGCCGGCCTACGTGGGCAAGGGCACCTTAGTGATCGCGTGCAGCTACAGCGGGAACACCGAGGAAACGCTCGCTGCCATGAACGAAGCGCTGGGCAAGGGTGCGCGCGTAGTCTGCATTACCAGCGGAGGCACCATGCTGGAGACCGCCAAAGCCAAAGGGCTGGACCACATTGTGATCCCCGGCGGCAACCCGCCGCGCACCATGCTGGCCTACTCGCTCACCCAGCAATTCTTCGTGCTGAAGCACTTCGGCATCATTCAAAGTGATTTTGAAGCTTCCATCGGCAAGGCGGCCGCACAATTGAAGGGCGGTCAGAAGGCCATCGAAGCCGCTGGCAAGGAGCTGGCGGAAAAGCTCCACGGCAAACGGCCGGTGATCTATAGCGAGGCATCCACCGAGGCGGTGTGCATCCGCTTCCGCCAGCAGCTCAATGAGAACAGCAAGGAACTGTGCTGGCACCATGCCATCCCGGAGATGAACCACAACGAACTGGTGGGTTGGGCCGGAGGCAGCGACCGCCTTTCCGTGGTGATCTTCCGCCACAAGGACGACCACGAGCGGAGCCAGATCCGCTTGGCCATCAACAAGGACGTCTTTGCCAAGTACACCCCGCACATCCATGAGGTGTGGAGCCAAGGGGATGACCTCCTGGGCAGGCAGCTCTTTCTGATCCACCTTGGCGACTGGGCCAGCTGGTACTTGGCGGAAAAGAAGGGCGTTGACGCCACCGAGATCGGGGTGATCAACATGCTCAAGGGCAAGCTGGCCGAGGTGAAGTAGACCGTAGCGTAGCCCTTCCCGCGCAACCCGCACGTGGGCCGGCTCAGCGCAGCAGGGTGACGTGCCCGATGGCTTCCCGTTCCTCGCCCATGGTGGTGCGCGTGGTATCGGTATAGAAGCGGTACACCAGTTTCCAAGTGTAAACCCCCAGTTCGCACGGACCTCCCTTCGCTTCGCCGTTCCAATACGCATCCGCACCGGTCCCGTGGCGGATCAAACCGCCCCAGCGGTCGAAGATGTACAGCTCCACGGTCGCCAGATTGGTCCCGTTCGGTTTGAACACATCGTTGTGCCCGTCATTGTCCGGGGTGAAGGAGTTGGGCATGTACAAAGTGCTCATGCAGAATTCGTTCACCCGGATGTCCTGCGAAATGGAACAGTTCTCCGGTGTGGTGAGGTCCACGGTGTACAGCCCATAGCTCTGCACGGTGATCGTCCTGGTGGATTGGCCGCCGGGATGCCATAAGTAGGTGTTGCCCGGGTTCTCACCATCCAGCACCAATTCGCCGGGCGGGTAATCGAAGCAGGTGGTGATCTCGTGCACGGACAGCTCGTTGGGCAACGGGTTGAAGACCACGTTGATGCTGTCCGTTGAGGTGCAGTAGCCGTTGTACACCTGCACCACCGCATGGTGGCTGGCGAAGAGGGTGATCTCCCGGGTGGTAGCCCCCGTGCTCCATACGATGCTGCACGTGTCGCAACCGGCATCCAGCGTAAGGCTTTCCAAGTGGCAGAGGGCCGTGTCCGCCCCGAGTTCCAAGGGCGGGTACGGCATGAACTGCAGCACGGCCTGGGCGCTGCTGGTGCAAATGGTGGGCGTGGTCACCGTCACGGAATAGGTGCCGCTGCTACCCTGTACCTGGATGGCCTGGGTGGTTTCGCCGTTGGGTGACCATAGGTAGCTGCTCCCCGGGTTGCCGGCATCCAAGGTGATCGTTTCGCTGACGCACACGGTGGCATTGGCCAAGGAGACCACCGGCAGGGGGTCGAAGGTCACCAAGATGCTGTCCCGGCCCACGCATGTTTGCTGGTCCGTAACGGCCACGTGGTAGAGGCCGTCATCAGTGATCGTTATGGCTTGGCTGGTAGCCCCGGTGCTCCACATCACGGCATTGCCGGGATTGTTGGCCTGCAGGGTCCAGCTTTCGCCGATGCACAGGGAGGTGTCCGGCCCAAGCTCTACCACGGGCAGGGGGTCCACCGTGATCTGGAAAACAGCATCCACGGAACACTGGGCGCCCGCATCCGACAGCGTGCAGGTGTACGTGCCTGCCGTGCCCACGGTGATGGTTGGCGTGGTGGCCCCGGTGTTCCACAAGCGCGGGGCACCTGGAAAGCCGGGGTCAAGTACGGCCATGTCGCCGGCGCAGAGTGAGCTGTCGGTTTGCAGCGTCAACTGTGGAAATGAAACAGTGACCACGATCGTGTCCAATGCACTGCAGCCCGCACCGTCACCCACGGAAACGATGTACGTCATGGTGCTGTCGAACTGGATGATCGGGTTGGCGGTGTTGGCCCCGGTAAGATGCACCGCCGGCTGCCATTGGATCTGCGGCGCGGAGATGTTGTGTGCCACGTGCAGTTGCAGGCCCAGTGCGGAACACACGGTGGTGTCGTTGCCCGCACTCACACCACCCGGGTTCGTAACGGCGACGAACACACTGTCGCGCAGCACGCACCCGCTGGCCGTATCGGTGGCCTGTACCACGTACCAAGTGTCCTGCAATGGCTGGGCACCCGGGTTCTGGGCCGTGGCATTGTCCAGGCTGTTGGCGGGCGTCCACAGGTAGGCCATGTTGGTGGCCGCGCCCACCGCGGCATTCAGAGTGACCAGGTCCCCCGCGCAAATGTCATTGTCCGTGGTGGTGGCATCCAGGTTGAGCAGGGAGGCCACGGTGATCTGCACATCCCCGGTGGCCTCGCACCCTTCCGCACTGGTGGCGACCACGCTGTAGGTGGTGGTGGTGGTGGGCGTTACCACTGGTGCAGCAGCTACCACGCTGGAGATGTTGGTGTTCGGTGACCACTGGAAGGACACGTTGGTGCCGCTGCTGGGCACGGCTTGCAATTGGATGCCGGCCACGTCACAGATGGAGGTGTCGGGGGTTAAGGCCAAGGTAAAGGCCTGGCCCACGGTAATGAACAAGCTGTCCGCATAGGTACACCCCGAGGTATTGTCCGTACTGCCCACGTGGTACCACCCGGAGGTTGCGGGCCATGCCGCCGTGTTGGCTGCCGAGGGGTCGGCGAGGAACGTGGAGGGCGACCAGGTAAAATCCAAGCCCGTGGTTTCCTCCACGGCGATGGCCACGTTGTCCATCGACCAGTTGTCCTCGCCAGCGCCGCTGAATATGGGCTGGGCCCACCGGAAGCGGGTGCTAGCCGTTTGGGCGGCAGCGGGAATGGCGAGCTCCAATTGGGTCCAGTTGGCGTATTGATACGAGAAGCACGTGCTGAACGTGATCCACGACACTCCGCCATTGGTGCTGTACTGCACCAAGATGTCCTCTCCCGCATCCACGTTGTCGCAGGGGGCGGTGCCGCTGCCCAACTTGATGTTGAAGCGAATGATCCCTCCTGCGGAAACGTCCATGTCCGTTGTTTGGGCCTGGCGCAGGGGCGCAGGCCCATTGAAATAAAGTGCATTTCCGCCGACGGATCCGCAGGCGTTGCTGATGGTTCCGCCCGTAATGGTGCCCCAGATCGCAGGGTCCGGGGCCGCGTCCAAGGTGTCCATGGCAATGGTGCGGTACACCACCACCCCGAGTTGCACGGTATCGCCCACGCAGATCTGTGCATCGTCCACCCCGGCATCATAGCGCAGTACACTGCCCGGGGTGACAGCGATGTAGATGCTGTCGGCGGCCACCGAGCAGCCGGAAAGGGAACTGACACTGACATGGAACCAACCGCTCTGTGCCGGGGTGGCAACGGGGTTGGCGATGGACCCCGAGCTCAGGGGCGGATCGGGCCACCAGTTGTACAGGTAGGTGCCGGCGGGCGACACGGTTACGCCGAGCTGTATTTCCTCATAGGCGCAGACGTTGGTGGCGCTGGCGGTCACGTTCAGCACCGGAGGTGTTTCCACTTCCACGCTGTAGAAATATTGCTGTGTGCAGGCACTCAGGAATTCGGTGCCCGAAACCACGTACACATCGCTACCCTGCGGGGCGAACGTGTACGATTGGCCGGTGTGCAAGGTGTCTTCCGGAGCGGACACCAACGCCCACCACGGGTTGTTCATGCCGCCCTCCGCCACCAAGGTGAGCGTTCCGGTGCTGTCCACCCCGCAGAACACGGAATCCACTACGATGGGCGGAAGCTGTGAAAACGATCCGGCACTGTATGCATAGGTTTCATAATTGGAGCCCACGCCGTACACATAGCCTGTCAACCCCGTTGGGCAACTGATGTTGTGGCTGCCCTGGTTCACCGGGAAAGTGGCATGGCTGAACGAGGGGTCTGATGTGTAGGCGGTGAAGCTGGATGCCGGCATGGTTACGCCGTCCAAAACCACCTGCGCGGTACTCGCCGTTTCCACTACCACGGCGATGAATTGCGAGGAGATGTTGCTGGATACCACGGTGGCGAAGCTGATGTTGGAGATGCGTTGATCGATCGAGTTTAGCACCAACAGGGCCGGGTCCCCAACGTTCCCCGAGCAGGTTTGGCCTTGGATGAATTGGGCCACACTGATCGGCACGCTGCTTTCAATGACCTTGGCACCGGTGGCGTAGTTCACCTCGGCGAACTGCCCTGCGTTGAGCATGGCCTGTGCCACGCCGTCCACAGTGTATACCGTGCCATTGGTATTGGCCATGACGCGATAGGTGTAACTGTTCGGCCCGGACCAGGGCACGGTGAAGTACCGCTTGCCCCAACCCGGAACCGGCAAGGCCTGTTCATACAAATGGTCACAGGCCGTGCATCCCGTGGGGATGTTGGTGCACTTCGCACCGCTGAACACCGCAAAGGGGCGGCAGCTTCCGCTGACGTCCGTGCCGCGAACCAGGCTTCCCGTGAGGTCGCCGTTCCCACTGGCCGCCTTCACTTGGTAGGTCTCCGCACTGTCCAAATTCACGATGAAGGGCACGCCCGCTGGACGCCCCCCTGCCGTGAGAGCCGTGGGGGTGATCTCCACCTCGGTGCCGTCCTTGGTGGATACGATCATGAATTCCGACGCGTTGTCGCTGTCCAAACCTTTATAACAGTGCACACGGTATTCCGTGCCGAGGGTCTTGATGGGAAAGATCGCGGCGGCGTCGGCGGTGGCATTGGCGAAATTGAGGGCAAAGACGGCGATGGTATCGGCCGCCTGCACCAGGATGGACCGGTCGCCCACGGTTTCCGAGCCATAGGTGACCGCCGTTCCCGGCAGGGATACGGTGGTGACCGTGTTGGCCATGACCGTGAAGTTCTGCGAATAGCCGGTGAGCGGCATGGAGACGGTGCCCGAGGTGTTGTGGTAGCTGGAAATGAACAGGCGGATCTGTTCATTGCCCCCGGCGTAATTCTCCATGAATCCCACCCAAAACTCGGTTCCCATGGTGGGGATGACACCGTTCTGCGCCGCCGCCGGTTGTCCGGAGAACAAAGCCGAAATGATCAGGAGCCAGGAAAGGACCAGGTTGCGCATATGGGGGAAATGATGCTGTGAATGTCGGACGGGGAAAGTGAAAAGTACTGAAACTGGGAATAGATCCGTGTTGGATACGAGCCGTGGATGGTTGCAAGACGCGCATTGAACCCCTAATAGATGCCTGGGGAAAGGAAAAACCCCCAACCTCGGCACCCCGCAGGCCCACCAGCGCTACTGAAAGGAACAACCCGTTGCGGTGCCAAACCTACCTTGGTCCCATGCAATTCACGGCAACCCAGATCGCCGAACTTCTCCACGGCACCGTGGAAGGGGACGGCAATGCCACCGTAACGCGCCTGTCCAAGATCGAGGAGGGTGGTGAAGGATCACTTTCCTTCTTAGCCAATCCGGCATACACGCAGTACGTGTATGGCACCACAGCCTCGGTGGTGATCATCGGCAAGGACCATGCGCTCACCCATCCGGTGAAGACCACCTTGGTGCGCGTGGCCGATGCGCAAGGCGCCTTCGCCAAAGTGCTTGAGCTCTACGACCAGATCAAGCGGAACAAGAAGGGCATTTCACCCCAGGCGGTGCTTTCCGAAGGGGCCGTGCATGGTAGCGATTGCTACATCGGCGCTTTGGCGTTCATCGGCGAAAATGCCAAGCTGGGCAACAACGTGAAGATCTACCCGCAGGCCTATGTGGGCGACAACGTCACCATCGGCGACAACACCACCCTCTATGCCGGGGTGAAGATCTACTCGGACTGCGTGGTGGGCAAGGATTGCATCATCCACAGTGGCACGGTGATCGGCAGCGATGGGTTCCGCTTTGCCACGGGTCCGGACGGAGGGGCCAAGATCCCGCAGATCGGCAACGTGGTGATCGAGGACAACGTGGAGATCGGCGCCAACTGCGCCATTGACCGGGCCACGCTGGGCAGCACCATCCTGCGCAAGGGCGTGAAATTCGACAACCTGATCCACATTGCGCACAATGTGGAGGTGGGCGAGAACACCTACTACGCGGCGGGCGGCGTGGTGGCCGGCAGCACCAAGATCGGCAAGAACTGCATGTTCAGCGGGCAGGTGGGCATCATCGGCCACCTGAAGATCGCCGATGGCACCATCATCGCCGCGCAGAGCGGCATCAGCAAGGACACCAAGGCGGGCGAGAGCTACATGGGCAGCCCGGCGTGGGAGGCCAGCAAGTACCGCAAGAGCTACATCCACTTCCGGAATTTGGAGAAGATCGTGGGAAGGTTGGAGAAGCTGGAACGGGGAGATTGAACGCTCGTAGTTCGTGGGGCATGGCTTCCATGAGCTCTCCGTCCTACGAACCACTCCCTACGAACTTTTCCCCCAATTCAATACACGATCAACCGCCCACCAGCTTCACATCATAGGTCTTGAAGTGCTTGTCCGCTGTGAGGATGTGCATGCCTTCGTGCTTGGCCTGGGCAATGAGCATGCGGTCGAAGGGATCGCGGTGGTGGTGGGGGAGAGCGGACAATGCGAAGAAGTGCTGTTCCTCCATGGGCAATAGACCGAACCCCAAAGCCCGAATGTTGTGCATGGTTTCAGGAAGACTTGCTTGAAGTTTAAGCTTACCGATGGACAGTTTGATGGTTATTTCCCAGATCGAGGCCAAGCTCACCCGGACCAATTGCCCCGGGTCTTCAAGGAGCTTGAGGTGGGCTTTGGAAATGCGACCGTCTCCTGCCAAGGCCCAGATCACGAAATGGGTGTCCAGCAGGATCACCATTGCTACATGTAATCCTTGAAATCTTCCAAGGGTTCATCGAAATCGTCGGCAATCCAGATCTTCCCCTTCATCAACCCAATGGGCCGCTTCGCTTTAGGCTCCTTCTTCAGGCGTTTCAGGAGCTTGTCCACATACTCCTCCAGCTCCTTCCTGATGTCCTCCGGGAGGGAGTTGATCTTTACAAAGAGGTCTTGGGCGGCCATGGCTTTGCTCGGCTAGAGGTAGCACGAAGTTACAAAGCCAACCTGTTACTCAACGTGGAGAAGGGAGGGTGATCAGAAAATCAGACGATCAGACGATGGAATGCGGATGCACCATAGTTGTCTGATTCTCTGATTTTTCGATCGACCGATCCAACAACGGCTCAATACACCATCAACCTTGGCTCGGTCATCTCTTCCATGGCGTAGCGCAGGCCCTCGCGGCCCAGGCCACTGTCCTTCACGCCGCCGTAAGGCATGCTGTCAATGCGGAAGCCGGGGATGTCGTTGATGACCACGGTGCCGACCTCCAGTTCAGCATGCGCCTGCTTCATGTGCGCCAGGTTGTTCGTGTACACAGCCGCCTGTAGTCCGTAGCGGCTGTTGTTCACTTGCGCGATCGCTTCACTGAAATCCCGCACGGGCTCCACCAACGTGATCGGACCGAACATCTCTTCACTGAAAACCTTCATGTCCAGCTTGGTGCCGGTGAGCAGCGTGGCGGCGAAGACGTTGTGCTCCGTGTCCACGGGCTTGCCACCGGCCAACAGGCGGGCCCCGCCTTTGATGGCTTCGTCCAGCCAGTCGGCAATGCGCCGGAAGTGTTTGCGGTCGATGAGGGGCCCCACGGCCACGTCGCGGTCGGCAGGATCGCCGGCCCTCAGTGCATGGAATTCCTTTACCAGCAGGTCGCGGAAGGGATCGAACACGGACTTCACCACGAAGATGCGCTGCGTGCTGATGCAGGTTTGCCCAGCGTAAAGATTGGCGCCCATGGCCACGTTCCGGGCGGCTGCGGCCAGGTCCGTTCCCTCATCGATCACTACGGCCGCATTGCCGCCGAGCTCCAATGCCACTTTCTTCTTGCCGCACATTTCCTTCAGACGCCAGCCCACGGCATCACTTCCCGTGAAACTAAGCATGGCCACGCGCTCATCCCGCACCAGGACCTCGGCCACTTCGTTGGTGGCCACCAGCACATTGAACGCACCTGCGGGCCAACCGACACCATCGATCAGTTCCGCCAGCAGCAGTGAGGTGAGCGGGGTTTGCGGGGCAGGTTTCAGCACCACCGGGCAGCCTGAGGCCAAGGCGGGTGCCACCTTGTGCAGCACCAAGTTCAGCGGGAAATTGAACGGGGTGATCGCCGCCACCACCCCGATCGGGATGCGCTTGGTAATGGCGGTACGGCCAATGCCTTTGCCAAAGTCCATGGCCACCTGCTCCCCGGTGAGCCGAAGGGCCTCCGCAGCAGCCGTGCGCACGGTCACCAGCGCGCGTGCCACCTCGGCCTCGGCATAGCCAATGGGCTTTCCGGCTTCCTGCATGATGGTGCGGGCGAAGACATCCGCATTCTCCTCGATGGCGTGGGCCAGGTGGGCCAGGTTTCTGCTCCGCTCCCCGGCGCTCATCCGGCGCAAGGCCGGCCTTGCTGCTACGGCTGCCGAGATCGCCTCGTCCATCTGTGCGGCGGTGGCCAATGGCACATGGGCCATAGCGGTGCCATGGTACTTGTCCGTCACCGTGTTGAAGCGCCCGTTGCCGTCCGTCCGTTTGCGGCCATTGATGTAGTTGGATCGTGGAAAGGCCGCATCCTCCGGCAGGTTCAAGGCTTCCGCAGATATGGTCCATGGAGGTGTCGTCGTGTTTACTGGCATGGGGTGAAGGTATCAAGGTCAAAAAGCGGTACAACCGGCGGCTGGGAATGTTCACGCGCTGTGCTACCACGGCTGAAGCCTCCTCATCTTTCGGGTGCCATGGCCACGCACCTTACAGCGCCCGTGAAAGCCGTGCTTTGGTCGTACGACACGGAGTAACTGGACCTTGAATTGCACAAGGTGCCCATCATCACCAACGTGCCGAACCTCGGCGCGCACGAGGCGTTGCTCTGGCTATTCAAGGCCTATCCCCGGCAGGACATCGGCGAGGTAGCGGCCCACCCACGGCCTGGGGAATGGAACCGGAAATCGCTGAACTACTGGTCGCTGGTGTTCGGTTTGGAACCGAAAATGCCGACACGGTTCTGATGCTCACATCCCATGCCTGAACGCATGCTCCTGCACCTTGGCCACATGCAGCACGAATGGAAAAAGCGCGTCCATCGTCTCCATGGAGCCGCGCGTTGATCCCGGCAGGGTGATCACTAAGGTGCGGCCGATCATGCCGGCGATGCCGCGGCTCATGATGGCCAGCGGGATGCGTTCCTGGCCATAGCTGCGCGCGGCTTCCATGATGCCGGGCACGGTGCGGTCCAGCAGCGGTGCGATGGCTTCGGGGGTGCGGTCGCGCGGGGAAAGGCCCGTGCCGCCGGTGGTGAGGATGAGGTCTAGGCCCTGTGCGGCCCAAGCGTTCACCTGTGCGGCGATCTGCTCCGGCTCGTCCGGCACCAGGCCCTGCGCGGCGGTTTCCACGCCGATGGCCGCTAAACGCTCGGCGATGGCCGCTCCGGCCTTGTCTTCCTTTTTACCTGCGGCCACACTGTCGCTGATCACCAGCACAGCGGCTTTCAACGGCCGCTCGAAGGCATCCTTCCAGTCGCTCTTTCCGCCCTTTTTCGCCACCAGCCGGATGCGCTCGATGCTGATGCCCTTGTCGATGGGCTTGAGCATGTCGTAGATGGTGAGCGCGGCCACGCTGGCGCCGTGCATGGCCTCCACCTCCACGCCGGTGCGGTAGATGGTGCGCACCTTCACCGTGACCACGATGGCCAGTTCATGCACTTCGCTGCTCACCTCGGCGTGCTCCACCGGCAGCGGATGGCAGTCGGGGATCATGTCGGCGGTGCGTTTGATGCCGAACAGCCCCGCGATGCGCGCGGCTTCCAGCACGTCGCCCTTGGGCACGCGGCGTTCCTTCACGGCGGCGATGGTCTCCGCCGAGCTGACGAGCACCGTGGCCTCGGCGATGGCTTCGCGGAGGGTGGTGGATTTGCGGGTGATGTCGATCATGGGAAGTAGATCTGAATGGACTGGGATGAAGGCTCCGGCCCCTTCGGCTGGCACCGGGTCCCCTATCCAGGGAATGATCGGATCACCTCATCAGCCAGTTGTCCAGTTCCAAACCCTTGATGCGCTTGAAATGGGCTGTATTGTTTGTGGCGAGATGGAGCCCGTTGGTCAGAGCGATACCGGCGATCAACGTGTCCGTGTGCCCGATAACGGCGCCCTTCTTCCGCAGATCGGCTTGAATACTTGCGGCACGCTTCGCGGCCTCCAAGGTCAATGGCAACACCTGGTTGAGATCGATGAACGATTCAAATCGTTCCATCTGTTTTCGCGCGTCCTTGTATAGCAGGCCATTGCACATTTCGTAATAGGTGATCACGCTCAAGCTAAGCGAACCGTGTTCCTCCACGTAGGCTTTGGCTCTCGCAACAACCCTGGCGTCTCCACGCAAGAATGATGAAAGGATATCGGTATCCAACAGCACGGGCTTCATCGGCCTGCCATGGTGCGATCGAACAGCCCGGTCCGGGTGTCCTTGAGGTATTGGGCCAAGTCCGCATATTCATGTTCATCCATGTCGGCGAATGCACCGGCAAGGGCCATGATGCGCGCACCCTTGCTTTCCTTGACGGGCTTCAGCACGGACCGTGCCACCTCTCGTTGGGCAGGTGTCAATTGGCGCAACATCCGCAGCAATTGCTCGAAAGGAATCTCGAGTTTGACCTCCATGGTGTAAATGTAGCACTCGGTTGGTGCAGGTTCTTTGCCGGATGGAATGAACGCGGTCAAATGCGGCCGGGAGGAGCGAGGGGGATGCTCACGAATTATTCTTCCACTGGTGGCTGCCGTCTGCGACGATCTCCTTGCCGAAGATGGGCAGCCGCCTCTTCACTTCATCGGTGACGTAGGCCACGGCCTCGCGGGCGGCCTGGCGGTGTGCTGCCGAGGCGAAGACGAAAAAGCAGAGCTCGCCGGCCTTGATGACGCCCTGGCTGTGGTACACGTGCAGGCAGGTGATGGGCCAGCGCGCGAAAGCTTCCTCGCGGATGGGCATCATCTGTTCGTTGGCCATGTCGCGGTAGGCGGTGTAGTCGATGGCTTGGACAGTTGCCAGTTGTTGGTTGCCGGTTGTCAGGGCGCTTGTCGCAGATCCTTGCGCAGCCGCCAGTTCATCGGCCCGCACTTGGCCGAGGAAAATCTCGTGCCCCCCGATGTCGGTGCGGGAGGCGTGTTTGGCGATGCTCTCCGCGACGAAGGCGGGATCGATGGGGCCATAGATGAAAATGTCCCGCTTTTTGTGTGGCTTGTCGGTGCTCATCCTCCTGCAAACGGCGGCAGCAAGGCCACCTCTTCGTTTCCGTCCAGCTTCAATGCGTCATCGGCGATGCGCCGGTCCACGGCGATGGCGTAGCTCATGGCGGCGAGCCCGTCGATGCGGGCTTCTGCGGCCAGGCGCAGTTCGCGCACGGTAGCGGCGGCCACGGCGATGGTTTCGGCGCCGGCCTTCTCCGCGATCATGCCGAAGAGTTTTACTTCCATGGGGTCAATTCACGAAGTGTGTGCCGCAGGGTCCCGAAGCGGAGACCCGGCGGGAGTGAGAGATGCGTGCCGCAGGGTCCCCTTCGGGTGACCACTGCGGGAGCTGAAGTATGTGAGTCCGCTGCGGGAGCATTGTGGAGATCAAAGGTCGGCAGGACTGTTGAGGTTGCGAAAGAGGTCTTCCGGCCAGCCGTCCTCGCCGGGGTTAATGTCTAAGTAGGCCGTGCGCACCTCTTCCAGTGCGCCGTGCATGGAGAGCTGGCTTTTTATCATGCGGCCCATGAACGCCGGCAGGCAGCGGCGGTGGAAGGCGGCCACCAAGGGTTCCAGCTCGCCGTTGTGGCGGGGAACCAGCGCATCGGCCTCTTCCGGCATTTCGCGCGTGAGGCGTTCCAGCAGCTGCGGGTTCACGCCGGGCACATCCACGGCCAGCACCAACAGGCGGTCGAAGCGTGCCGCGCCCATGGCGGTGACGATGCCGCCCAGCGGCCCCATGCCAGGGATCTCGTCCGGCAGCACTTCCGGCCAGAGGTGCCCGTATTTCCGCGGGTCGCCCACCACGATCACTTCGCGTACGTGGGGCTTCAGCCGATCGATGGCGTGCAGCAGCAGCGGCTTGCCCTCCACCTCCATCACCGCCTTGTCCTGCCCCATGCGCGTGCTCTTGCCGCCTGCGAGCACCACTCCGGTCCATGCGTATTTGCTTCCCATTATCTGTTCATGGTGTGGTTGCCGCAAGGCCTGCGGGAGACAGCTGCCGGAGTTTGGTGAAGGGAATGGAAGCCGCAGGGTCCCCTTCGGGAGACCACTGCGGGAGCATGGGGGGCGAGTGACCGCTGCGGAAGTGTGGAAATGAGCGTAGAAGCCGCAGGGTCCCTTTCGGGAGACCACTGCGGGAGCAGAGATAAGGGAGACCGCAGCGGAAGCTTTGTGGGAATGGTTGAATGATCTCCCATCATCTGAGGTAATGCACTTCCACCAGTTGGTCCTTCTTCAGTTCGCGCACATCCGCCGGAATATAGGCGATGGCATCGGCTTCCGCCAAGGAGCGCAGCATGTGCGATCCTTCATCGGCAAGCAGCTGTACCTGTGCATTGGCTACACGCGCCGCACGGAACTCGGCGCGCACGCCCTTGATCGAAGCTTGGTCCATCAAGGGCAGGCGGGCGCTGCGCATCCACGGTTGCGCCGCACCCTGCACGGCTTGCAGGAAGGGCAACACGTATTCGCGGAAGAGCACCATCACCGCGCGGGGGTTGCCCGGCAGGCCGAACACCGCCGCATCACCAAGCCGGCCGAACAACAGGGGCTTGCCCGGTTTCTGCAGTACGCCGTGGAAGCGGATGTCCGCACCCAGTTCGTTGAGCACGGCGGGGATCAGATCGAAGTCGCCCACGGAAACGCCGCCGGTGGAGAGCACCACGTCGTGCGTGGCGGCGAGCTCCGTCCATGCCTTGCGGAGCGCGTCGCGGTCATCGTCCACGTGGCGCATGGTGGCCTCGATGCCTGCACTGTGCAAGGCAGCGGCCAGCATCACGTCGTTGCTGCCAAAAATTTTGCCGGGTTGCGGCATACCGCCCTCAATGAACTCCCCGCCGCTCACCAGCACCGCCACGCGCGGCAATGCGCCCATGGCTACCTCGCGCACGCCAACCGAGGCCAGCAACCCGATGGTGGCCGCATCGATCAAGGTGCCCTGCGGAAGCGCCACATCACCTGCGCGGACCTGTTCGCCCGTGTGCCGCACGTTGCCGCCGCGCTTCAGCTTGGCGTCGGCGTGGGCGATCCGGTCGCCGGTGCGCTGCACCAGCTCCTGCATCACCACGGTGTCCGCGCCTTGGGGAAGCATGCCACCGGTGAAGATGCGCACGCACTCGCCCGGTGCCAGCACGTGCGGAAAGACGCCGCCCGCAGGCACTTCGCCCACCACGGTGTACTGCTGCACTGTTCCGGAAAATGCAAATGCATAGCCGTCCATGGCGCTCACGTCGAACAGCGGATGGTCGTACGGGGCGGTAACATCCGTGGCAACAAAGCGGCCCACGGCGCGCGCCAGCGGCACCGTTTCCGCAGGCAGCACGCGCACCGCGGCCATCATGCGCCGTTTGGCTTCTTCCACACCGATCATGGCATCATCAGTTTCACGCTGGCCAACAGTAGCACGATGCCCAGTGCCTGCTTCACCCGCAGGTTGTTCATTTTCACCGCGCCGATCCAGCCGCCCAGCAAGCCGCCGCCCACGGCCGCCGCGATCCAGGGGATCATGTGCGGGCTGAGCGTTTCGCCATTGCCCAAGGCGCCAGCCAGGCCGGAGGCGCTGTTGACGAAAATGAAGAGCGCCGAGGTGGCGGCGGTGGTCTTCATGTCGGCCCAGTTGCACAGCAGCAGCACGGGGCTGAGCAGCACGCCGCCGCCGATGCCGATCATGCCCGAGAGGAAGCCCAGCACCGCGCCGATCAGCGCGCCCAGCAGCAACGGTACCGGCCGAAGGGTGCCGCTGCCCTTGCCCAGCAGGCCGAACATGCGGGCCACGGCGAAGAGCAGGCACACCCCGAGGATGCGTTTGTAGAGGAGCGGGTCCAGCACCACCTGCGCGCCGAACCACGCGGCAGGCACGGACAGCACGGCGAAGGGCAGAAAGGTGCGCCACTTGAAATGGCCGGTGCGCGCGTACTGCGTGAAGGAGATGGCGCTTACGAAAAGGTTGAGCACCAGCGCGGACGGGCGCATCACCACCACGCTCATGCCCGCCAGGGCCATCAGGGCGAGGTAGCCGCTGGCACCGCCGTGGCCCACCATGGCGTAGGCGAAGGCCACGCAGGCGATGAGGAGGATGAGCAACAAGGGGTCCATGGTGTTCAATTCAGGTTGCCAGGCGGTTCAATGGCGGTCCATTTCTTGCCGTCGAAAAGGTCGATGCCCCCGTTGCGCATGGCTTCGCCATGGAGGAGCGCACGCAGCAACTGGGCCATGCGGCGCCCTGTTTCCTCAATGGTGGCCAGCGGCACGTTGCGCATGTCGCATCCATCCTGCTCCATGCCCAGCCTGCCGCGGAAGAGGTCCTTGCGGCCGATCGTTTCTCCCTTGCCCGGTGCATGCAGCACCACCACCTGTGCCTGTGCGCCATGCACCGATCCGCTTACGAGCGCCACGCCGTAGTCGGCGCAGGTACGGTCCAGCAGCAACTTCACATGGGCATCATCGGTGCAGTCGGCCACCACGTCGTGCATGGCAATGACGGCTTCGGCATTGGTGGCATCGAGGAATTCGAAGCGGGTGGCCATGCTCAGGGCAATGGGTGCGTTGCGCAACCAGGCCGCCGCCACTTCCACTTTCGGTTTTCCGATGTCCACCGGCGCGAAGAGCTCCTGGCGCTCCAGGTTCCTTTCCTCCACGCGGTCGCCGTCCATCAGGGTGATGCCCTGCCAAGGCCAGCGCACAATGCGGGGCAGCAGGGCATTGCCGATGGCACCTGTGCCGACCACTAGCAGCCTATCGGACAAGGGTTGCACCGGCGTGTTCATGCCTCCAAAGAAAATACAACGGCCCGAAGCCCCGGCTGACAAAAAGCAAAGACCCCGGACGTGCCGGGGCCTTTGAACGGGGGGTAAGGGATGGTCACTGCTTCACAAAGGTGGCATTGGCCACGGCATGATCGCCTTGCACGCGCACGGTGTATGCCCCTGGCGCCAAGGTGGCCACCGGGATCGGGCTTCCGGCGTTGAGCAGATCGGCCTTCAGGCACACGCGGCCGGCCACATCGATGAATTCCGCAACAGTGGCCCCTTGGGGAAGTGCACCCGTAAGGGATACCAGGTCCTGGGCCGGATTGGGGTGAAGGCGAAGCACCGGGCCAGCGTCCGTGGAAGCGATCCCCGTGGTGGGTCCGACCTGAACTTCCACCGGGGTGCGGGGTCCTTCACACCACGTGGCTGGTTCCGCCACCTCCCAATCGTAGAAGAAGTAGTAGTACTGCGAAGAGCTGGCATTGGTGCCGGTGATGGAGCCCATGCCGCCCAGGTCATAGGGGAAGGAGGTGCCACTTCCGGGACCATCGCGCCACAGCTGGGGGTTGCCCGAGACGATCCGCAGGCCGTATGAGCCATTGGCCGGAACGGCCCAATCCAGCTGAATTCGGCTTTCACCATCGGGCGTGTCGAAGGAGCCTTCCGCAAGGGTGGCACCACCGGAAGCATCCACCAGGGCGATGGTGCGGCTGCCCGCACCGTTGGCGTATACCTTCACGCTTTTGAGGATCATATCCCCGCTGGTGTTGAACAGCAGGTAGTACGAGGCGTTGCTGTGGTATGCTCCCGAGCTGGAGTTATCCGTCCTGCCGCCGTATTGAACATCCCCGCCGTTCAGGCCCATGTCGGCGCACCAGAAGGTGGTGGTTGCATCCAAGTAGGGGGAGGTCCATGGGCTGCCAGCACCTATCGGTACGGTAGTTCCTTCGTCGTCATACCACAGGATGCTGTCGCCAGCGGCCGTCAGCACGGCGGTGCCCGGAGTCGGGATGTTGACATTGTCGGCCACGGGTGCCGCAGGGGCGTCAAGCACGGCCACCTGCACGGGGTCTGAGGTGAATTCGGCACAGGCGCCCTGCACGGTCACCGTGTAGCTGCCCGGGGTGTTGACGGCGATGCTTTGCCCCGTACCTCCATTGGACCAGGAGTAGCTGCTCGCGGCGCTGGCGGTGAGCACCACTTGGTCCAACGGGCAAATGGTGGTTTCCCCCGACACGGATACCGTTGGGGTTTCGTCCGGGGCCAACCACACATACTTGTTGGCCTGCGTGGTGCAGTTGCCGGTGCCCGCGATCAGGTAGTAATTGCCGGGGCTGGTCACGGAGATCTGCCCGGCGGCGGTGCCGTTGCTCCAGGTGTAAGTGCCGGCGGGGGCGGCGGTGAGCGTTGCTTCGTCGCCTTCCTGGCACAAGGTGGCGGGTGTTGCCGTGATGGCCATGTTGGGGGAAATGCAGGTGCCTTCCACCACGGTGATGGTTTGGTCGGCGTGCAGGTCCGTGAAAGTCTCCTCGAGCCCGCTGGGCCAGCGCACGGTCATGGTGGGCACGGCGGTTTCCGCCCCGAGGCCGAAGTGCATGATGAAGGAATTCACCAATCCGTAGCTCTCGCCCGAGCGTACTTCGCGGATCTGCGTACCCCATGGGCCATTGATGGTGACGCGGGCACCGATGGCGTCCGGGTTGCTCGTGGTGCCCACCAGGCGCACCCGGAAGAAGTGGTTGCTGTTGGGCGTGTTGAGCCACAGGATGTCCGGGTTGCTTGCGCTGGGGTCCACGTAGGAGTTGCCATAGTTGGCGTACACGTCCTCGAAACCGTCCCGGTTCAGGTCGCCAAAAGCAAAGCTGTGCATGGCTTTGCTGTATGGGAACAGACCGGTGATCCTGGTGAACGTGCCGTCGCCGTGGCCCTTGTAGTAGTGCTCGCTTCCACCGGCGATCAGAACGTCCAGGAACCCGTCGTTGTCCAGGTCTCGGAATAGGCACTGCAACGGGAAGCTGGGCGATTCCAGGCCGCTACCGACCGTGGCGTTGGTGAAGTGCCCCGTGCCGTCGTTCAGGAACAGTTGGGTGGAAGTGCTGTGCTCAACGCTCACCATGTCCATGTCGCCGTCGTTGTCGAAGTCGCCGAAATCCGTGGCCCAAGTTTGCTCACGGTCCTGCACGCCGTATTGGTCCGCCAGGTCGGTGTACTGGTTGTTCCCGTCATTGACGAACAGGCGGTTCCATCGGCGCGGATCACTGGAGTTGTTCACGCCTTGGCGGCATTTGGCGATGTGCAGGTCCAGGTCGCCGTCGTTGTCGAAGTCGGTGAAGCAGCTGCCGTAGTTGCCGCTCATGTCACTGGCCGGGTTGGTGGCCCAGTTGATGTAGCTGTTGTTGATCTGGGGCATGCCGGAGGCATCGGTCAACCACAGGTTGGGCGCCCCCACATCGTTGCAGGCAAAGACATCCACATAGCTGTCGTTGTTGATGTCCGCCACGCTCATGTTCTGCTGGTAGACGTTCGGCCCGCCCAGGTTGGTGGTGGTATACACGCCGCGCGAGGTGATATTCACCAAGTGGGTGCCGTCCCCGTTGCCGCCACTGACGATGTCCTTGTGGCCGTCATGTGCAAGGTCCGCAATGGCCCAGCCCCACTGGTTGCTGTTGGACACGTTTCCGTAGCCCACCGTGGTGAAGCTTCCGTCTTCTTCCTGATAGAGCACGTACACGCTTTTGCTGTTGTGCAATTGCACCACGTCGTCCAATCCGTCGCCGTCCATGTCGGTAATGGCCATGCAGCCGCCGCTGTTGGCGGCATGGCCCAGTAGCGGGGTGCTGTTGGTGAAGGCGGGTTGTGCGGCGGCACGGGCCGCCCCGATCAGGGTTGCCAAGCCGATGAGGTAGTGTTTGACCATGTTGCTGCAGCGGTGTTGCGGACGGGATTTGCGGGAGGTGCAAGTTAGGTGTCTTCACGACCTGCGTTTACTGGCCGAGCCCGGTTTTTTCGACACTTGGCCGTTCGCCTTCCGGTCGGCTTGCTCCCATACGTCTGTTTGCTTGCGGATGCTTTCGTCGTGCACGGCGTCCATGAGCGCCTGTACGAAGCTTGGTGAGAGGCCCAACTCCTTGGCCAAGGCATGTTGGGCCTGCATGATGCGCCGCCAACGCCCGGGCTGAAGGATGGCGATGTTGTGGGCTTGCTTGAAGGCGCCGATGCGCCCGGAGATCTCCATGCGGGCGGCCATCTTTTGCAGGATCTCCTCGTCCAGGCGGTCGATCAGGTCGCGATGCTCCTGCAATTCGTCGCGCAGGGGGCCATCGGCCGAGGACCTTCGGAAAGATAGACTGTTGAGCAGCTGTGCCATCGCGGCGGGGTCCAGTTGCTGGGCGGCATCGCTTTTGGCCTCGGCCGGGGAGTGGTGCGCCTCGATCATCAGGCCGCTGAAGTTGAGGTCCAGCGCTTGCTGGGCGATGCCATGCAGCAGAGATCGCTCGCCTGCGATGTGGCTGGGGTCGCCGATCATTTCCAATTCGGGGAAGGCGGCCTTCAGGCGTACCGGAAGTTCCCACATGGGATGGTTGCGGTAGGGCGACCGCCCGAACCAGTGGAAGCCGCGATGGATGGCCGCCACGCGGGTGAGGCCGGCATTAAAGAGCCGTTCCAGTGCACCGGTCCACAGTTGCAGGTCGGGGTTCACGGGGTTTTTCACGAACACGGGAATGTCCACGCCCGCGAGCGCATCGGCAATGGCTTGCACACTGAATGGATTGGGCGTGGTGCGGGCGCCGACCCACAGCATGTCCACGCCGCCCCTGAGCGCTGCTTCCACATGTTGGGGCGTGGCCACCTCGGTGATGGTCAGCAAGCCGTACCGCTCCTTCACCTCGGCCAGCCACGGCAATGCCTGTTCACCGATGCCTTCAAATCCGCCGGGCCGGGTGCGCGGTTTCCACACACCCGCGCGGAACACCTTCACCTGCGGAGCGTTCCGGGCGATGCCCTCCGCCGTTGCCAGCACCTGCCCATGGCTTTCCGCGCTGCACGGGCCGGCGATCAACAGCGGCCGGTCCAGCCCAAGTTCCCACTGGGCAAATGGGATAGGATGAATGCGGGTGGCCATGGGGCGCAAAGGTATCGGGGAGAAGGCAGGGGAGAGGGGGAGGGAACAGGGCTATCGGGTCTTCAAGCCGCGCCGGGCCTGACACCGGCTGCGACGCCCTTCGGGGTCGTGCTGGACTTTGATGAATCCTGGCAACATGCTGTGACCGCTTCGCGGTCGGTCTGTGGTCCTGCCCCCAACGGGGTCACAGCATATTGAGATAGGCTACTGTGGATCTCGACCCCAAAGGGCGTCGCAGCCGGTGTTCCCTTGTTCACAGCGAGAGGAAGACCCGATAGCCCTGGGGGAGGGAAAGGAGGAGGGGAGTGGTCCGATCGTGCGGAGGATCACGTGTGGCATGGCGCCAAAGGACGCTGGCACGGGTTTTCGTGCGTACCTTGTACTGAACAAAAGGAATGAACCATGGACAGCAAGCACAAACCGGAGCCTGACCCCAAGCCGCGCCCGTTAGGCAATGAAAGCCCCGACCCGTTTTCACCTACGCTGCCGCCCGGTTCCTTGCATGAGGTGCTCCGGCAGGATGAAGAAGATCCCGGTGGTGACCCGCAGCCTGCCGAAGACAACCCGGGCAACGCGGCGAAGCAGGATTAGAACGAGGGGCCGAGCCACCTGCGTTTTATCATGGTGCCGTTGGCTTGCCATAAGGACATTTGAGGCATGAAATTGCCTTGGATGACGGCGGGGGAAGCGGTACGTTCGGTGAACAGCGGCGACCGTGTGTTCATGCAGGGGAGCGCCGCCACTCCGGTGCGCTTGGTGCATGCCTTGCTCGACCGGCATGCGGAGCTGCACGATGTGGAGCTCACCGCCATCAGCACCTTCGGCGCGCTGGGCTTCGAACGGCCTGAAGTGCAGCGATCGTTCTTTCTGAACGCCTTGTTCGTGTCCGCCAACATGCGCAGCACGGTGGCCGGGCCGCATGGTGATTATGTGCCGGTGTTCCTGAGCGAGATCCCGCGGCTGTTCGATCGGGGCATCCTGCCGATCGACGTGGCCTTGGTGCATGTGTCGCCGCCCGACAAACACGGCTTCTGCTCGTTGGGTCTCAGCGTGGACGTGGCGCGCAGTGCGGTGCGCAATGCGCGCACAGTGATCGCCCAGGTGAACCCGAACATGCCGCGCACCCTGGGCGACGGGCAGGTGCATGCCAGCCGCTTCGCCGCCATGGTGCACGTGGATGATGCCCTGCCCGAAGTGGATTACGCCGCCTCCATCGGCCCTGCCGAGCAGGCTGTGGCCCGCCACGTGAGCGGCCTGATCGACGACGGCGCCACCCTGCAAATGGGCATCGGCGCCATTCCGGACGCGATCCTGGGCGCCTTGGGCGGCCACAAGGACCTGGGCATCCACACGGAGATGTGCAGCAACGGCATCATCGACCTGGTGGAACGCGGGGTGATCACCAATGCGCGCAAGAAGAAGCACCGGGGCCGCATTGTCACCGCGTTCGCCTTCGGTACCCGCAGGTTGTACGACCTGGTGGACGACAATCCGTCGTTCGCCTTCCTTGACGTGCAGTACGTGAACGACACCAAGGTGATCCGCGAAAACCCCGAGGTGGTGGCCGTGAACAGCGCCATCGAGGTGGACCTTACCGGGCAGGTGTGCGCGGACAGCATCGGCACCTACCAGTACAGCGGTGTCGGCGGGCAGATGGATTTCATGCGCGGTGCCGCGCTGAGCGAGGGCGGCAAGCCGATCATTGCCATGTGCAGCACCACGGGCAAAGGGCAGAGCAAGATCGTGCCTTTTCTGCGGCAAGGTGCCGGTGTGGTGACCACCCGCGCACACATGCACTACGTGGCTACCGAGCACGGCGTAGCCTATCTGTACGGCCGCAACCTGGAGCAGCGCGCCCAAGCACTGATCGCCATAGCTGCACCGGAGCACCGCGAAATGTTGGAGCGCGCTTGGCGGGAGCGCAGCCGCTGATCACCCGCCGGGCTCATTTCCACCGCACGCCCACCTTGCCGATGCTCTTGCCGGAGCCGAGGAGTTCCAAGGCTTGGGGGAGTTGATCGGCCGTGAAGAGTGGATGGACGCGCGGCTTAAGCCAGCCTGCGGAGAAGGCGGAAAGTGCACCGTGCATGGCATCCGCCACCAATTGCGGTTTGTGGTCGCCCAACCGTAACATGTTTACCCCGATGAGGCTTTTGCTGCGCATCATGAGGAAGATGGGCACCACCAGTCCCATGTTCCAGGCAAAGCGCAGGTCGCCGAAGGCACCGCCCTTGCCGCGCTCCGCACCGCCAAACAGCACCAGCCTGCCGCCGGTGCCCAGCAGGGCCATGTCCTTCTTGAAGGTGGTGCCGCCCACGGCGTTGTAGCTGATGTCCAGCTTGCCCGAGGCCAGTAGTCCCGCCACTTGTTCCGCATAGTCCGCCGTGCCGCGATCAATGGCGTGCTGCACGCCAAGCTGCTCCAGGTAGGCCATCTTCTCCGCCCCGCCCGCCACGGCAAACACCTCGCAGCCTTGGTGCAGCGCGATCTGCACCAGCAATTGCCCCACGCCCCCGGCCGCGCTGTGCACCAGCACACGGTCGCCTTGCTGCACCGGCGCCGCCGCCATGGCCATGTGCCATGCGGTGGCCCCTTGGGTGGCCATGGCCAAGGCAGTGCCCAAGTCCAAATCATCGGGGATCGGCACTGCTGCGCGGTGGTCCGTGCAGGCCAACCGCGCGTAACCGCCAAAGCGCGTAAAGGCCAGTACGCGTTTGCCCAGCAATTCCGCAGGCGCCGCATCGCCGCAGCGCTCCACGCGGCCCACCATCTCATAGCCGATCACGCAGGGCACTGGCGGCGCATCACGGTACAGGCCCTTCACGGCCATTACATCGGCGAAGTTCAGGCCGAAGCCCTCGCTGCGGATCAGCACCTGGCTGGGCTTGGGCGCCGGGTCCGGAAGTTCACATAGCCGAAGCACCTGCTCCGGCGAACCGTGGGCGGTAAGTTGCCAGGCTTGCATGGGCGCAAGCTACCGTTTCAGGCCGTCCCAGCACAGGGTCCGCTGTGTACCGGAGGCTATTTTAGCGTGACCCTGTGGGGACAGTAAGCGGGTGAATGCGTTGCTCCCCTCAACTCGCGCGAGCGTCCACGCTCGTGCGTTCACGATCGGACGAATGTAAT
>ENA-UOUJ01000369-UOUJ01000369.1-activated-sludge-metagenome-genome-assembly--contig:-NODE-369-length-33104-cov-14.822930_pt1 | contig 33104 bp, 25 predicted proteins | sample MGYA00249839_ERZ747224 | MGnify/ENA primary metagenome ERZ747224 (study PRJEB28782, sample SAMN03220277) | activated sludge metagenome | biome: wastewater; feature: sewage sludge; material... | reverse complement strand
TATGTATTTAATCAGCCAAACAATTTTTGTTTCTGTTACCTTTGCAGGAATTTTTATGCTGATGAAAGTTGGATTTGTAAATATCTTTGGTAAACCCAATGCCGGCAAAAGCACTTTGCTCAACGCACTCATAGGAGAGAAGCTGGCTATTGTGTCGCCTAAAGTACAAACCACCCGCCATCGCATCAAAGGTTTTTTAAACAGCGAAAACTACCAGGTTATTTTTTCCGATACACCGGGCATTATAGAACCCCGGTATAAATTGCATGAAAAAATGATGCATTCGGTAAAAAACAGCCTGGAAGATGCAGATCTTGCATTGCTTTTGGTTGACGTAAATGAGAATCTTGAAGAAGCAGACAGCATTTTTTCAGGACTCAGGTTAAAAGTTCCCGCTTTTGTGGTGCTGAATAAGATTGACCGTGTGCAGCAAGACAAGATAAAGCAGGTATCGGATTTTTTTAATGCAAAAGCATATTGTAAAAAAACGATCGCTATTTCGGCGCTTAAAAAAATTAATACAGACGGGTTGCTCCATGACATACTGGAGTTTTTGCCGGAAGGAGAGCCCTTTTACGATGGAGATGACCTGACGGACCTGCCTACCCGTTTTTTTGTGGGCGAAATGATACGTGAAAAAATATTTGATCTCTTCCAGGATGAAATTCCTTATCATACTGCCGTAGTGGTAAGGGAATTTAAGGAAAAGATCAGCTTAATTAAAATAACGGCAGAGATTATTGTTCACCGGGAATCGCAGAAAGCTATTATTCTGGGAGAAAAAGGAAAAATGATCCGGCAAATCGGAACAACAGCCCGGCAGGATATAGAAAAATTTCTGGACAGTAAAGTGTTCCTCGAATTATTTGTTAAAGTACGTCCCAAATGGAGAGACAATGATATACATTTAAAGGAATACGGGTACTGATATGGGATATAAGGTAGTGAGGTATAGGGTATAGGGTGTAAGGTATAAGGTATAAGGTATAAGGAGTGAGGTATGAAGTAGAGATGGGAAATAACTTTCACCTTAAGATTTATAGCGATAAAGATAAGGAAGATGGGATGGATATAAGGAGATGTTTACCCTATACCTTTCACCCTACACCTTCTACCATACTCGTTAAACCCTCCAGCTTAAACCAATTAAAAAAGTATGAGTTTTACAGTAGCTATAACAGGAAGACCGAACGTTGGCAAAAGCACTTTCTTTAACCGGATGCTTGAGGAACGCAAGGCCATAGTAGATAACATCAGCGGCGTTACCCGCGACCGGCAGTATGGCGTGGCGGAATGGAACGGGAAAAGCTTTAATCTTATTGATACAGGCGGCTTTGTGCCCGGCAGCGCCGATATTTTTGAAACGGAGATCCGCAAGCAGGTAGGCATTGCCATTAATGAAGCCAATGCTGTTATATTCATGTGCGATGCTGCTACCGGTATTACCGCGCTCGATGAAGCCATGGCTGATATGTTGCGGCAGTCGGAAAAACCGGTATTTCTGGTGGTAAACAAAGTAGATAATCCCGAGCGTATGCTGGATGCCACCGAGTTTTACAGCATGGGCTTTGATCGTATTCACTTTCTTTCCAGCATCAGCGGCAGCGGTACGGGAGAATTGTTAGACGACCTGGTAAAGCTGATCCCGGATACGGATGATGATGCAGCAGGAGAAAAAGATGCACTGCCTAAGTTTGCCATTATCGGCCAGCCCAATGTAGGCAAATCATCGCTGCTGAATGCGCTGGTTGGCGAAGAGCGAACAATAGTAAGTGATATAGCCGGCACCACAAGAGATACGATTCATACGCACTATAATTTATTTCAGAAAGAATTTATATTAATTGATACCGCCGGTATACGCCGAAAAAATAAGGTAGAAGAAGACCTTGAATTTTATTCCGTAATAAGGGCTGTAAAGGCGCTGGATGAAGCAGACGTATGCCTGTTACTGTTAGATGCCGGCAAAGGCATTACCGCGCAGGATATCAATATTTTTTCTTTAGCCGTGCGGAAAGGAAAAGGCATTGTATTGCTGGTGAATAAATGGGACCTGATGGAGAAAGCAACACATACGGCCAGGGATTATGAAAAAGAATTAAAGAACCGTTTAGCTCCCTTTACCGATGTGCCGGTATTATTCATTTCCGTAAAAGATAAGCTCCGCATTTTTAAAGTAATTGAAACCGCTTTGCAGGTATATGAAAACCGCCGGCGTAAGGTACCTACTTCCAAACTCAATGAAGTAATGCTTAAAGCGGTGGCTGCTTACCGTGCGCCGGTAGTGAGAGGTAATTCCGTAAAAATAAAATATGTAACACAACTGCCTACTGTTGTACCCAGCTTCGCTTTTTTCTGTAATTACCCCGATGATATCAAACAGCCTTACAAAAATTACTTAGAAAATCAACTAAGGGCGAATTTTGATTTTAAAGGCGTACCGGTGCGGGTGTTTTTCAGGAAGAAATAGATTTCTTTTTCGTAATTAAATTATTGGTGTCGGTACAAAACGTAATAATTATACATAAGCAGTGTTTTCTCTAAGCTTTATAAATCCCAATGACAGGATTATTAAAAATAATTCTCTATATTTATATTTTATTACTCTTATCTTTTAAACTCCAGTTCCCATTCACGTGAAATCCTACCTGTAGCAATTCCATTGCTTTGCGTTAGTGTATTGTGCATAATTGACCTGAATTATTTTATAATTTTATAATCCTGCCTTTTTAACCGGACGGTATCAAGTTTACTATTTGTAATTACTGAACCGGTTAGCATACATGCCCATATAGAATATTATCCGAAGCACTTTTATAACCATACTAAATAATTCCCATGAATAAAACGCTACTCTTTGTTTTTGCCTTATACCTGTTTTCTGCAAAAAATTTTGCACAGGTAAATGTTCAGGACAGCACAGCACTTGTGGATTTATACAACAGTACCGATGGCGCAAACTGGATTGATAACGGCAACTGGCTTACTACCGCACCTTTGAATACCTGGTATGGTATAACGGTTGAAGATGGCCGGGTTACAGAGGTTTATCTGTTTGATAATCATCTCGTTGGAAGCCTTCCTTCTTCTTTTGAAAATCTTACCGCACTTATCACTATCTATATGGGCGGCAATCAACTCTCGGGTGTCATTCCGGCAGGCATAGGCAATTTTCCCGACTTAGAAAGTCTGGAATTGGGTGTTAACCAGTTAACCGGCCCAATACCATCTACCTTCGGAAATTCACCCAAATTAAAATGGTTGATCTTAGAACGCAATAAGCTTACCGGAGAAATTCCTGCAAGTCTCACGAAAACAAAGATTTACGATTACATTGATTTACGAGACAACCAATTGAGTGGTAAAATACCGCAGGGTTTTGGAGATGTTTTTACATATGGGTTTGACGTGGCCAAAAATCAATTGAGCGGACCTCTGCCGGACGACTTTGGAAATCTTACAACTGCTTTTCTGAATATTGAGCACAATCAACTAAGTGGCGATCTGCCAGCCTCATTCGGTGCAAACTTTGGGCAAGTATATATGGATCACAACCAGTTTACGTTTGAAGGTATCGAATCATTGATAGCCGCTTTTCCCGAAAAAGTGTGGGATTATGACGTTCAAAAGACCTTACCCATCACCAATAACAACCCCGTGCTTTCGGTAACCGCAGGCGGCACATTGGGCAATAATACCTATACCTGGTATAAAGACAATGGGGATGCGCCTTACCAGGCCAAAAACGCAGACTCTACCCTTACCTTAGCTGAAACAGGTACTTACTGGGCCGTTATCAATAATAGCATTGCAACCGCTTTAACCCTTTATACGGATACCATCACGATTGCAGATATTTTAACTATGTTGGAAAGAGACAGTCTTGCTCTTGTTGATTTATACAACAGTACCGATGGCGCAAACTGGACTAACAACAGCAACTGGCTTACCACCGCTCCTTTAAATACATGGTATGGTGTAACAGTAACAAATGAGCGGGTTACGGATATTCTTTTGCCGTTTAATAATTTAAACGGAACCCTTCCCAATTCTTTGGGTAACCTTACAGGTCTGGTCAATTTGCAACTGAACAACAACCAACTGCAGAATGAGATTCCTGCTTCTTTGGGATCTATTGTATCACTCAATATAATAATACTCTCTCACAATCAGCTCTCCGGTGAACTACCCGACACATGGGTACAAACAAATATTGAGGCTTTTGATTTTTCACACAATCAACTGGGCGGACCTGTTCCCCCCAATGTATGTTCGGTAAATGGCTATTTCCTTTTTCTGAACAACAACCAGTTTACTTTTGAAGGGATGGAGTGTATTGCAAGCCTTGATCCGGACCCCAATGAATTGAATGAAGTGTATTATGATACACAGAAAACACTCTCCATCACCAATAACAATAATGCAACACTTTCAGTAACTGCAGGCGGCACATTAAGTAATAATACCTATACATGGTATAAGGACAATGACGATGCGCCTTACCAGGTTATATCCGGCGACTCCACCATACAGTTAACACAACCGGGAACGTATTGGGTGGTGGTTACTAACAGCATAGCTACCGGGCTTACCCTGAATAGTGAAACGATTGAAATAGCAAGTGTGCTGCCTCTTACCTGGCTCAACTTTACTGCATCCAATTGCTCTGATAACGTGTGCCTGCAATGGCAAACGGCACATGAGCAGCATACTGCTCATTTTGAAATAGAACGAAGCGTTGACGGTAAAAACTTCATGCAGCTCTCGAAAATTGCCTCACAAAACATACCCGGCAGGCACACATATAGTGCAACAGATCATTCACCAGCATATGGTACTAATTATTACCGCATCAAACAGGTTGATCTGGACGGAAGATATTCCTATAGTGACATTATAAGTGTGAAGGTGATGAACGCCGGAAAATTAGCTGTCAGGCCAAATCCCGCTAATACCTATATTATACTTAACGGTATTGACAAAGCTGAAAGCGTAATCCTGTATAGCATCAGCGGGCAAATGGTACGCCGGTGGCAACATGTAACTGCTAACCAGCAACTTTATATTTCAGACCTGAAAAAGGGGATGTACATTCTAAAAGTATTACATCATAACAGTGAAGTTGTACAAAAGATAATCAAACAATAAAGCTATACGTTTTAAAAAGGCCGGTGATGTATGATTCACCGGCTTTATTATTACAAGACCGAAGGGTTCATCAGGCGCCATCACCATTCTGCCCTTGCATTTGCGGTTACAGAAAGCTCAGCAAAATCTTTTGCCAGGTATTTATAATACCCCGTAATGGCAATCATGGCGGCATTATCAGTGCAGTATTCAAATGCAGGAATGAAGGTATTCCATTGCTGCTTTTCTCCCGTCTCTTTAAAAGCTTTGCGCAAGCCGCTGTTGGCGGATACGCCCCCGGCCAAACAAATATTTTTAACACCCGTTGTAATAGCTGCCTTTTTAAGCTTATTCAGTAAAATGGAAACGATACGGGCCTGTATGGAAGCGCAGATATCTGCAAGATTATCATCAATAAATGCCTTCCTTTCGGCTTCCGTAGCTGAAAATGTTTCTTTAAAAACATAGCTCTTGCCTGCGTTTTGCAAAAAATACAGGATGGCTGTTTTAACGCCGCTGAAGCTAAAATTGAGTGCGGGTATCTGCGGCTCCGGAAACGAGAATCTTCGGGGATCGCCGTCTTTTGCATACAGATCAATCAGGGGACCGCCGGGATAGGGGAGCCCTAACAATTTGGCCGATTTATCAAAGGCTTCCCCGGCCGCGTCATCTATAGTTTCGCCGATGACTTCCATTTGCAGGGGCGATTTGCACAGAACGATCTGTGTATGTCCGCCGCTTACCGTTAAGCATAAAAACGGAAAGGAAGGTTTGGGGTCATCAATTAAATTGGAAAGCACATGCGCCTGCATATGGTGTACAGCGATGAGGGGTATGTTTAATGACAGCGCCAGCGATTTGGCAAACTGCGACCCTACCAGCAACGAACCGATCAAACCCGGCGACCGGGTAAATGCAATAGCATCAATAGCCTGCAATGCATGCCCTGCTTTTTGTATTGCTCCATCCACAACCGGCACTATGTTTTGCATATGCGCCCTTGAAGCCAGTTCGGGTACTACACCGCCATATTGTTCGTGTATCTTTTGTGAAGCGATAAGGTTGGAAAGTATCCTGCCATCAACACAAACGCTTGCTGAAGTTTCATCGCAGGATGATTCAATAGCCAGAATGGAAATGCCGCCGGTTCCTTTTTTTTGCATGTGCAAAAATAACGGATTATACAACTATTAAGGGGTTGCTCAAAAACTAAGAAGCTTACGAAAACGATCATAAAAAAACAATACCGCCACAAAACCTTTTCCTTTGTGTTCCTGTGGCTTTGTGGAAAAAAACAACGAAACCCGCTGGTTTATTGAGGGTGATAGCTTACTGACTTTATATTAACCGGAACGGAAGCGTTCACCGGCACATATTTTGAAGAATCTACATTATAACAAATGGTAACTTTTTGCCCGGCAGCCAATATAATATCTTCATTCATGGAAGAGGGATGTAATATTTTATCCTGGTCTGTAATTACGCCCAGGTAGCTTCCCGTTGAATCCGTAATGAGCGCTATGGTGCCGGAGGCCTGGTTATTACAAACGAAATCATCTTTTTCTTTCGAAAAGATAAATAACAGAAAAGAAGTAATGCCAAGGGACACTACGTATAAAAATTTTATCATAGGATAATTTTAAGGTTGTTTTAAAATGGTCCTGTTCTGATAACGAAAAAAAAGTGCTCGTAGTATACTAAAAGCGTATACTATCCCCGGGTGGCTGAATGACAGAGACTAATGTATAAAGGATTATTTAGACCGTATAGCTACTACCGGATCCATGCGGGCGGCAATGGTAGCCGGTATTATTCCTGCTAAAAGTCCGATAGCGATGCAAATGCTTATGGCGAGGACCAGTATATTATAGGAAATATAAACATTAAAATTAAGGGGGCCGCTTAAAAGCTGGGCCATCAAAAACACCAGTACCAGCCCTATTGCGCCTCCTACAAAACAGATAAAAGCCGACTCTAATAAAAACTCCGATAAGATTGTCCTGCTTTTGGCGCCGATAGCTTTCTTTAAACCTATTATTGGTGTTCTTTCTCTAACCGTTACAAACATGATATTGGCAATACCAAAAGCGCCCACCACCAGGCTCAGCAGCCCTATAAGCCAGCCACCCAGCTTAACGTTCGCAAATAAGCTGGTAATGGCATCACTAAAATCACTTACCGCGTTTAAGGAAAAATCGTCTTCTGTTCCGGGACTTAAGCGGTGCACAGCCCTTAAAGTTCCCCGGAGTTCATCTCTAAATGCTTCCGTAGTTACATTGGGTTTTCCCTGCGCCATAATTTTAGGGCTGGAGTAGCGTTCTTCAAAGATGGTTCTGAAGAAACGGTAAGATAAAATAACACAATCATCAAAATTCCAGCCACTTACCAGCAGGCTTTTGCCCTGCTTTTTAATTATCCCTACAACGTTTATTCTTTTGTTTTTTATAGTTATTGTTTTACCCAGCGCCCTTTCAGCAGCACCGAAAAGCTTAGCGGCATTTTCATAACCCATTACAGCGTTTGCCGATCCTCTTTCCATATCTGATAAGGTGAGATAACGCCCATACTGGATTTCAAAAGGCTGAATGGCATTAAATTCTTCTGTTACGCCATACAAAGCAACATTTTGAATCATGTCTTTATCATGAATTACATTCTGTCCCTGAACCTGGAGCGTAAAAGCCATATTGTCTATGGCATCGGTTTTAGCGCGTATGAAACGCATTTCGTCGTATTTGGGCGAAGGGCGTTTTACATATTTCCACCAGGGGTATTCGCCATCCCCGCCCCCGGAATAATCCCATTTATCAATATAGATCGTATTAGAGCCTAAGCTGTTGATGCCTTCCTTAATATTTCTTTCAAGGCTGTCAACCGTAGTTAGAACGCCGATAATACAAAAAATGCCAATGGTTACTCCAAATAAGGAAAGGAAAGTACGCAGTTTATTGTTCCTTAATTCCTGCCAGGCTAACCGGAAACTGGCAGCTAATATCTGGAGTGTTTTAAGCATATATCAAAAGTAATCACATTAGCCCGAATTATGCCTTTTTCTTCCTTGGCGCTTTTTTGGGTGGATTAGCCTTAAGCGTTTCTATGGTTTGAAGCGCTTCCTCTATGGTTATATCCGCCGCCTTTTCCTGTTGTTCTTTGCTGAGCTTATAATTACGTAATCCCTGCTTGAGGTAAGGTCCGTAAGGTCCGCGCAAAACCTGTATTTTCTCCTTTTCAAAAACTTTGATCGTCCTTTCTTCCTTCGCTTTTCTTTTTTCAACAATGATAGGGGTAGCTTCTTCGAGCGTTATGCTGTAGGGATCGAATTCTTTGCTTAAGGAATAGAATTTTTTATCGTGGGCTATATAGGGCCCGAACTTTCCGATACTAACCGTTACATCCGTGTCTTCAAACTGGCCAATGTTGCGCGGCAGCCTAAAAAGATCCATGGCTTCTTCCAGCGATATGGTTTCGATGCTTTGGGTAGTTTTTAATTTGGCAAACCGCGGCTTTTCTTCATCTTCTGTGCTGCCGATCTGCACCATAGGGCCATACCTTCCCATACGGGCAATTACGGGCTTTCCGCTTGCGGCATCTGTTCCCAGCTCTCTTTCGCCTTTAATACGCTCGGCCGTTTCAATGGTGTTGTCCACATCCTTTTTAAAAGGGATGTAAAAATCTTCCAGCATTTTGTTCCACTTCATTTTTCCCTGTGCCACTTCATCAAATTCCCCCTCGATCCTGGCTGTAAAACCGTAATCCATTATATCGTCAAAATACTGTTTCAAAAAATCAGTAACCACAAGCCCGAGGTCGGTTGGAAAAAGTTTGGACTTTTCCGCTCCCGTTGTTTCCTGCTCTGTAAGCTTAGTTATTTTATCCGCTTTCAGCAGCATGATCCGGTAATCTCTTTTAATGCCTTCTTTATCTCTTTTCTCTACATACCCGCGTTTTAAAATGGTAGAGATCGTGGGAGCGTAGGTAGAAGGACGGCCAATACCCAGCTCTTCTAATTTTTTTACCAGTGAAGCTTCGGTAAAGCGGGGCGCCGGCCTTGAAAACCGCTCAACAGCCTTCATTTCCTTAAATTCCAATTGCTGATTTATTTCAAGTGGCGGCAGCATACCTTCCGTAGTTTCTTCCTCATTGATGTCTTCTTCATCCCTGTCTTCGCGGTATACTTTTAAAAACCCTTCAAACTTCAGCACTTCTCCCTGTGCCGTAAGGTCTTCTTTATTGGTGGAGATACTGATCTTTGCTATGGTTTTTTCCAGTTCCGCATCCGCCATTTGGCTTGCCATGGTACGTTTCCATATCAGCTCATACAGCTTACGGCAATCTGTATCTTCAACGCTAAGCGTTTCCATAGCCGTAGGACGAATAGCCTCGTGCGCTTCCTGCGCCGATTCATTTTTGTTTTTAAATTTACGTACCTGCAAATAGGCGTTGCCAAACTGCGATTTAATTTTAGCCGAGATATCGTTTACAGCGGTTTCACTGAGGTTTACGCTGTCGGTACGCATATAGCTGATATGCCCGTTTTCATATAACTTCTGAGCCAGCAACATGGTGCGACTTACCGAGTAGCCCAATTTCCGGGAAGCTTCCTGCTGTAATGTTGAAGTAGTAAAAGGAGCGGCAGGAGATTTTTTCCCCGGCTTTACCTGTATATCCCTTACCGTATATTGAGCTCCAACACAGGTTTGCAAAAAGCTTACCGCATCGTCCGCCGCAGAATAGCGGTTGCCTTCTGCTTTAAAAGTTACGGGCTTATTGCTGATATCTTTCGCGGCAAATAAAGCTTCTACCCTGAAAGTGCTTACACTTTTAAATGCGTTGATCTCCCGTTCGCGCTCAGCTATTAAACGTACCGCCACACTTTGTACCCGCCCTGCGCTCAGGTTATTACGCATGCTCATCTTACGCCAGAGCACCGGCGACAATTCAAATCCCACGATCCGGTCTAATATACGGCGCGCCTGCTGGGCGTGCACCAGGTTCATATCTAACGTACGCGGCGATTTAACGGCCGCCTGGATAGCGGGTTTGGTTATTTCGTGAAAAACGATCCGTTTAGTTGTTGCAGGATCCAGCCCCAGCACTTCACATAAATGCCAGCTTATGGCTTCACCTTCGCGGTCCTCATCCGTTGCCAGCCATACTTCGCCGCTTTTTTTTGCCAGGCCCTTCAGCTCTTTCACCACTTTCTCTTTTTCCTCCGGAACAATATAGCGCGGCTGAAATTGATTATTAATATCAATCCCCATATCATTTTTCTCCAGGTCGCGTATATGCCCGTAACAACTTTTCACCTCAAAATCTTCACCGAGGATCTTTTCTATGGTTTTTGCCTTTGCCGGTGACTCTACTATCAATAAATTTTTTGCCATGGTATTGCTTAAACTCGATGATTAAAAGAAAATTGTACATGTTACTACAGATGTACATCTATTAAAGCACAAAAGCCATCTGGTAAAAGCATCTCTTTCACTGCTAACCATTTGTTTTTAAACACTAAATCAGGATTTTATACAACAAATGGCAGTTCTTTACCAACAGGTTTTTCTTTATTAAACTGATGCAATATTAAAGTAAACCATTAAAAAACAAAAAAAACCATCATTTATAAAAAGTGAAGGATGTGGTTTAGCGTATGCTTATCACGGTATATTTTGCGATGACCCAACCCGCTGGAAATGATGAATTGAATGTTGGAATGCCGGTCATTTTTAACTTTTTCTGCATCCCGGTAAGGTGTTATATCATCCTGGTCGTCATGCAGCCATAGTATACGGGCATTTATATTTTGCACGGCCCGCCGTATAGAAAGCTCTTCGGGCGATACCCCTGTTTTGTCCCTCGCCAGCCTGTCAAATGCCGCTCTTAGGTTTCCGTTCAGGTGCAATAAATGAAAAAAACCGTTTATAGCAGTAGTGGTTTCTGTTGCGGGAGCGATCAGCACCACCCTGGTTTGTTCATCGTGCGCAACAGTTTCAAGCAGGTGTGCAATAGCCAGCCCGCCGAAGGAATGTGCTATATAAGCATTGAAAGGCCCGTATTCGCTTACTATGTATTGCAGCGTTTGTACATATACCGGCAGGGTAATCTCTCTTCCGTCGCTTCGGCCGTGGCCAGGGGCGTCAAATGCAATAATTTCATATCCTTTATTTATTAAAGGTTGGACAAAGCCGTCAAAATTTCCTGCAGCAGATTCAAAACCATGCGCTATCAGTATTTTTTTTGGTGAAGGATGATTCCACCTGTACCCGTGAATAGCCAGGTTGTTCATATTGAAAGAGATCAGTTCGGCCTTTTTTATAATAGCAGATGGTGTTTGCTGAGTGCTCCTGCGCGGCGTACAAAATAAAGTGAAGGCTTTTTGAGCCGCTTTTTGCGGTGAAACGAGCGCAGTAAGCTGTAAACGGATTCTCAGGTAGGTAAATACAATTTTGCGGGAAAGCTTCATGATGTGCGAATATCCATAACAAACAACAAAATTAAAGGAGTTTAGCGCTAATTTGCAACAATGAAAATTGTAATGGTAGGAACCGGTAACGCAGCCAATGTGTTGGGACGTAAAATCATACAGTCCGGACATCATATCATACAGGTTGCGGGCCGTAACCCGGCTCATGCCGAAACCTTAGGTGTATTGTTGCATGCACAGGCTTTTGGTAATTTTTCTGATATTACCGGTGATGCTGATCTGTATATTGTAGCGGTTTCCGACTCCGCACTGGCAGGTATACACAACTGGCTGCCGGTAATAAAACAAGGTATTGTTGTACATACGGCGGGTGCTGTTAGTAAACTGGTACTAAAAACAGTGGCAGGAAGCTATGGCGTTTTATATCCTTTGCAAAGCCTGCGAAGCGACAACAGTGCAATTCCGGAGATACCCTTTTTAATAGATGCGGATTCACCGGACACGCTGCAGCACATCCGGTCTTTTGCTGCTTCGCTCTCCGGGAAAGTGGCGTATGCGGATGATGTTACAAGAATGAAACTGCATGCAGGAGCGGTTATGGTTAACAATTTTCCTAATTACCTGTATACGCTTACCCAGGATTTCTGCACAAAAGAAAACATAGACTTTTCGCTGTTGATGCCACTGCTGTATGAAACGGTTCACAGGCTGGAGCAGTATCCTGCGGGGCTGATGCAAACCGGACCGGCGATGCGGAACGACCAGGATACCATAGCAAAGCACCTGTCTGTGCTGGAGCCTTACCCCGGGCTTGCAAAAATATACCTGGAATTATCCGTTAGCATTACGGACTATTATGACCGATTGAGATTTGAAATTTGAGATTTCAAATCTCAAATTTCAAATTTAACCGGCTGGCGTTTATCTTCACGCCATGAAACTGGCAGGCGCGTTTTTAAGATTGATCAGGTATCCCAACCTAATATTCATTGCTGTTACGCAGTTTCTCTTTTATTTTTGTATTCTTTATCCTGCCGCACATCCTCATGTTTTTTTTGCCGATGAGTTCAGCCTGTTGCTTTTGCTTGTTGCATCTTCTGTGAGCATTGCAGCCGGAGGCTATGTGATCAATGATTATTTTGACCTTAGCATAGACCAGGTAAATAAACCCGGCCGCATAGTAGTGGAAAAACATATTCACCGGCGGTGGGCCATTATATGGCATTGGATATTTTCTACCGCGGGGGTAGTAATGGGTTTTTATATATCTTTTATAACACGCAACTGGCTCATCGGCTTTTCCAATGTGCTATGCGTATTATTATTATGGGTATATTCCACTACTTTCAAAAAAAAGCTGCTCTCCGGTAATATCATTATTTCTTTGCTTACTGCATGGGTGGTGCTGGTCGTTTTCTTTTTTGTTGATTATTTTCCCGCTAATATTATTCCCGGGTGGACAATGCCTGCTGCCATGGATGAACAGGCGCACAGGCGCGTTATGCGGCTGGCATTTTTATACGGAGGTTTTGCTTTTGTTATTTCGCTGATACGCGAGGTAATAAAAGATATGGAGGATATGGAAGGCGATGCAAGGTATGGATGTAAAACCATGCCCATTGCCTGGGGCGTACCCGTGGCAAAAGTGTTTACAGGGGCGTGGCTGATGGTGCTCACGGGCACATTGCTTGCCATACAGTTTTACGCTATGTACTTAGGCTGGTGGTGGAGTATCTTATATTGCTCGCTGCTGATCATTATTCCATTACTGTGGATCACGAGAAAGTTGTACCTGGCATCTGTTGCCACCGATTATCATTACCTGAGCGGCACTGTAAAATTTGTTATGCTTGCCGGCATTCTCTCTATGATTTTCTTCAAATTATATCAGTCATGAAAAAAATAGTACTTGCTTCCGGGTCGCCAAGAAGAAAACAATTGCTCGAATGGGCAGAAGTGGATTTTGATATTATTGTTGTGGCAACACATGAAAGCTTTCCGGAGGGCTTAACAACAACACAAGCGGCCATACATATTGCCAGGCAAAAGGCGCTGGCCGTACAGGCCTGCGCAACATACAGGCGATACGATCAGCATGTTCCGGTTCTGGCGGCAGATACAATAGTGGTGTGTGAAGGAAAGATCATTGGTAAGCCGGCAGACCGCGATGATGCCATCCGCATCCTCCACCTGCTGTCGGGCAAAAAGCACGAGGTCATTACCGGCGTGGCTATCATAAACGGTAAGGAAGAAAAAACATTTGCAGACATTACGGAAGTGTGGTTTCACGAATTAACCCACGAACAAATTGTATTTTATACAGACCGCTACAAGCCTTATGATAAAGCCGGAGCCTATGCCATACAGGAATGGATAGGCGTTGTGGGCATCGCACGCATTAACGGCGATTTTTATAATGTGATGGGCTTACCGGTGAGCAGGGTAGTAAGAGAGATGGGGATTTGAAATTTGTTGTTTGAATTTTATTTGTTTCTTGGGATTTGGTTCTTGGTGCTTTGCGGTTATCAGATCGGTTTATCAGTGACTGCTGACAGCCTTCTTCGAATTTCGGATTTATCGCTTCGGATTTCGGATTTAAAATTTATTTGGTTCTTGTCATTTGGTTCTTGGTGCTTTGTATTGTATCTCTGTGCCACTGTGTCTCCGTGGTTTATGGTTTCCCGCTTCGGATTTAACCATCCATATAACATTCCTTTTAAAGGGTAATCGTTACATTTACATTTCTGTTGAAGTAAGGATAGCGGGCGCAACGGGTAACCGGATAAACGTTGAACAGCATGATGAAAATGACAGTATTTTTTTTATTTCTTTTTACCTTTTTTGTATCACAGGCCCAACCACCCGTTTCACTGAGCAGCTCCGAAATTTTACTCCGCTTAAAAAAGCTGAATGTATTGGGAAGCGTTTTATATATCGCTGCGCATCCTGATGATGAAAATACAAGGCTGCTGGCCTACCTGGCCAATGAAAAGCTGTACCGCACGGGCTATCTCAGTATTACCCGCGGGGATGGAGGTCAGAATTTAATTGGCGATGAGCAGGGCGCAGAGCTGGGTTTAATAAGAACACAGGAGTTGCTGGCGGCCCGCCGCATTGACGGAGCGGAACAGTTTTTTACAAGAGCTTACGATTTTGGCTTTTCCAAAAGCACGGAAGAGGCTTTGGAAAAGTGGAATAAGGAACTGACTCTTGGCGATGTGGTTTGGGTGATCCGTAAATTTCAACCTGATGTGATCATTACCCGTTTCCCGGAAGACAGCCGCGCCGGCCACGGGCACCATTCCGCTTCGGCGGTGCTGGCGCATGAGGCCTTTATTGCTGCTGCAGATCCGCAACGGTTTCCCGAACAATTAAAAAAAGGCGTTCAGCCCTGGCAGGCAAAGCGCATTGTATGGAATACTTTCAATTTTGGCGGCAACAATACCCAAAGTGATGATCAGTTTAAAATGGACGTTGGCGGGTACAATGCCCTGTTAGGAAAAGGGTATGGGGAGATAGCGGCCGAAAGCCGCAGCCAGCATAAAAGCCAGGGCTTTGGTGTAGCCGCCCAGCGGGGAACGGCATGGGAATATTTTTTGCCTGTAGCGGGCGAAGCGCCTGTGAAAGACCTGATGGACGGGGTGGAAACAGGCTGGGAGAGAACTGCCGGTTTTGGCGTATTGGATCGCCTGCAACTCGCGGAGAGGACAGACAGAATAATTAATGGTTTTTCGTATGATCATCCGGAAATGTCTGTATCTGACCTGGTGAGCCTGTATAAAAACCTGATAGCAGCCAACGGGCTTTCTCCCTATTGGCAAACGCAAAAGCTGAAGGAATTATCGGAACTGATCCGGTCTTGCTCAGGTTTGTTTTTTGAAGCAAACGCTGATGTTCCTTATGTGGCGGCGGGCGATTCATTGCGTATAAACGTTAACGTTATTAACAGGGGAGCATTACGCGTATCGGGTATGGTGGTCAGGCCTTTCAATTACCAGCTTCCGGCGCCATTGCCTGCTAACCAGATGATCTCTTATACCCAAACCATTTTTGTGCCGGTTAATATGCGGATATCGCAGCCTTACTGGTTAGAAAAAGGATTAAATGAAGGTCATTTTATAGTAGATGATCAATCGCTGATCGGTTTGCCGGAAAGTTCGCCTGCGTATGAAATGACGCTGTCGGCAGAAATAGATAACCAGGTCTTCCTTTTTTCCACGCCCGTTCGCTATAAATATACCGATCCCGTTCGCGGTGAAGTATACCAACCCCTTCCCGTTGTACCGGCTTTATCCCTGAATGAGTCGCCACAGTTTGTTTTCACCCGGCTGAATAAGCAACCTGCATCCGCTATAAAATTAAATGTAACATCATTATCAGCATCACTTCAAAAAGCAAAAACGCAATACTATCAGTATGAATATAAAGGGAAGGAACTGGTAAAGAACAGCGTATTAACAGATACAGCCTTATCGCTTCACAAAAATGATGTGATCAGCTATGTTTTAAAAACAAGCGATATACTAAAGCAAACAAAGGAAAAATCGCTTCGTTTTTTTGCTGATGTAAGGGCGCCCTATAAAGAAAGATATCAAAGCTATACGATCCGTAAAATTGAATACGCCCACATACCCGCCATCACTTATTTTTATTTGAACAAAGTAAAGATAATAGAAGATGAAATTATTACGGCCGGAAAGAAAGTAGGATACATTACCGGCGCAGGCGACAGGGTGCCGGAAGCCTTGCAGGAAATGGGATATGAAGTTACCTTCCTGAATCAAAAGGATATTGTTGCCGGCAGTCTTAATGGCTTTAACGCTATCGTGATTGGCGTACGCGCCTATAATGTAAATGAATGGCTTAATAATGTATATGATAACCTGATGGATTATGTAAAGAAAGGGGGCAATCTTGTGGTACAATATAATACCCGCAATTTCAGCGGTCCGCTCAATGCCAGGATCGGCCCCTATCCGTTTGAAATTTCAAGAGGAAGAGTAACTGACGAAAATGCCGCTGTTCATTTTCTGCAGCCCGCGGATCCTGTGCTGAACTGGCCCAATAAGATCAGCCCGAGAGATTTTGATGGATGGGTACAGGAAAGGGGTATCTATTTTGCCGAAGCGCCGGATAAAGCCTATAAAAATATACTGGGCATGAAGGACCCCGGCGAAGCGGAGCAGCAGGGAAGCCTTATCGTAGGCCGGTATGGAGAGGGCAGGTTTATTTATACGGGATTGGTTTTCTTCCGGCAATTACCTGCCGGTATTGGCGGTGCTTACCGATTATTTGCTAATTTGGTGGCTAATCCTAATCTTCAAAAAACAAATGGCACAGCAAAAAAAGAATAACATTAATAAAGGGTCGGCAGTAGGAGTGGTTATTGGTGTAGCCCTGGGCATTTTAGTAACATTGGTTTTTAAAAAAGTGGGGTATGGTATATTAATGGGTATTATTGTGGCGCTGCTGCTGCGCCGGTCGCTTAAATAAATAATATGGAACAATCCAATGAACGTCCGCCTGTATTTAAAAGCTGGAATGCCTGGTACTTTATTGTGGTGGCGGTGCTGGTGTTGCTGATTGTATTATTTACTTATTTCACGAAAACTTTTTCATGAGTTATCCCGACTGGTTTGTACTGGTTATAACCCTTGCTGTTATCATTTTGTATGGTGTATACAAGAGCCGTACTACCCGCAATCTTGACGGTTATTTTTTGAGCAACCGTGAAATGCCCTGGTATATCGTATTGTTCAGCATTATGGGTACTCAGGCCAGCGCCATCACTTTTTTATCGGCGCCCGGACAGGCGTACACAGATGGCATGCGCTTCGTGCAATACTATTTTGGATTGCCTTTAGCCATGATCGTGCTGTGCGTAACCTTTGTTCCTATTTTCCATAATTTCCGGTTATACACGGCCTACCAGTTCCTGGAGAAACGCTTTGATGTAAAAACAAGAACGCTCACTTCCTTTCTCTTTTTGTTGCAGCGGGGATTATCTACAGGTATAAGCATTTATGCCCCGGCAATTATCCTTTCTTCCCTGTTGGGCTGGAACATTTACTGGACCAATATTTTTATGGGGGGCCTGCTCATCATATACACCGTAGCAGGAGGGGCAAGAGCGGTTGCCTATACACAGCAACTACAGATCGTTATTATTTTTGCCAGTATGTTCATTGCCGGCTGGCTGGTGGTAAAATACCTGCCGGAGGGCGTGGGTCTTTTTGATGCGTTGAAGATAGGCGGCGCGATGGGCAAAACCAATGTAATTACCACCGGCGTTCGGGAAGGCAGCGGATTCGACTGGAATGATAAGTATAATTTATGGAGTGGAATAATTGGTGGGTTTTTCCTGGCACTCTCTTATTTCGGAACCGACCAAAGCCAGGTAGGACGGTATCTTACGGCAAAATCTATCAGAGAGAGCCGGATGGGCCTGTTAATGAACGGGCTGGTTAAAGTGCCTATGCAATTCCTGATACTGATGCTGGGGGTGCTGATCTTTGCTTTTTACCAGTTTCACGATGCTCCCCTGTTTTTTAATCAAACCCAGGTGCAAAAAGTAAGCAACTCGAAATATGCGGCATCGCTGGCGGAAATACAGGATCATTACCAGGCGGTAGATTCGCAGAAAAAGCAACTGGTACAATCTATTGCCGCAAGCGGAACGGCAAATATTTCGGCAGAAAACCGGTTGGAGCTTACCTATATTAACGGGCAAAGAGACAGCCTGCGCACCGCCTTTAAAGGATTGGTAGTGAAGCCCGAAGTGGGAGGGGATTCCAATGACGCAAATTATATTTTCCTGCGTTTTGTGCTCGATTACCTGCCTAAAGGACTGATTGGGCTGCTGATAGCCGTTATTTTTATTTCATCCTGGGGCAGCATAGCCGCAGCGCTTAATTCCCTGGCATCCAGTACTATTGTGGATATTCATAAAAAATTTATCAATAAAAACTTAGATGAAGCGGGCGATTATCGGGTTTCAAGGTGGTATACGTTAGCCTGGGGAATATTTTGTATTATAGTAGCCCAGTTTGCCTATAATTTGGGCAACAGCTTAATTGAAGCGGTAAATATACTGGGCTCCCTCTTTTACGGGGTGATACTGGGTGTATTTTTACTGGCATTTTATAGCAAGCCTGTAAAAGGGAACGCGGTATTCTGGGGGGCCATACTGGGTGAAGCGCTGGTGATTACATTATTCCTGCTGAATGAGCATAAGATCATTAATCTCAGCTTTTTATGGCTTAATGCCATTGGCGCCCTCGCTGTTATGCTCATTGGCTGGCTGTTGCAGCTTTTCCTCTTCAATAAGCGGGCTGCGTAATAATTTAAAGCCTCTTTTTTACCATTAATCGAAAAATGAGCTGTGTTGGCCGATTTCGCAGAACGGCTATGGGATTGCTGTGTATCTTCACACCAGTTAATCATATCCGTATATCCATTGCCTTTGTAAAGCCGGTTTAAAAATCTAAAATTATGAAAACGTATCAATTGCTCAGGAACAACAAACAAATGGGATATTACACAAAAACCTGCTTACTTCAGATCGGGCTTCAGCCATTAGACCTGTTATGGGTAGAAGGAGAAAGCATTACCTGGAAACATCCTTCGGAACTGGAAGAGTTTTGCGCATATGCATCCCCGGTAGAGCTTACAGAAGCCACGGTAGTAAATAACCGGAAAGAAAAGCAGATCCTTTATTTCGATTCGCATATGGCAGAGATGGAGTATAAAAAAGTGAACATTCAATATATTCAGGAACCCGATGCTGTTTTGTATGATGTAGCTCCCGGCTATGAATACCTGGTAAGGGCGCAAAGCTTCAGGCTGCCGGTTGATGAAGTGATCGCAGAAAATAATGCCGGGCAGGAAGCGGTAGATGCGGCTCAGGCTATATTAGATCATGCTTATCCGGTAATGGGTGCAGGTCAGATAATAGACACACCCGAATACAAAGCTGATTATAACAACTTTACAACCATATGGAAAGTGAAGAACAGGAAAGAAGAACAGGTGGAAGACAGTGCCATGCGAAAAAAGCCCAGCCTTTTGAAAAGCGGATTGGGCGCCATAATAACGGGCTTAATAACACTTGCGGCAACCGGCTTCAATTTTAAAATATAGTAAAGTGAAAAACAGAGACTATAGGATATTAACGTACAGTTTGCCATTTTTTAGCGGTAAACTGTACCATTTTTGATCATACTCCAATACCTTTGAACCTGATTCCCCGGGTACTTCCTGTTTCATTTCAAATCCTCCTCCTCTGAATATCCATGCCATGGGCATATTATTGATTTTCTATTATCCGTTCCTTTGAAATATTCGAAATTGAACCTCTGGTAAAAATTGTATGTTCATGAAAGAATATTTGTTATTGCGGAACAATACCGAATCGGGGCCTTATTCGCTTGATGAATTGAGGGTAATGGGCTTAAAGGCCTATGACCTGATCTGGGTTGAAAAAAGGAGCTTTTCGTGGAAGTATCCATCGGAGATCAGTGAACTGTCAGCATTTGCGCCTCCGGTAGAAATGCGGGGGCCAGGTAGTAGCATGGATGATTTAGAAAACAGGGGGGCTGATAGGCCGGATGCCGGGAACAGGGCTGATTGGGCTTTGGTACAGGATAAACCGGTTGCTAAAAAGAAAGCGCCTGTAAAACAGCTCAGTCATATTGTAGCCTTACAGCCTACAGTAGAGCATATGCGTATCAGAACTATAAAATCTGTTGTTCAACCCCATATGGTGAAGGTGGAAATACGTGAAAAGGAATTAATTGCAGATCCTCCTGTAACTGCATCCGGGTATAATGCCGGTTATATGCATAAACAGCCGGAAAGGGGGCATTCTGCAACCGCGTTTCTGCAACCGGTTCATACATGGCTGCGTAAGTTTCACCCGTTGGAAGGCCTGCACGCGTTAAGCAATAATAATAAAATGGAAATGATCGTGCTCGCCGTTGGCGCCGCTTCTTTGCTGGCGGTAGCTTATTTATTTATTACTACGGGATATTGAGGATATTGAGAAAACTTACTTTTCCTGCTCATATGTTGCAGGCGCATCTTTTACCGTTACTTTTTGTGTATTGTGGAGGCTGTTGATCGTAAATCCTGTTTTGTACAAATGCAGGAACAATAGTAAAAAGGCTATACCGCCTAAAACGCAGGCCCATATCCACCATCTTTGCTTCGGGCTGGTCACTGCTTCATCTTCCGGGTAAGCTGCGTCACGCCGTATAAAGTTTTCGCTTACTTCCGTGTCGCCCCTTAAAATAGTATGGTTGGCATTGGTTCTGATGATACGTATCGCCGGCACAGGCTCCATAAAATCGTAGGTAATGGTTTTGGCCTCCAGTGTAATGTTACTACCCAGTTCGGCACGCAGCACGCCTACTTTGTCCCATACCATTTCTCCCTCCTGCTTCAACTGGTTTTTTAATTCATACGAAAAATCATTCACTCTTTTAATGGCTTCCCATTCTTCTACCTCTAAGCGTGCGGCCACATATTGAAAGAGGTCTTTATCAGGCGCATCATGCATATCATCGAAAATAATTTTTTGCATGGGCGGCTCAATCATATGGTCCGAAAAATTGCTGATGGCCGGAATGTTCTGTAGCTCAAGGGTGCCAAGCCCCGGCAGGCTTAACGACTTATGTTGTATGAGGTATTGATGCAGGATATGAAACATGAAAATGCTTTAAACAAATTGCAATGCCACTAAGATAATATTTTATCCTCTCACTTTTCACGGGAACATGCACACATCATTTGCCTGAGATTTAACACTATCTACTTCGAAAAATTATATATAATACCCCCCAGGATGTTAAAGCCATATACATCATACTGGTTCCAGCGCTGGTACTTGTTATTGAAAACATTATTAGCCTGCGCCCACAGGTTAAACTGTTTGGTTATTTTAAATTCCAGTCCGGCGCTCAAATCAACGGGGTGCCTGCCCGTATCCACGCCGCCATCGCTTTTCAGGTATTTGGCACCTTCAAAGAAGAACAGATCGCTCTTAAACCAAAGGTCTTTTAACACTCTCCAGCGGAGCGCAGCGCTAAATTCCCTTGGCGTAATGCCCCAGGGCTGTGGTTCCGTTTTTTGCTTGTTGAAAAGCAGCCAGTTAAAACGGCCTGTTAATGAAAAATCTTCTGCCTGCACCACACCCACTTCTCCGTGCATCTGAAAGGCGTTCAGCTTTTCTTCATTGCGGATGGAAAAGCGGTTTCCGGCAAGAGGAAATCCGGGTGCGCCATAATCATTTACAAACAGGGGCATATTGTAGAACTGTACGAGGCCTACTTTGGCATTGTAAAAAAAGTGCTCCAGAAATGTTCCTTTTATACCACCAAAGGTTTCATTTACACGGGTATTTAATAACTGCGCCGGTTGTGCCAGGTAGGGGTTTATGGAAGCGAACCGTTTGTAAGAGCCCTTGTCGTAATGCATCAACCATCCTAATTGAACGATCAGCCCTTCACCGCCCAATTTAAAATCGGCCAAAAGATCAGGTAGCAGTTTAAATGCCGAATTATCCCATGAAGGAATAACACCACCCTGGATATTAACATTTTCATTTCTGAACTTCAGGGCAAATGGAATCGTTATAACAGAATTATTGATGGTGCGGGCTGTATTATTAGATGAATATTGTGTGTAATCTGCATTTACGCCCAGCTTAATGCTCAGGGCTTCACTAATGGCTTTTTCTAACGGCAGATCGGCCACCGCGTTAAATTCCTTCCCGTTATGGTTGTCGTTAAAGAAAGAGAGTTGAATATCGGGATGATATTTTAAGCCAAACGCTGTAGGTTCTGTATTGCGGAAGCCAATATTGGCATCAAAGGTTAAAAATCTTTGCAAAAGGTCGCCCTTATCAAACTGGTATGCACTATGATCGTAACCATACAGGTAATACTTATCATTATCAAAAGAAAGCTTACCGTAGAGCTCCTGCTTTGCAGCGGTTATGGTGCTGCCGTATATGCTTGCTCCCGCATCAGTATATTCCTGGTATTGCGGCACCTTTCCTTTAGAAGAAACGTAGTGCGCCAGGATGCTGAGATTGGCATTATCGCTGTTATTAAAGCTCAGCCCGGCCTGTGCAAACGGCGTTTGAAGATTACCATAGCCTAATTTCACAAAATTGGTGGCGTCCCATTCCCTGGAGGCAGAATCTATGCTGAGCGCCAATGGGCTGATAGCAAGTGGCTGGTATACCAGCGATAGGCTGGTAATGGGAATATTGTAATTGAATTTTGGTTTTGCGGAATCAGGTACCGGCGGCGCCGCAACAAAATTGATCTTAGCCGCTTCCTTTATTTCAGGCTTAAAGGCAGAAGTGATCTCAATGGTTTGCTTTTTCAGCGGATCCTGGGCCTGCACTGCTGCGAGGGAGCATAAAATTGCCAGTGCCGAAAAAACAAAGGGTTTGTATCTATTGTTTTGCATGATCATTTTCATCTTTTTTTATCTGTAAATACAGGATTGGTGGCTGCTGTTTATCCTGCAATTTTACTTTCTGTTCTTTCGGCATTAATCACCGTCTTCAGCTTTTCAGCCGCTTCGTTCTTTAATTCCGTTATGCGGCTGTTATCAACCACACTTTGTAATGTGGCTTTTGCATTGAAATAATCCTTTTCTTTAAAATAAATATCTCCAAGCAGTATATAAGCCCTGGTGATCCAGAAATCATACGAGCCCGATTTATTGATGGTTTCAAAGGCGGCTTTGTCGGCATTTTTCAAATCGTTAAGGGAATAATAGGAACTGGCAATCTCGTACCGCGCTTCTGCAGCAAATGAAGCTTTGTTGATGCTCACCACATTTCTGAAATTCCGGATGGCTTCGGTAAACGCTCCTTTATCCTGGTCGGCTCTTGCGCTTACCATATAAGCCAGCACTTTATCATCAACACCGGTGTTTTTTTCTTTTAGCAGTTCCTGCGCGTTACCCACGGCTTCTGCCCATTTCTTTTGCTGGTACTGGCTGCGTAATAGCCCGCGCATGGCTTCCAGCCTGTTTTCGCCGCCGGCTGCCAGCATTTTAAGCGTGGTAAAATATTGTTCTGCTTTTGGATAATCCTGCAGTTCAAAATAATAAATACGGCCGGCTTGCGACGCGGCTCTTTCCGCATACTTGCTGGCGCCCCGGTCCGATACTTCCGAATAGCCGGCTACTGCATTTTTCCAGTCTTTCTGCTGGTTATAGATCTCGGTTCTCAGGAACCAGGCATCCAAAGCATTTTGCCCGTCGGGAAATTTGGTAAGATAATTATTTAAAGCGGTAAGCGCGCCGTTGAAGTCCTTATCTATATACCTGTTTTCTGCCGCCCTGTAGGTGAGGTTATCTTCTTCATTAATGGTAACCGACCGGCCTGCACTCCTCATAAAAGCAACATATTCCTCGGTTTTGCCTTCGGCGGTATAAATGGATTTTACATTTTCTATAGCTTCGTTGGCTTCAACAGTATTGGGATAGTCTGCCACCAGTTTCCTGAACTGGGTTAACGCCTCCGTATTGTTGTTGAGGTTAAGATAAGCCAATCCTAACTTTAGCTGAGCGCCGGGCTTCAGGTTACCCGCTACCGGCGCACTCAATACATTGTTTAAATAGGGTACGGCATCGCGGTATTTTTCATCCGCGAGATATGTTTTCGCAATTTCAAGGTTTACATCAGGCGTCAGCAGGGAAGAGGGATATTTGCGTTCAATGGTTTTCATCAGGTTGATCTTCTCATTGCTGCTATTAACCCCTGCAATCATGGCGTTTTGATAAGTGGCATAATCTCCCGATGGCCACGAATAATTGATGATGGCATTATATATGGATCTTGCTTTGGAAAAATCCTTGTTCATATAGTAACAATCCGCCAGCCGCAGGTAAGCATCCTGCTCAACGGGCCTGGCATTTAACGGGGGATTTTTTGAAACCTGCTCAAAAAAGGTTGATGCCTGGCGGTAATTTTCTTTGCGGTAATAGCAATAGCCCAGGTTGTACCTTGCATTAATAACGCTTACTTCCCCGCCGGAGTAAGAGGGGTTGCGGAGATAATCATTATAAAACAGCATGGCTTCATCTAAGCGGTTTTGACGGTAGGCTATTTCGCCCTCCCAAAAATTAATAAGCGGCAATACCGGTGCGTTAAAAGGATCCCTTAGGGCCTTATCTAACACGGCTTTGGCAGCGTTGAGGTCCTGGTCGTTGATCAGCTCCATTGCCCTTCCATACAGCACCCTGGGATACATTCTTTTTACTGATTCTGCCGGAGACGGTATTTTTTCAAGAATGCTTAGCGCTTCGCGGTAATTATTGGTGTTGGCCAAAAGCGCCGCCGCAATTTCAGCCGCTTCTTTCTGGTAGATTGAATTGGGATATTCGTCTAAAAATTTTTTAAACTCGTTGAGGGCAATATCCTGGAAGCCCAGCTCATAGGATAGCTTGGCATAATTGAATTTTGAAACTTCCCGTTGTGCAGGATTGGTATTATTGGCGGCGCAAAAGGAAAAGGCGTTCCTGGCATTGGCTTTGTCGCCTAATTTAAGGTAGGCGTCTCCCAGGATATACATGGCATTCTGGCTCAGCGAATCTTCACCGCCGCTTAGTTGCTTTAAGCCTTCTACCGCTTTATTCAACTGCTTTGCCTGGTAATAGCAATAGCTCAGTTGGTAAAGGGTTTCGCGGTTTACTTTCTCTGTTTTATTTACATAATCTTCTAAGTAAGGCAGCGCCTTTGCATAATCCCCTTTCTCGAACCAGGCATGGCCGATTAATTCTTTCATCGGAACATCGTAGTAGCCGCCCGTTTTGCCAAGCGCCGATTCGCCGTATGCCAGCGCTTCTTCTTTTTGCCCCTGTACATAGTAAATATTGGCTACATAAAAAGGAACAACGTTTTTATATGGATCGTCTTTTTCCACTTTCCGGAAAGCGGTTAATCCTTCCCGGTAGTTACGGTTGGCGTAGGCAATGAGCCCGTAATAATAATTGGCGGCTTTATAATTAGGGTCGGAAGTTGTTTTTGCGATAGACTCCAGCAGGGGGGAGGCTTTGCTGAATTCTTCCAGTGTAAAATAGGCATACCCCTGGTGAAATTTCATGTCGGCAACCTGCCTGTTGCTCAGGCTTTCTGCGCTGGTTTGCTCATAATAGGCCAGCGCTTCCCGCATATCGTTTTTACGGAAATAATATTCCGCAAGATGAAAGCTCAGTCTTTGGGTAAGGGAGGGGTTATAATTTAATACAATAAAGCCTTTGGCTTCTTCAGCAGCAAAGGTTTCATTTTGCTGCAATCCGCAGGCGATGGTATAAAACTGTACATCATCATAGGTGATGTTGTTGTTGCTGCGGTCTGCAGAACGCATCCCGTTCCTCATTTCCTTAAAAAGCGGGTAGGCTAAGCTGTATTGTTCTTTCTGGAAATATTCTTTGGCCTGATTAAAACCAGCCTGCGGATCAGTATAAATCCTTGTTTGCTGCGCGGTGGCGGCGGCTGAAATACATAACAGCGCCATCGTAATATAAATGAAACGTCCTTGCATACATGTGGTGATTATCGTACAACGTTGCTGCGGTTTTGCAGATTGCACGAAGTTCAATGCTCTTTTGTTACAAATTTCTTAAAGTAAAAGCAAACGCTAAGGTACACTGAACAGATTTTGCAATAACCATTCCAAAACACTTGTGGATAAAAGGTTGGTATCTCTTATTTTTGCCTCTTCAAAATAAAAAGATGAAAAAACTTTTATCTACGGGTTATACCGACTGGGCATTCAATATTGCCATGTTAGTACTTCGTGCGGGACTGGGACTGATGATGCTGCCGCACGGTTACGATAAACTGGTGCATTTTGCAGCAAAGAAAAACACGTTTATGAATTTTCTGGGAATGGGCAGCACGGTGTCGCTTTCTCTCAGCCTGTTTGCAGAGTTCTTCTGTGCTATATTTGTTATTATAGGATTGTTCACCCGCTTTACGGTAATACCGCTTATTATTGGAATGAGCGTTGCTTTATTTAAAGCGCATGATGCCGCGATATTTGGAGCTGGTGAAAAGGCTGCGCTCTACCTTACCGGTTTTTTAGTTATACTGTTAGTGGGTCCGGGTAAGGCCAGTGCAGATGGAATGATGGGGAAGTGAGGATGGGGTATGAGGTTTCAGGTCTCAGGGTACAAGTTACTGGTTGCAGAATGAGAAATGTGAAAAGGTGATGATTTGAAAATGGGAGTGGGGTCTAAGGACAAGACACACTCAACTAATAGCTGATACCTGACTACCACAAATCCGAAGCCTGAAATCCCCAAGCCGGGGGAAATACAAAGCATCAAGAACCAAATGACAAGAACCAAACCTGCCTGCGGCAGGCAAGCTTGTCCGCCGGGGCGGATAAAATTCAAATGCTAAATCCGAAGCAGAAAGTTCAAAATCCGAAGTGAATACAAAGCACCAAAAGACAAATCACAAGTACCAAATAAATTGAAAAAGCCCGAAGTCGGGAATTCGAACCTGAAGCGAAATCCCAACAGTAAACCACAAACGATAAACCACTAATAAGATGATCAGCCTCCGCCATTGGGAGATTACTTCCACCTTTTAAAATATTAGGCAGTATTCAGATCCGTTTAAGGTCTTAATGACGTTTAAGAACCAAAATCCGAAGAAGGCTGTCAGCCATACCTTATACCTCATACCTTCTACCTTACACCTCACTTCAACGCATTCAGTACGGTATACATCTTACGCACCAGTGATGATGCCGGACCGTTATAGTTGTTCACCAAAAATGAAAAAATATAACTGCTGCCGTTAGATGAAGTATGGTAACCGGTAAATCCTTTTACATTCCTGATGGTGCCGCTTTTCATTTTCATGCCGTTATATACGGGCAATGATTTTAAAAAAGAAGGAAACCAGCTTTGCTTTTGGGCGTATTGCAGTATCTGAACCTGTGCGTGGGTGGTAACCCTGTTCAGGGGAGAAAGCCCTGAGCCATCCACTATATTTAATTCTGCGGCGTTAATGCCGTTTTGCTTCCAGAAATTTTTTACAACGGTAACGCCTGTGTCTGTGGCGCTATAGCCGCTTTCCTTATAGCTTATTGTTTTCAGCAATGCCTCTCCATACAGGTTAATGCTTTTTTTGTTGAACCAGTAAATGATAGAATCCAGCGGGGGAGAAATTTCCGTATGAATGATGGTATAATCTTCAGCCCCGGGAAGAGCTGCCTGTTTTATTTCAGGAACTGTTTCCCCTACGCCTGTCTTTATCATTTTATCTGTTAATTCGGCAATGAATTGCCTGGCGCCTGAGGGAAATGCTCCCGATATGGCAAAGGCATTTTCGTTTACGGGAATGGTTCCCTTAACGATTCCCGCAGTATCATTTAAAGGGAAATAGATATACGCATTGTCTCCCGTTCCCCTGGCTGCCGAGGTTACTGCCGACCGGAGGCTGTATCCGTATAATTTAGGATTGGCGCCTACCATGCGAACAGAGTCGCCTAAGGCTTTGCCGGATTGCAACAGCAGGTCATATTGGTTTTCGCGCCAGTTTAATTTTTCACAGCCTGCGCCGTAGTAGTTACCTATATCCTGCCATATCCAGCCATCAGGAATATAATCAAACTCCCACCTGCTGTTATCTATGACTATGGTGTTAATGTTTTTTTTGTTTTGTTCAAGCGAGCGGGTGATCCGGTTTAATATTGCATTCGCTTTTGTATTCTCCCATCTCTCGCTGCCCAATGTAGGATCGCCGGAAGGAAAAATATATAAAGTGCTGTCGAGATTGTTGGTAGCAAATGATGTGGTATAGCTGAAATCTTTTCCCAGCAGGGCAAAAGCGGTGGCGCTGGTGATTACTTTTTGGGTGGAAGCGGGCGCAAGACCAATCCGCGAATTTTTATCAAACACTACTTTTCCGGTTGCCGCATCTATTACATACAATGAGCTGACGGCATGCGCCAACTGGCTGTCTTCCTCAAACATGAGGAATGCTTTTTGCAGCTTTTGGGTAATGTTTTGCGCGTAAATATTTGTTATGGGCAATAATACAACCATAAGCAGGATACATGCTGATACCGCATTGCCCAAACCCGGAACCTTTTTTCTTATCATAAAAATTATTTATTGCTAAACAGGAAATAATTAAATTTATAGTATGGAAAATGAAGTTAAAGAACCGGCGCTAAAATACAATTATATCTCCCCGGAAGCATACCTCGCAGCGGAACGAACAGCAGGAAGCAGGAGTGAGTATTATGACGGGCACATTATTGCCATGGCCGGGGCCGGTTTAAAGCATAACAGGATTGCCATAAACCTGTACCGGGAAGTGGGCTATTTTTTAAAAGGCAGGTATTGCGGGATACTTCCTGCCGATATGCGTGTTAGCACACCCTTACAAGACGCATACATGTACCCGGATGCGGTAATTGTATGCGGTGAGCCTCAATTAGAAGATGATAAATTTGATACCCTGCTTAATCCTTCCGTAATATTTGAGATACTTTCTCCTTCTACCGGCAGCATGGATAAGGGCAGAAAATTTTTCTTTTACCGTGAAATCCCTTCGCTAAAGGAATACATCATGATTGACACCCTCAGGAAATTGGTGATCGTTTCCCGCAGGCAGCCGGATCATTCCTGGGCCTTTGAAAATATAGCTGAAGAAGGTGCGCTAAGGATTCAAACGATAGACTTTACGCTTACCTTGCAGGAAATTTATGATGGCACAGATATCTGATTCTTTTGATGATCCCCTCAAAATAAACGCTTCCATTATTACCATTGGCGATGAACTGCTGATCGGGCAGGTTATAGATACCAACAGCGCCTGGATAGCACAGGAACTGAACAAAACAGGAATATGGCTCAGGCGCAGGGTATCCGTTGGCGATAGTAAAGCGGAAATCATTCATGCCCTTGATGAAGAAAGCCGCAACGCTGCTATTATTCTTATAACAGGCGGACTGGGCCCTACCGCCGATGATATCACGAAACCCGTGCTTTGTGAATACTTTGGCGGTTCAATGGTTGTTGACGACGGGGCGCTTGCCAATGTGAAAGCCATTTTTGCAAAACTGAACCGCCCGGTAATAGAGCGTAATCTTAAACAGGCCGAAGTGCCCAATAATTGTACGGTTATCCCCAATAACCGGGGAACAGCCCCCGGTATGTGGTTTGAGAAAGACGGAAAGATATTTGTAAGCATGCCGGGCGTACCGCATGAAATGAAAGGGATGATGACGGATTATGTTATTCCTCACCTGCAGCAGCATTTTACTTTTCCCTTTATTGACCATCGTACCCTGCTTACTTTTGGCATTGGCGAATCCTTCCTGGCAGAAGCCATTAAAGACTGGGAAGCGCAACTGCCTGCTCATCTTAAATTAGCCTACCTGCCCAATTATGGTATGGTTCGGTTACGCATAACCGGCAGCGACAATAACAGCAGCCGGTTGCAGGAAACACTACATATCCAGTTTAAAAAATTAAAAGCGCTTGTAGCCGAATGGCTGGTAGCGGACGAAGATATTACGCTTGCACAGGTAACAGGAAGAATGTTGCTGCAAAACAAACAAACCGTTGCTACGGCAGAAAGTTGCACAGGAGGATATATTGCCCACCTCATTACTTCCGTTGCAGGCTCCTCTGCGTGGTTTAAAGGGAGCGTGGTAAGCTATGCCAACGAAGTAAAAGAAAATGTACTGGGCGTGCAAAAAGGCACCCTGCAGTTGGTGGGTGCTGTAAGTGAAGAAACCGTAAAGCAAATGGTGAGCGGCGTTATGGAAAAAATGCAAACAGATTACGCCATTGCTACTTCAGGCATCATGGGCCCGGACGGAGGTACAGCCGGAAAACCGGTAGGAACCGTATGGATAGCGGCGGGAAGCCGTAACAGGATAATGACTGCAATATTTCATTTCCGTTACGACAGGGCGCGCAATATTGAAATGACCTCGCACTATGCTTTAAACCTGTTGCGTAAGCTGATGACCGATGAAGGGATTTCGTTGCCGTAACACCGGGCAATACAGGCGTGCAAAAAGAGTTATTATAAAAATATTCACATATGTATCTGCTGGTTCCTAATTGCACAGCAATACTTACCTTTGAATCTTAACGATAACTAAAATTCTAATATGGCGATAGTTGACCTGGTAATGCCTAAGTTAGGCGAAAGTATCATGGAAGCTACCATTTTACACTGGAGTAAAAAGCCGGGCGATCATGTAAAAGTGGATGAAACCGTGTTGGAAATTGCCACGGATAAAGTAGACAGTGAAGTGCCTTCTACCGCGGAAGGGATAGTGGAAGAATTGTTGTACCGTGAAAATGATGTGGTACCTGTAGGCGCCGTTATCGCAAAGATCAGATCAGAGAACGGCGTGGAAGAACAGTCTCAGATCCCGGAGGCAATCGTATCCGAAATACAAACATCACCCGAAAAAGAAGAGATAAAAGAAGTACCTTATCAGCCATCGCATATAGCCATGCCACCTAAAACAGGAGGCGCCCGGTTCTATTCTCCCCTTGTTTTAAATATTGCAGCTAATGAGGGAGTAAGTCTGTCGGATCTTGAGAAAATACCCGGCACGGGCAATGAAGGACGTGTTACCAAAAAGGATATCCTTCAATGGATTGCCGCTAAATCGGGTGGTGGCGTAACGGAAACCGTTGCACAGCCGCAAAGCATTCCCATCGAGGAGCCAGTTGGAAGTACCGTGCAGCCTGTTGTGCCTGAAAAGGCAGAAGATACGCCACAACCGGAGTATAGCGGTAATGTGGAAGTAATTGAGATGGACCGGACGCGCAGGCTTATTGCAAAGCATATGGTGGAAAGCCAGCGTACCAGCGCACACGTAACCAGCTTTACAGAATGCGATGTAACCAGCATGGTGTTATGGCGTGAAAAGGTAAAAGCGGCCTTTGAAAAGCAGGAAGGAGAGAAGCTGACTTTTACACCTTTGTTTATTGAAGCTATTATTAAATGTATTAAGAAATACCCCTGGCTTAATGCCAGTGTTGAGGGCGATAAAATAATTGTACGAAAAGATATCAATATCAGCATGGCAACTGCTTTACCCAACGGTAATCTTATTGTACCGGTTATACAGGAGGCAGATATGCTGAACCTTACCGGACTCGCTAAAAAAGTAAACCGCCTGGCCGATGCCGCCAGGAACAACCGGCTCCGCCCCGATGATACCCAAAACGGAACTTTTACAGTAACTAACGTAGGAACCTTTGGCAGCTTAATGGGTACGCCCATCATCAATCAGCCGCAGGTGGCCATATTGGCAATTGGTGCCATCAAAAAACGCCCGGTAGTGGTAGAAACCAAACAGGGCGACAGCATTGCCATCCGGCATATGATGTACCTCTCTCTTTCTTACGATCACCGGATAGTAGACGGATCGCTTGGCGCTACATTTCTTACAGCGGTAGCCCATGAAATGGAAAATTTTGATGTGAACAGGAGTTTTTGAGTTGCGGACAGGTTTCAGGGTACAAGTTGCAGGTTGCAAGGTTCAGGACAGTGGCTTTGTTCGTTTATATTTTCTCCTTTTTTAAAATAACCGCGGCAATAAAACCGTTACCATAAGGTAAAGGATATGAACAGTTACAGGAAGGTTAAATCTGTGGCTTAAAAAATAAGCACACTACTTGAGGCTGGTCTTTTTACTTATAGTTGATTGGAAGGTTTTTACATTTTTCTTATATTCGGTAAACTAACCCATACAATTATGAAGACTTTATCCCAAACCTGGTTCGCGGAAGGCTACATTGATTTTGAATTAAAAAAATATACCCTGCTTGCCTACCTGCAGGAGATACATAAAGAGTTTACGCAAAACAAGCTTTACCCGCAGTTATCCGATATCATTTTTCATCACAACAATATCCTGCATTTTAAACATAATAAGGAAATGCTGCAGGAGCAGTTTCCCAAACGTTTTACCGGAGTAAATATAGATAAGCTGCAATTGCTGTATGAAAAAATTGTGGAAGACGATGAAATGATGAAAGAGCTGGAGGATATTATAGCATACGCTGTTAACCTGATGAACTCAACCATTAAAAGCGGCGCCGAGATATACGAATTTGTGGAAGACAAGCTCAATATCGCACCGGTAGGGATCATCCCGCTGGAGAACAGGGAAGGATATTTTTTTCTGTGCAATGGCTCTCATCATCAAACCTATGTATACCAGTACCGGCTGAGCATTTTTGAAAAACATGATGAGAAATACCGTAGTATCAAAACCTCCTTTATTGCACAATGGAAAAGAAACATCGTTCATACCTTTGAGCACATAAAAACGGAGCTCATCCGCAGCAGGAAGGATTTGCCTAATCCGGCAGTGTATTGCATTGAAACCGGTTTGAGCTTTCCGTTAGAAGAAACCTTATTGCCTGTTGCCAAAAGGTCGCTTGTAAAATATATTACGGGAAATGCGGCGTAGTTGCGGTAACGCCACGAAGTAATTATGTAAGAAAAGCATAGTGCAGTTGTTGCGGTCATGCAGCA
>ENA-UOUJ01000367-UOUJ01000367.1-activated-sludge-metagenome-genome-assembly--contig:-NODE-367-length-33132-cov-9.062007_pt1 | contig 33132 bp, 30 predicted proteins | sample MGYA00249839_ERZ747224 | MGnify/ENA primary metagenome ERZ747224 (study PRJEB28782, sample SAMN03220277) | activated sludge metagenome | biome: wastewater; feature: sewage sludge; material... | reverse complement strand
CGATCACGCATCAGTACGTGTTCGATTATCACGACGGCGACATCTACTGGTGCACCGCGGACGTGGGCTGGGTCACCGGTCACAGCTACATCGTCTACGGACCGCTCGCCAACGGCGGCACCACGCTGATGTTCGAGGGCGTGCCGACGTACCCGTCGCCCTCGCGGTTCTGGGACGTGGTCGACAAATGGTCGGTCAACACCTTCTACACCGCGCCGACCGCGATCCGCTCTCTCATGGGCGCGGGCGACGACCACGTGACGAAATCGAGCCGCGCGTCGCTGCGCCTTCTCGGCAGCGTCGGCGAGCCGATCAATCCCGAAGCGTGGGAGTGGTATCATCGCGTGGTCGGCGAGGGCCGTTGCCCCATCGTCGACACCTGGTGGCAGACCGAGACCGGCGGCATCCTCATAAGTCCGCTGCCCGGCGCCATCGCCCAGAAGCCTGGCTCCGCCACCCTGCCGTTCTTCGGCGTGAAGCCTCAGCTTGTGGACGACAAAGGCGCGCCGCTCGAAGGCGCCGCGCAAGGAAACCTCGTGCTGCTCGATAGCTGGCCCGGCCAGGCGCGCACGCTCTACGGCGATCACGACCGCTTCGTACAGACCTACTTCAGCACCTATCCCGGCACCTACTTCACCGGTGACGGCTGCCGGCGCGACGAGGACGGCTATTATTGGATCACCGGCCGCGTGGACGACGTCATCAACGTTTCGGGCCACCGCATGGGCACGGCGGAAGTCGAAAGCGCGCTCGTGACGCATCCGAAGGTCTCGGAGGCCGCCGTTGTCGGCTACCCGCACGACCTCAAGGGGCAGGGCATCTACTGCTACGTCACGCTGAACGAGGGCGAGGAGGCGACGGACGATCTGAAGAAGGAGCTCGTCAAGCACGTGCGTTCCGAGATCGGCCCCATCGCCTCGCCCGATATCGTGCAGTTCGCGCCGGGCCTCCCCAAGACGCGCTCCGGCAAGATCATGCGCCGCATCCTGCGCAAGATCGCGGAGGACGAGTTCTCCGCGCTGGGCGACACGTCCACGCTGGCGGACCCCTCGGTCGTCGACGACCTCATTTCGAACCGCCAGAACCGCAAGGCCGAGGCGGGCTGATCGGCCCATTCCCCTCCCCCTGGTGGGGAGGGGTTAGGGGTGGGGGGAAGCCCGCCAGCAGACGGTCTGCAATCCCCCCTCCTAACCTCCCCCACAAAGGGGGGACGGATTGCTCTCGCGAGCCCCGCAAGCGCGGCGAAAAGACTTCAGAACGTCAAAACTCGCGTCACCGGCACGTCCACATGATGCCGCGGTCGAAGTGGAAGTGGTCCTTGTGCGCGACGTTGAACTCGGGGCCCAGCGAGACGCGGAAATAGCGGCACGACCGCCGGTGTGCTTCGCGCAGGAACTGGCTGTCGCGGCCCTTCCCCGACCAGTCGCGGATCAGCGAGATCGTCCGCCCGTCCGCGAGCGTGAAGCCGCCGATGTCGAGCGCGTTCGCGGTCGCGTGCTGGCTGCGTACGCCCTTCCACATCGGATTGCCCACGATGTTGCGGCAGCCGTAGGTGCCCATGTTGTTGATGCGCGCCACCTCTTGCCCGAACAACTCGCGTGCGAGCGGCTGCACCTCGTGCTCCACCCATAGCGCAACCGCCGCCGCCATCTCGCAGGTGATCTGCCCGACGTTGAGCTGTGCCCCGCCGACGTTGGAGATGCGCACGGCATTCTCCCAGCCGCAGCCGTTCTCGAGAGGCCGGTCGGCGATGGGGCGCGCGGAAATCTGCGGCTCCTTGAGCACGGCGCGGCAAAGCTCGGGATCGAATCTCAGCGCGGACAATCTTGCGTCGACGAAGATGCCTGGCCGCGTGTCGAGGGAGATCCGGGGAAAGGGGCTCAGGCTATTCGGCACGAGGCCGAACCAGAACGCGCCGAACACCGCGATCGACACGAGAAGCAGCAATAGAATTCTCAGGAAAACACGAAGTGGCCTGTATGCCATGAATGCCCCCCGGCTTCAGCGCAGGGCGTCAAGCTGCTCCGTCGGCGGCAGGCCGAACGTCCCCGCCCCTGCTTCAGGCTCGCTCCCCGCGTTAACCTAGAGTGCTTCCCGAAAAGTGGGAACCGGTTTTCGGGCAAGAAGCACGACCAGCAAAGACGGTGCTTCCCGGAACCTGAAAACCTGTTTTGCGAGAAGAACCATGACCGGGCGCGCGGAACGAGAGCAGCCGGCGGGCATCAGAAATCGCTCACGATGCCGCCTTTTTCCCAGTCGCCGTAGCGGGTCGGCTCGGGGCCTTCGGGTCCGCCGGTCTCGGGCGGCTTGCGGTCGGCCTCGTCCGCAGCAGCAGTCCGGCGGGCCTCCGCCTCCTTGAGGGCGCGCACGGCGGCCGGCGAAAGCGGCTCCCCCGACGTGGGATGACGGACGGGATCTGAGGTATCGTCGGGCATATCGGTCGGCTTGGTCATGGTGCGGCAGTCACCCTTTCGCGGCGTGTCGGCGGGCCGAGACGCTGGTCGTCGGCCACCCCCCTCCCTATATAGCATCTCCGAACGCGTGCGCGCGCGAATGGCCGAGGTTGAAATCTCAATCCGGTCATATGCGCCGCATCGATTGGAAGAGAATGGATACCCGGGAGCCGGAGTAACGGAATGCCGATGAACTACGTCAAGACGGCCATGCTGCTTGCCTTCCTGACCGCGATCTTCGTTGCCATGGGCGCGGCGATCGGCGGGCAGACCGGCATGGTGATCGCCTTTGTCGTGGCGCTGGCCATGAACCTGTTCAGCCTGTGGAACTCGGACACCATGGTTCTGAAAACGTTCGGAGCCCAGGAGGTGGATGAGCGGAGCGCGCCCGAATATTATGGCATGGTGCGCGATCTCGCGCGCCGCGCCGAGCTTCCGATGCCGCGCGTCTACATCATGGACAACCCGCAGCCCAACGCCTTCGCGACGGGCCGCAGTCCGTCCCGCTCGGCGGTGGCGGCCACCACCGGCCTGCTCGACGCGCTCCCGCCGGAGGAGCTTGCGGGCGTGATCGCGCACGAGCTGGCGCACATCAAGAACCGCGATACGCTGACCATGACGGTTGCGGCGAGCATCGGCGGCGCGATCTCCATGCTTGCGCAGTACCTGCAGTTCGGCGCGCTGTTCGGCGGCCACAACAACGACCGCGGCGGCATCGGCATGATCGGGGCCATCCTGGCCATGCTCATCGCGCCGTTCGCGGCCATGCTGGTGCAGATGGCGATCTCCCGCTCGCGCGAGTATCAGGCGGACCGGATGGGCGCGCTCATCTGCGGCAACCCGCGCTGGCTCTCGGCCTCGCTCGCGCGCATCGAGAAGGGCGTCCAGCGCATCGAGAACGAGGATGCGGAGCACGCACCCGCCATGGCGCACATGTTCATCATCAACCCGCTGAACGGCCAGGGTATGGACAACCTGTTCTCGACCCATCCCAACACGCAGAACCGCATCGCGGCGCTTGAGCAGCTTGCGCAGGAGCTCGAGCAGGGCGGCGTTACCCTCGCGGGCGGAGCGTCGTCGGGCCCGGCGCGCAGCCAGACGGTGACGCGCGGCGGTCGCGGTCCCTCGGGTTGAGATGCCGTTGCGGGAGCGCGGAAGGCTCGCCAGCCGCGTTTCCCTGGTTTAAGCGTCTCGTCTCCAAGTAAACCGCGGGAGAGAGACGCATCTCCGACCATCCGAACATCAAGCGAGGCCGGGGAAAACCAAACCCCGGCCGGAAACCGAAGGCCGCATCCCGCCCGCATGGCGCACCGCGCCAGCAAGACGGTGCTCGGCCCCAGCAGGATCGCGCGTCGCCCCGCCCCTCGGGCTACGCCGCCCGCGAGCTGGCCGTGGCCACCTTGAGCGCGGTCCTCGACGGCGGACGCCCCCTCGACGAAGCCTTCGACGCCGCAGCAAGCCGGATCGGAACGCTGGAACCGCGCGACCGCGCCCTGGCGCGCCTGATCGTGCTCACCGTCCTGCGCCGCAAGGGCGAGCTGCAGGCGGTCGTGAATTCCTTCCTCGAAAAGCCGCTTCCCGCGTCCACGGGCGCGCTCTGGCCGATCCTGCTTTCGGCGGCCGCCCAGCTTCTCGTGCTCGACACCCCGCCGCACGCCGCGATCAGCCTCGCCGTCGACCAGTGCCGGGACGACCGCAAGGCGCGCCGCTTTGACCGCCTCGCCAACGCCGTGCTGCGCCGCGTGGCGTCTCAGGGCAAGGAAGTCCTCGCGACCCTCGATCCGGTAAAGGTCAATGTCCCGTCGTGGCTGCGCGAGCGCTGGGGCGCGGCTTACGGTGGCCCGCTAGCGCGAGAGATTGCGGCCGCGTCCCTCCGCGAAGCCGCGCTCGATCTCTCGGTAAAAGCCGATCCCGCAGCCTGGGCCGACCGGCTCGGCGGTCTCGCGCTTCCGACTGGCACCGTGCGCCTCGCACGCACGGGCCGCGTCGAGGATCTCGAAGGCTATGCGGACGGCGCCTGGTGGGTGCAGGACGCGGCCGCTGCGCTTCCCGCGCGTCTCCTCGGCAACGTCGCGGGCCTTCGTGTCGCCGATCTCTGCGCCGCGCCCGGCGGCAAGACGGCCGAGCTTGCGGCCGCCGGCGCCGAGGTGACGGCGGTCGACCATTCGCCGGCGCGGCTCGCACGTCTCAATGAAAACCTCGCGCGCCTGTCGCTTTCGGCGGAGATCGTGGAAGCCGACGTGACCGCCTGGGATCCGGGCCGCACCTTCGACGCGGTTTTGCTCGACGCCCCGTGCAGCGCGACCGGCACCATCCGCCGCCACCCCGACATCCTGCACCTGAAGCGCAAGGACGACACGACCGAGCGCGTGGCGCTCCAGCGCCGCCTTCTCGACCGGGCCGCGGCTCTCGTGCGGCCGGGCGGGCTGCTCGTCTTCTGCACCTGCTCGCTGGAGCCCGAGGAGGGCCCGCGCCACATCGGACGCTTTCTGGCCGAGACGCCGGGTTTTGCCCGTGAGCCCGTGGCGGCCGGCGAGGCGGGCATCGATGGCGCGTGGCTCACGCCCGAGGGTGACCTGCGCACGCTTCCGTGCCATCTCCCGCCGTCGGGCCCGGGAGTGTCCGATCCGGCGGTGTCCGACCCCGCATTGTCTGGCCTCGACGGGTTTTATGCCGTCCGCCTTCGCAAAGCCGCCGAAGGCTGAAAACGCGGGCTGCGCCATCACGGCGCCCCGCTTTTCTGGGACGCCCGACATGGATCAAAGCGGCAGTATCCCGCTGCGTGATAAGGCATAACCTGGCCAGGGCCGATTGAGGGGCCGGGCCGGCGTGCTACCATTCGCGCAACATCGTCTGAGGTAAGAATGCCGCGGCTCAAGATTTCGGAGCGGATCAGGATCACGCAGCTGGCCGCCGACCGGCTGCGGCGCGGCGCCGTGTCCTCCATGCTGCACAAGCCGCCCTTCCGCTGGCATTTCGCGGCGTCCGCAGCCGAGCAGCTCCTGATCGTCCCGCAGGATTTGAGAACCGCCGACCCGAGCTTCTGGGACGAGGTCGAGGTCGGACATTTCGGCTTGGCCGGAATGGTCGCAAGCGCAGTGGACGTGTCGCCGTTCGACATCACGCCGCCGAGCGAAGCCTGGGCGCGCGAGCTGCATGGCTTCGGCTGGCTGCGCCATCTCGCGGCCGCTGCCCGGCCTGAAGCCCGCGAGGTGGCGCGCGTGCTCGCGACCGAGTGGGCCATGCGCCAGCGTGGCAGCGGCGGCGGCATCGCCTGGGAGGCACCCGTCACCGGCCGGCGGCTCGTTTCCTGGATCTCGCATTCGGGGTTCCTGCTCGAAGAGGCCGACGCGGAAACCTACGACATCCTCACCGAAAGCCTCGGCATGCAGCTCATTCGCCTCGCTGCGGGCTGGCGCACGAGCCCGAGCGGATATCCGAGGCTCGTGTCTCTGATGTCGCTGCTGTTCGCGCAGCTCTGCATCTCCGGGCACGAGGGGCAGGTGCCGGAGACGGAACGCCTGTTCGTTCTCGAATTGCGCCGTCAGATCTTGTCCGACGGCGGACACGTCAGCCGCAATCCGGGCGTGCTGGTCGAGCTGATGCTGGACCTCCTGCCGCTGCACAAATGCTTCTCGGCCCGTGGTCTCACAGCCCCGCCCGAGCTTGCCGCCGCGCTCAAGGCCATGCTGGCCATGCTGAAGTACATGCGGCTCGGCGACGGCATGCTCGCGCGCTTCAACGGCATGAGCGTCGCCGCGCCTGCTGGCCTCGCGACCGTGCTCGTCTACGACGAAAATCCCGGCGTCCTTCCCGCCGAGGCTCCCGCTTCCCGCTATGTGCGCGCCGAGCGCGCGGATTCGATCCTGATCATGGACGCCGGTGCGCCGCCGCCGCTCGAAGCCGCCGCCGAAGCGCATGCCGGATGCCTCTCGTTCGAGTTCAGCGTCGGCACGGACCTGATGTTCGTGAACGGCGGCGCGCCGGCCTCTTCCAGTGCGGAATGGCGCAGCGCCGCCCGCGCGACCGCGAGCCATAATACGCTGTGCCTCGGCGAGAAGTCGTCGTCCAAGCTCGTTCGCCATAAAATGCTGGAGGAGTTGGTGGGCGGCCCGCCGATCCGCTATCCTGAGGATGTGCGCGTCAAGGTGCGCGAGCCGGATGGCGGGGTCGAGATCGAGACCAGCCACGATGGTTACGTGCGCCGCTTCGGCCTGATCCACAGCCGTACGCTGATGCTCGGCGCCACCGGCCGGCGTCTGCTCGGGATCGACCGATTGGCCGGGCACGGCGGCACGGTTCGCTTGCGCAACGACATTCCGTTCGCCATCCATTTCCATCTGCATCCCGGCATTCGCTGTCGCCGGGCCGCAAACCCCAACGTCGCCATCATCGATTTCGGATCGGACGACGACGTGTGGTGGTTCCGCTTGGAGGGCGCGCGGCTTGCGATCGAAGAAAGCACGTACTTCGCGGACTCGGCCGGCCCCCGCCGCGCGTTCCAGATCGTGGCTCGCGGCGTGACCTTCGGCGAGACGGAGGTGCGTTGGGTGCTGGAAGGCGAGAGCTGAGACTTTGTAACGAAGACGACGAGAAAGACCCATGAAAGAACCCGAACCGAGAATTCGCCGCGCGCTCATTTCGCTGTCCGACAAGAACGGGCTCGAAGATCTCGCGCGCGCGCTGGCCGAGCGGAACGTGCAGCTCATATCCACCGGCGGCACGGCGGCAAAGCTCAAGGGCGCGGGCTTTGCGGTGACGGACGTCGCGGACGTCACGGGCTTTCCGGAAATCATGGATGGCCGCGTCAAGACCCTGCATCCCAAGGTGCACGGCGGCTTGCTCGGCGTCCGTGGGAATCCGTCGCACGCGGCCGCGGCCGACGAGCACGACATCACGCCCATCGATCTGTTGATCGTGAACCTCTATCCGTTCGAGCAAACGGTGGCGAAGGGCGCGGTTTACGATGCCTGCGTCGAGAACATCGACATCGGCGGCCCGGCGATGATCCGCGCGGCGGCAAAGAACCACGCGTCCGTGACGGTCGTCGTGGACAATGCGGATTTCAAATCGCTTCTCGACGAGATGTCGGCAAACGGCGGCCGCACGACGCTCACCTTCCGCAAGCGGCTTGCGGCCAAGGCGTATGCGCGCACCGCGGCCTACGACGCGGCGATCGGCAACTGGCTCGGCGCCGTTGCAGATCATCCCGAGGGTGAAGCGACAGGCTTTCCGCCGGCCTTCACCACGCAGTACCGCAAGGCGCTCGAGATGCGCTATGGAGAAAACCCGCATCAGGCCGCCGCGTTCTACGTCAGCGCCAGCCCGGAGTCCGGCACCGTTGCCGCCGCGCGCCAGCTTCTCGGCAAGGAACTCTCCTACAACAACGTCGCCGACAGCGACGCCGCGCTCGAATGCGTGAAAGCGTTCACCGAGCGTCCCGCGTGCGTGATCGTGAAGCACGCCAATCCGTGCGGCGTGGCCGAAGCCGACTCGCTGGAAGCCGCCTACGACCTCGCTTATCGCACCGATCCGGAATCCGCGTTCGGCGGCATTATCGCCTTCAACCGGGAGCTCGACGGAGCGACCGCCGAGAAGATCGTCGAGCGCCAGTTCGTTGAGGTGATCCTGGCCCCGTCCGTCACCGACGAAGCACGCGAGGCGGTCGCGAAAAAGAAGAACGTGCGCCTCTTGGAGACGGGCGCCTGGCCGTTGGCCGCGACCCCGCGCCGCGAGATGCGCACGGTTGCCGGCGGCTTGCTCGTGCAGGATGCCGACCTTGCGCTCTATGAGCGCCTGCAGGTCGTCACGAAACGCCAGCCGACGTCGGAAGAGATGGCGGACCTGCTGTTCGCCTGGAAAATTGCGAAATCCGTCAAGTCGAACGCCATCGTCTACGCCAAGGACGGCGCGACGATCGGCATCGGCGCGGGCCAGATGAGCCGCGTGAACTCCTCGCGCATTGCCGCCATCAAGGCGGAAATGGCCGGGCTCGACATCAAGGGCTCGGCCGTCGCGTCGGATGCGTTCTTCCCATTCGCGGATGGGCTGCTCGCGGCGGCGGAAGCCGGCGCGACGGCGGTGATTCAGCCCGGCGGCTCCATGCGGGACGAGGAGGTCATCGCCGCGGCCGACGAGCGCGGCCTCGCCATGGTGCTCACCGGCATGCGCCACTTCCGGCACTGAGATGGAGCCGGCTCCGCGCGTCAGCCTGAGGCGGGCCACGCGGGCCGACTTCGACACCATCCGCCGCTGGCTCTCGCGCTCGGACATTCAGGAGTGGTGGGGCCCGGTCTCCGCAACGGAGGCCGAGGTCAACATGGCGCTCTCCTCCGAGCACGGCATCTGCCGCATGATCGAGGTGGACGGCATGGCCGTGGGCTACGCGCACGCGGTCGACGCCACGCTCTGGGGCGACAGCCTGCCGGACGATCTGGAGCCCGGCACGTGGGATCTCGATCTCTTCGTCGCGGATGAGGCCCATCGCGGCAAGGGCGTGGGTCAGGTCGCGCTCGCCGCGCTGCGCGAAGAGGTGTTTGCCACCACGCTCGCGGTCGCGGTGTGCGTGTTCCCCTCCGTCAAGAACGAGCGGGCGGTGCGGGCTTACGAGAAAGCCGGCTTTCGCTGGCAGCGCGTCTGGAATGATCCCGGCGGCGGCCACGCGTGGTTCATGGTCTCGCGCCGCGACGATCCGCGCTGATCGTCAGCGCCTCCGTGCCGTCTGCACCGGCAGCATGAGGAGAAGGCCCGCGACGAGGAACACGGCAATCGACGCCATGCCGAGACGCTGGCTTCCCGTGCCCTGCGTCACGACGGCGACGAGCAGCGGCGCGAGGAACGCCGTCACCTTGCCCGAGAAGGCGAACAGGCCGAAATATTGCGTCATGCGCTCGGGCGGTGCGAGGCGGGCCAAGAGCGCGCGGCTTGCGGCCTGAACCGGCGCGGCGACGAGCCCGACCAGCATCGCGAACGCGAGGAACACCAGTTCGCCCGTCGACGAGAACGGCGCCGATCCGGCGACCTTCGGCGCCACCTCGGTCACGTAGAGCACATGGTTCGGATCGACCGACAGAATGCCGAACGCACCGATCAGAAGCAGCACGAGCGACACCATGATCACGCGCTTCGACCCCACGCGGTCGTCCAGCACGCCGCCGATCAGCGCGCCGAACACGCCCGTTAGCGTCAGCACGATGCCGAAGATGCCGAGCTCCATCGCGCCCCAGCCGAACACGGACGCGCCGTAGATGCCGCCGAACGCGAAGATCGCGGAAAGGCCGTCCGCGTAGAGCATCCGCGCGATGAGGAACAGCAGCATGTCGCGATGTGAGGGAAGCCCGCGGATCGTCTCCCATAATTCCGCGAGCGCCGGTCGGCGCGTTGCGGACGGCGCCACGTGCGCGCGGTCCGGCACGAACAGGAAGAATGGGATCATGAAGAGCGCGAACCACAGCGCCGCGAATGGCCCGACGAGCCGGTCGCCTTCACGCGCGGTCTGGTCGAGCGCGAGAATGGGTTCGAGGCCGAACAGCGTGCGCCCCGTCGCGGGATCGGTGACGATGAGGCCCGCCATCACGGCGAGGCTCAGAAGGCCGCCCGCATAGCCGACCGCCCAGCCCGTGCCCGAAAGCCGTCCGAGCTGGCTCGGCGGCACCAGCGTCGGCATCATCGCGTTGGTGAACACGGTCGTGAACTCGGCCATCGCCGTTGCGACGACGAATGCGAGGAGGACGAGCAGGATCGTCGAGCTGTCCGCGCCCGGTACCGCGAACCAGAGCGCCGCGAGGCTCGCGACCAGAAACACGGAGAACGTCGCGATCCACGGCTTCCGCGCGCCGCGTCCGTCCGCGAGTGCGCCGAGGAACGGGCTGCCGAGCGCGATCAGCACGCCCGCCGCCGCAGCCGCATAGCCCCAGAGCGCCTGTCCGTGCGCTGGCGTCGCGGCCACCGCGTTGACGAAATAGGGCGCGAACAGAAACGTCAGGACGAGTGTGTAGTAAGGCTGGGCCGACCAGTCGAACAGAACCCAGGAAACGAGCGCGCGCCGAGGCGCGGGCCTCGGCTCCTGCGCCTCGGCGCCCGCGGCAATTGTCGTGCTCTGCATGTCTCCGTCCCCCCAAACCGTCGCGCACGACGTCTATAGCTCACTCCAGCGGCCGTGGCGCGCGTCCGTTCCCCCGAGCGGAAACGCCTCCTCCACCACGTACGGCCCGCCGCCGACCTTCGGCTTGGACGACATCAGCAGAAACTCCTCGACCGCGAACGGCGCGCTCTCGAACGCGCCGAGCGTCTCCAGCACCCGCGCCACCGCCTCCGGCCGCGTGCCCTTGAGACGCGCGAGCGTCACATGCGGGCGGAACGGATGCTTGGCGTGGGCGAGCCCGGCGCTTCGCGCGGCCCGGTCGTTGGCGCGCGCCAGCGCGTCGAGCCACGCATTGTCCGCAACGCCGGCCCAGAGCGTCCGCGGCTGCTGGCCGCCGAACGCGCCGAAGCCCGAGAGCTTGAGCGTGAACGCAGGCTCCTCGATGGCGGAAAGCGCGGCATGAAACTCCCGCGCCGTCGGATTGTCGATGTCGCCCGCAAACCGCAGCGTGATGTGCATGTCCTCGGGCTCGATCCACCGTGCGCCCGCGAGCGGCATCGCAAGCTCGGCAAGCTGATCCGCAAGGGCGGGCGGGAGAGCGAGAGCTGTAAAAAGGCGGGGCATGAGCAACTCGTTGGCGCGTGTACGGATCGAAGACGCGCGATAGGATCGGACGCGCGATGTGAGCCCGTTTCCGGGCGGCGCGCACGTCAAAAAATTTCAGGACTTCGACGCCGTGCCGCGCCTCGCTTCCACGCGCCGGATCAGTTCCTCGACGCTGGGCAGAATTTTCTCGACGATGACGCCGATCCCCTCCCCGGTGGGATGGAGGCCGTCTGCCAGATTAAGCTTGGGATCGAGCGCGACACCTTCGAGAAAGAACGGATAGAGCAGCGCGCCGTGCTTCTCCGCGAGGCCGGAATAGATCGCGCCGAAGCGCGCCTCGTAGTCCTTGCCCCAGTTCTTGGGCGGCGGCATGCCCGCGATCAGCACGTCGATGTTCCGCTCCCGGAGCTTGGTCAGGATCTGATCCAGATTGTCGCGCGCTACGTCGGGGTCGATGCCGCGCAGCGCGTCGTTCGCCCCGAGCGCCAGGATCACGGCCTCCGTATCGTCCGGCACCGCCCAGTCGAAGCGGGCGAGCCCTGCCGCGGTCGTATCGCCGGAGACGCCCGCGTTCGCCACGTCGACAGCGTGCCCCTTGGCCTTGAGGGCCGCCGCGAGCTGAACCGGGAACGCCTGATCCTGATTGAGCTGGTATCCCGCCGTCAGGCTGTCGCCGAACGCGACGATGCGGATCGGGCGGGCCTCGTCTGCCGCGGCGGGCACCGCCAGGGCCAGAAGCCAGAGGTTGACGAGCGCCATGGCCCGCACCATCTGACCCGTGAAGGTCGAAGCTCTCTGCTTTGGCTTCATTTTTTTGCCTCACCGCGCTTCGATGTTGGTCTGCCCCTGCCGTCGTGGCACAGCTTTCGCCCGAATCTGATGGAGCCTTGCCACGTGCCCCAGCCGATCATTCGCCTTGCCGACGTTGGCCTCGCGCTCGAAAGCCGGGCCGGCATCGTCGAGATTCTGAAGGGAATCACGCTCGACGTCGCGCGCGGCCAGTCGCTCGCCATCGTCGGGCCGTCCGGTTCCGGGAAGACATCGCTGCTCATGATTCTCGCGGGGCTCGAACGGGCGACACGAGGGGATGTGCACGTTGCGGGGCGTGATTTCAATGCCTTGGACGAAGATGCGATGGCGCTCGCCCGCGGTGAGGACATCGGCATCGTCTTCCAGTCGTTCCATCTCATCCCCACCATGACGGCCCTCGAAAACGTCGCGCTGCCGCTCGAATTCGCGGGCGTTGCCGGCGCGCGCGATCAGGCACGTGCCCTGCTCGCAGACGTGGGCCTTCTTGCCCGCATCGACCATTTCCCGGCCCAGCTTTCGGGCGGCGAGCAGCAGCGGGTTGCCCTCGCTCGCGCGCTCGTCCCTAAGCCGAAGCTTCTGTTGGCCGACGAACCCACCGGCAACCTCGACGGCAAGACCGGCCGCCAGGTCGTCGAGCTTCTCTTCGGCCTCAAGCAGAAAAGCGGCGCAACGCTCGTGCTCGTGACCCACGATGAACGCCTCGCCCAGCAATGCGAGCGCACCATCCGCATGGAGGACGGCCGCATCGTGGCGGACGAGAGATCGGTCGTCGCCGCATGACCGTCATGAATGCGCCGGCCACCGATACGCCGCGGGCTCGACCGGGCCTCGCACCCTCCCGCCTCGTCGGCATTGCGCTGCGCGAGCTGCGCGCCGGCTTGAGCGGCTTCTACATCTTCATGGCCTGCGTGGCGCTCGGCGTCGCCGTGATCGCGACCGTCGGCACGCTGTCCGACGGTCTCCGCGCCGGCTTCGAGCGCCAGGGCGGTGTGCTTCTCGGTGGCGACGCGACGTTCGCCCGGATGCACGCCCGGGCGACCGATGCCGAACGCGCCTGGCTCGCCGCCGAAGGGACCCTCAGCGAAACCGCCACCGTCCGCACCATGGCACGCCGCGTCGACGGCGAGGAGCAGGCGCTCGTCGAGCTGAAGGCCGTCGACGCCGCCTATCCGCTGGTCGGCGAGGTCACGGTCGCAGGAACGCCCTTTGCCGAGGCCCTCGCGGAACCCGGCGGCGCGGTGGTGGACCCCGTGATCCTCAGCCGCCTCGGTCTCAAGATCGGCGATACGATCCGCCTCGCCGAAGCCGACGCCGTCGTTCGCGCGACTATCGTCGACGAGCCTGACGCCGTGGCCGACCGGCTCACCTATGGTCCGCGCGTCTTCGTCTCGCACGAGACGCTGGCAAAGACGGAGCTGGTGCAGCCCGGCACACTGGTGCGCTGGCGCTACGCGCTGAACCTCAAGGACGGCGCGGGCGCGTCGCCTGCCGGTCTCGCCGCGTTTCGCGAGAAGGCCGAGGCCAACCTCTCGCAGTCCGGCTTCGTGATCGCGGACCGGCGCGACCCGTCGCCCCAGATCACGCGCACGCTCGACCGCTTGCGCCAGTTCCTCACCTTCCTCGGCCTCGCCGCGCTGATCGTCGGCGGCGTCGGCATCGCCAATGCGGTCTCGACCTTCATCGAACGCCGCCGCAACGTCATTGCCGCCATGAAGGCGGTGGGTGCGACGAGCGGCACCGTGCTCCGCATTTTTCTCATCCAGGTGCTCGCGATTGCGTTGATCGGTGTCGTGCTGGGGCTTGCTGTCGGCCTGACGGCGCCGGGCGTATTGATCGCGCTTTACGGCGACGCCCTTCCCGTGCGTGCCGAGGTCGCCTACTCGGCCACGACGATCCTCGTCTCCATCGCGTACGGTCTCCTCGTGGCGCTCCTGTTCGCGCTCTGGCCGCTCGGGCGGGCCGAGTTGATCAAGCCCTCGGTTCTGTTCCGCGACGAGGTGGCGCCCGATACGGTCTGGCCGCGCCCGCGCATCATCGCCGCGACCGTGCTCATCGCCGCGTCGCTGCTCGGCTTCGCGCTCGCCATGTCGGAAAGCTTGCGCATCGCGCTCTACTTCTGCGGCGCGCTGGTGCTCGTGTTCCTCGTGTTCATCGGTTTGGGCACGGCGGTGACGCGTCTTGCGCGCCGGGTGCCGCGTCCGCGCTGGCCGGAGCTTGCTCTCGCCATCGGAAACCTCGGCGCGCCCGGCGGGCTCACGCGCTCGGTGGTCGTGTCGCTCGGCGCCGGGCTCTCGCTGCTGGTTGCAGTCGCGCTGGCTGACGCATCGCTCGTCGAGGAGCTCACGAGCCGCCTGCCGAAAAATGCGCCGAGCTACTTCCTGCTCGACATCCCGAAAGACGACGCACAAGAGCTCGGGACCATCGTGGAAGGCGCCGTTCCTGGCGCCCATCTTGCGGAGGCGCCGATGCTGCGCGGCCGCATGGTGGAGCTTGCCGGCCGCAAGGTGGAGGACATCAAGCCGCCGCCCGAGGCGCAATGGGTGTTGAGCGGAGATCGCGGCCTCACCTATGCCGATACGCTTCCCGAAGGTTCCACCCTGGTCGAGGGAAGCTGGTGGCCGGCCGGTTACGACGGCGAGCCGCTGGTCTCCTTCGAGCGGGATCTTGCAGGTCACCTCGGCGTCAAGATTGGCGATTACGTGACCGTCAATGTGCTGGGACGCAACCTCACCGCGCGCATCGCCAACCTGCGCGAGGTGAAGTGGGAGAGCCTGACGCTCAACTTCGTCATGGTGTTCTCGTCGAACGCGCTCCAGGGCGCCCCGCACAACCTGCTCGCCACCGTCAGCCTGCCGACGGGCACGACTGTGGAAGCGGAGGCCGGTCTCGGTCGCGCGGTCGGCAAGGCGTTTCCGTCCGTTACCGTCGTTCGCGTCAAGGACGCGCTCAACACTGCGACCGAGATCCTGGAGAAGGTGATGGTCGCCATCCGCGTCGCGGGAGCCGTGACGCTGGTCGCGGGCGCCCTTGTACTCGCCGGCGCGCTCGCCACCGCACAGCGCCGCCGCGTGCTGGAGGCGGTCGTGCTCAAGGTGCTCGGGGCCACGCGCCGCCGCGTGCTCGTCTCCCACATGCTGGAGTACGTGCTGCTTGCGGTGATCGCCGGGCTTTTTGCGGTTGCGCTCGGGGGGCTGGCAGCGTGGATCGCGGTGTCCGAGGTCATGCGGATCCCGTTCACCTTCAGCGTGGAAGCGGTCCTGAAGGCGCTCGGCGTCGCCATAGGGCTAGTGCTGCTGTTCGGGTCGCTCGGCACCTGGGCGGTCCTGCGCGCCCGGCCGACAGCTACGTTGAGAGCGGGATAAAGAGGAATATCAAGGTATTAAAGCGTCATCTCGGCTTACGTACGTAGCCGAACGTACGGGTTGAGAGCCGATTTTTCGGCGCCGCAACATTAACATCCGGCCCGAATTGCCGTATGAATGGCGCAAGTGCCCGGCATTGTCCGGGGGCTGCTCTCTTGAAAGAGAGACGCTCCCATCTCATATGCGCTGGGCAAATTCACTTTGCGCTAGAAGTCTTTAAGGGGACTCCGACACGATGGCACAGTTTGACAGCAGATATTCGCAACCGACGACCGTCGGCCAGACCGGCGTCGACGAAGGTCTGCGCGCGTACATGCTGGGCGTCTACAATTACATGGCCCTGGGCGTCGCGCTCACCGGCGTCGTGGCCTATTTGGTCTTCTCGATGGCCGTCACGACCGATCCGGCCACCGGCGCCAAGGCGCTCACCTCTCTCGGCCAGACGCTCTACGCTTCTCCCGTGCGTTGGGCTCTGATCCTCGCACCGATCGCATTCGTGTTCTTCTTCGCATTCCGCGCGAACAGCATGAGCGTGTCTGCGGCCCAGACGTCGTTCTGGATCTACTGCGCGCTCGTCGGCGCGTCGCTCTCGATCCTGCTGCTCGTGTTCACGGGCAACTCGGTCGCCAACGTGTTCTTCATCACGGCGGCCGCCTTCGCGAGCCTCTCGATCTGGGGTTACACCACGAAGAAGGACATCTCCGCGTGGGGTTCGTTCCTGTTCATGGGCCTCATCGGCGTGATCCTCGCGATCGTCGTCAACATCTTCCTGCAGTCGCCCGCGATCGCGTTCGCGATCTCCGTGATCGGCGTGCTCGTGTTTGCGGGCCTCACCGCCTACGACACGCAGCGCATCAAGGACGAGTACTACCTTCTGGCCGGCAATCAGGAAGCGGTCGCGAAGGCCTCCGTGTTCGGCGCGCTCTCGCTCTACCAGAACTTCGTGGGCATGTTCGTCCACCTGCTGCAGCTCTTCGGCGACCGCGAATAGTCGCTGAAGCCTGTACCGGAAACGAGAAAGGCCCCGCAGATCGCGGGGCCTTTTTTTGTGCGATGGTTTCGGGCGTCTGCGACTGCCTCGCCTCTCCCGGCCGTGGAGAGGCCGGTGTCAGTTCAGCTCTTCCTCGGCCACCTGCACCGTCTCCTCGCAGGAGACGAGGCGCCAGAAGGCCGCCATCTTCGCGGCGTCGTGGTAATCCTCGAGGCGCGCGATCCGCCGCCCGCAAAAGGTGATGACCTGGCGGAACGAGCCGGACAAAACCAGCCCCGTGCGCCGGTGCAGGAGATAGCACTCGATGCTGGCCCGCGCGACGCCGTCCTCGAAATGAAAATATTCCGTGACGGAGCCGCTTTCTGCCACCGCGTGGATCGAATGGAGAAAGGTGCGGAACGCGGGCTTCCCGTGCAGGATGTAAGGTGTGCCCTCGATGGAGCCGGCATTGCACCAATAGGTCAGATCGTCCGTGTAGAAGCTCAGGACGCGCTCGATATCGCCGTCGCTCCAAGCGGCGTGCGTCCCGTCCACGAGATCCCGCGCGATCTGTGCGTCCAGCTTTTTCAACGACCTTCCCCGCAAACGGCCGGTTGAGAGACCTCCGCGCTCAAGGCTGAAGCCGTAAAAACTCTTTGCGCACAGCACTTAAGCAGCGTTCGTCCAGGAACTATACTGTACCTGCGCCGCAATTTGAAGTGTCGAGACAGTCTCTCTGCTACCGGAAGGGGAAACTTCCCGATCCGGCTTTGGAGCCTCGGCAAACCGTGCGAACCGTCAGGCCACGGCCTCACGCTCGCTCTCCCGCTTGCGCTCCTGCTTCTTGCGCTCGTGGGGATCCAGCCACCGCTTGCGCAGCCGGATCGATTGCGGCGTCACTTCCACGAGTTCTTCGTCCGTGATGTAGCTCATGGCGCGCTCGAGCGTGAGCTTGATCGGCGGCGTGAGCAGCACCGCGTCGTCCTTGCCCGAGGCGCGGACGTTGGTGAGCTTCTTGCCCTTCACGACGTTGACCTCGAGATCGTTGTCGCGCGAGTGCTCGCCCACGATCATGCCCACGTAAACTTTGGTCTGCGGCCCGATGAAGAACGGGCCGCGATCCTGCAGGTTGAAGATCGCATACGCGGCCGCTTCGCCGTCCGAGTTGGAGATCAGCACGCCTGTGTGCCGCCCGGCGATGTCGCCCTTGAACGGCGCATAGTCGTGGAACAGCTTGTTCATGACGGCCGTGCCGCGCGTATCGGAGAGAAGCTCAGCCTGATATCCGAGCAGGCTCCGCGTCGGCACATGGAACACCATGCGCGTGCGTCCCCCGCCCGAGGGGCGCATTTCGAGCAGCTCGCCCTTGCGCTCCGAGAGCTTTTGCACGACGACGCCCGTGTGGCCCTCGTCCACGTCGATAATGACTTCCTCGATGGGCTCGAGCTTTTCGCCGGTCGTCTCGTCGTTGCGGAACACGACCTTGGGGCGCGAAACGGTGAGCTCGAAGCCCTCGCGGCGCATGTTTTCCAGCAGAATCGCGAGCTGCAACTCGCCGCGCCCGGCCACGTCGAAGCTGTCGCCGCCCTCGGTCGAGGGCGTGATGCGGATCGCGATGTTGCGCTCGGCCTCTTTCTCCAGGCGGTCGCGAATGACGCGGCTCTGCACCTTGTCGCCCTCGGTGCCGGCGAACGGTCCGTCGTTGATGCGGAACGTCATCGAAAGCGTCGGCGGATCGACCGGTTGCGCTTCGATCGGCGTCTCGACGGACGGATCGCACAGCGTGTCGGCAACGGTCGCCTCGCTCATGCCGGCAACGGCCACGATCTCGCCGGCGAACGCTTCCTCCACAGGCACGCGCTCCAGCCCGCGGAAGGCCAGCACCTTGGAGACGCGGAAGGTCTCGACGAGCTTGCCGTCGCGGTTCAGTGCCTTGAGCTGCTGGTTCGGCTTCAGGCTGCCCGACGAGATGCGGCCCGTCAGGATGCGTCCGAGGAAGTTGTCGGCTTCGAGCGTGGTGGCCAGCATCCGCGCCGGTCCGGGCTCCACCGTGGGCGCCGGAACATGGCTCACGATCAGATCGAACATCGGTGCGAGATCATTCTGCGGCCCGGCCGGGTCGAGCGCCATCCACCCGCTCCGGCCCGAGCCGTAGAGCACCGGAAAGTCGAGCTGTTCGTCGGTCGCATCGAGATTGGCGAAGAGATCGAAGATCTCGTTCAAGACGTCCCCGTGCCGCTCGTCCGGCCGGTCGATCTTGTTGATGGCGACGATGGGACGAAGCCCCCGCTTCAGCGCCTTCGAGACGACGAACTTCGTCTGCGGCAGCGGGCCTTCGGAGGCGTCCACCAGCACGATCACGCCGTCCACCATGTTGAGGATGCGCTCCACCTCCCCGCCGAAATCGGCGTGGCCGGGTGTGTCGACGATATTGATCAGCGTGTCCTTCCAGACGACGCTCGTGCACTTGGCGAGAATGGTGATACCGCGCTCACGCTCGATATCGCCGCTGTCCATCGCCCGTTCGGTGATCTTCTGGTTTTCGCGGAAAGTGCCCGACTGCTTGAGGAGAGCGTCGACGAGCGTGGTCTTGCCGTGGTCGACGTGGGCGATGATCGCAATGTTGCGGAGTTCCATGGATGTCCTGATCGGATCTCGGCGCTGGCGTGTGCGCCGCACAAAAAGATGCGCGGACGTAGCACATGAGAGCCCGGACCGCCAGTGACTGGAGGTGGCGCGGCATTACGGAACGTCGATTAGAGTGCTTCCGGAAAAGTGGGAACCGGGTCATGGCGGAGCCATGCAGCGCGAAGTGTCCGATAAGAAGCACGATAAAGCAAAAACTTAGAGCCGTTCCACGGTTCCACCAAAATCGGAACGGCTCTAGTTCAAGCCGGGCGGGAGCCGCCGGGCGACGGGCCGCTGCCGCCCTGCTCGGCTTGGTAAAGGCCGCTTAGGAAGGCATCCACGTCCTGGCGCGCCGCAGGTGTCGAATTTTGCTTAATTCTTTGGCGGTCCTGGCGCCTCCGAGCCCCTCGGGCCGATCCCGGCTGCTTGAGCCTCCGTCCGCCCGAGATGAGCAGCGGATTGTCGGGCTCCTTGAGATCCAGCTCCTCCAGGAAATTCTCGCGCAAGGCGTAGAACGACTGCAGGATCGCATCGCGCGCGAGCTTCCTGTCGGCCTCCGTCAGGTCGGATCGTTTGCGGGGATCGAGGGATTGCAGCGCGCGGCGCATGTCGTGCAGCGGCGCATAAGGGTAGAGGCCGATGAGGTCGTCGGTCTCGCCCACGTTCCGATAGACGATGCGCATGTTGTCGATCGTCTCCGAGATGCGGCAGAAGGCAGCGATGTAGCCGTCGGCCGAGGCGTCCGGCTTTTCGCAGAACGCGTGCAATGCCGACTTCGTCCGCACGATGCCGCGCCATTCCTCCTCCAGGCTCTCGACGAACTTGGAGCGCTTCTGGAACACGTTGGCGAGATAGGCCGCAACGACGGTGACGAACACCAGCGCCATGTCCTTCAGGTAGTCGTAGAGATCGAGCGCGGCGCTCTCGAACGGAGAGCCCGCGATGCCCGGCACGCGGTCGGCGAATTTCGCGGCAAGAGCCAGAACCAGCACAAGCCCGAGCATCACGTAGGCGCGTCGGAGCGTGCGGTCGAGAGAAGCGCGGGTCATTGGGGGCGGGATCTCAACGGAGAGGATGAGATCCTTACCGTGATGGTGTGACGGTGGCATTTCCAAGGCGGTCGTGCAAAGAAAAATGCCGGGAAGAAAGCTTCCCGGCATCTCTCTCAGATCGGAATGCGATGCGCGAAGTTACGGGCAGAACCAGAGCGGCCCGACCGAGACGCAATTGCGTGTGCGCCAGTAGCTCGGGCGGCGGTCGTAACGGCGATAGCCGCGCGGCGGGGATTTCAGGCGCTGGCCGGCACGATACCGATGCTTGGCGCCGGGACGGTTGAAGCCGCGCCGGTCACGAGCGTCACGACGCTGAACGAGCTCGATGCCGCTGGCCTGCTGGGTTGCGGCGGCTTTGACGGCCGACGGCGCAACGGCTGGCGCCGCGCTGGCCGGCGCGAAACTCATGGCGCCGAGAATGGCGGCGGAAAGGGCGATAGCGGCGATCTTCAAGGGATCTACTCCTCTTGCTTGGACAGGACGTGATGAACTCGGAACGTGCACCACTCCCTGAGGTTCCACTTTATGTGGGCCACAATGAGACGCACACGCCTTGTTCATGGAGACGTTTCAGCCGGGCCTGATCCGTCGCAAATAAAAATGATGCCCGACGCGGGTCGGAACAATCCCGCATCAGGCATCTGTAAGCGGATGGTGTTGGCGGAAAATTCCCCGCAAGATCTCGTTATTTCCTGTCGCGCGCGCCGAGCGTCCGGAGTCTCAGCGCATTGAGCTTGATGAAGCCCTGCGCATCCTTCTGGTCGTACGCGCCCTTGTCGTCCTCGAAGGTGACGAGGTTCGGCGTGTAGAGAGACTTCGCGCTCTCGCGGCCCACGACGATGACGTTGCCCTTGTAGAGTTCGAGCGTCACTTCGCCTTCGACGTGCTCCTGGCTCTTGTCGATTGCGGCCTGCAGCATCTCGCGCTCCGGCGAGAACCAGAAGCCGTAGTAGACGAGCTCCGCATAGCGCGGCATCAGCTCGTCCTTGAGATGCGCCGCGCCGCGGTCGAGCGTCAGGCTCTCGATGGCGCGATGCGCTTGGAGCAGGATCGTGCCGCCCGGCGTTTCGTACACGCCGCGGCTCTTCATGCCGACGAAGCGGTTCTCGACGAGATCGATACGGCCGATGCCGTTGTCGCGCCCGAGATCGTTGAGCGCCTTCAGGAGCGTTGCAGGCGAGAGCTTCTTGCCGTCGAGCGAAACGGCGTCGCCTTTCTCGAAACCGATCTTGATTGTCGTGACCTTGTCGGGGGCGTCCATCGGCGAGATGGTGCGCTGGTAAACCATCTCCGGCGGCTTCTTCGCGGGATCTTCCAGCACCTTTCCTTCCGACGAGGAATGCAAAAGGTTTGCGTCGATCGAGAACGGCGACTCGCCTTCCTTGTCCTTCGCGACGGGGATCTGGTTGCGGCGCGCGAAGTCGAGCAGATCCTCGCGGCCCTTGAACTCCCACTCGCGCCACGGCGCGATGATCTTGATCGACGGTTCGAGCGCGTAATAGCTGAGTTCGAAGCGCACCTGGTCGTTGCCCTTGCCGGTCGCGCCGTGACAGACGGCGTCCGCGCCCGTCTCGCGCGCGATCTCGATCTGCCGCTTGGAGATCAGGGGGCGCGCGATCGAGGTGCCGAGCAGATAGATCCCCTCGTAAAGCGCGTTGGCGCGGAACATCGGGAACACGAAGTCGCGGACGAACTCTTCGCGAACGTCCTCGATGAAGATGTTCTCGGGCTTGATGCCCAGCATCTCGGCCTTTTTGCGCGCGGGCTCGATCTCTTCGCCCTGGCCGAGATCGGCGGTGAACGTCACCACCTCGGCGTTGTAGGTTTCCTGAAGCCATTTCAGAATGATCGAAGTGTCGAGACCGCCCGAATAGGCGAGCACCACCTTCCGGATGTTCGTCTTGCCGTCTGTTCCGCTCATGATCCCGACCTCTTAAGGGCAACCTGATTCGTTCCGACCATGATCGCTCGGGACCGATCGGTCCGATGCGTGAATCATGGGTGTCATCAAAGACCTAGAGCGCCCGATCCAAGTCCTCCCGGGCCGTAAACGCTCTTGTCGCGCGGCACTATAGGCACCCGTCCCGGCCCGGCAAGACGGACGCAGGGCCGGTCGCCCACAGCAAAAGTTGAAGCCGCGCCGCAGCCTTACGCTACGTACGGGAAATTCACCATCATCTGTGCGTGTTTTTTCGCCTCAAACCCGTTACGGTTCGCGCCAAATGCCGAAGACAAACCATTGGGTTGGGGGAACCATCATGGTGAGAACGTCGACGACCTCTGCTCTGAGGGCCGCCGCCGTGTTCGGGGCGATTGCGAGCGGCACCATGCCGCTGGCTGCCAACGAGGTTCTGCCCTGGGCCAATACACCGCCGACGGTTGCAACCGCCGAGCCCGCCCCGGCGGACCCGGCCGTGGAAGCGGCGATCGCGCAGTGCACCCCGCTGTTCGAGGCCGCGTGCCGCGATCTCGACACCTGTGCTTGGATTGCCGACGTGGCCCTGCAGGACGGGACGGTCCTGCCGGCGCGCTGCGTGGCGCGTCCCTCGGTTCCGCCCAAGGGTACCGCGAAGGCGAAGAGCACGGCTCCGAGCAAGAAGACGGCCGCGACACCCAAGGCGCCTGCCGCGCAACCCGCCGCGACGGAGACCGGAGCGATCTCGAAGCAGGAGCCCAAGGCTGCCGCCGCTGCGGCTCCGGTCGTGACGCCGACGGTTGTGGCGCCGCCGCCGGTTGCGGAAAAGAAGGCGCCCGACGCGCCCGCCAAGGTCTCGGCGCCGCCCCCGGCTGCGACACCGCCTCCTGCAGCCAAAGCCGCCGCTGTCGAGCCGGCACCCGCGAATCCGCAGGCCGCTCCGGTCGCCGAAAAGAAGCCCGCTGCTGCGCCTCCGCCCGCGAAGGCGGCCGCAACCGCGCCCGCTCCGAGCGCGGAGCAGGCACCCAAGAGCCCCGTCTCCGCCAAGGCACCTGCGCCGAGCAGCGGGGCGGCGATGCCGGGATTCGGCTCGTTCTCGTCCGCGTTCCCGGCCGGCGGCGCCGTGGTGACGACCACGGTCCCGCCAAAGAGCAGCAGCGAGTGAGGCGCCAGCCGCCCGCTTCGCACTCATCCCGCTGATTGATAAAGGGCTTTAGACCATGATCGCTTCAGGCCCTATCAGCCTGAAGCGTGAATCATCGGTCTCACCAGAGAGATAGAGCGTGATCCCGATTCAATCGAAAATGATCACGCTCTAGGCCGGCGCTATGCGGCCCAGGGCAGCTTGACGGCCGTCGCGAATGGCGCGGCGAAGAGGGCCTGAAGCGCCGCCTTCGACGATGCCGTCACGGACGACATCGCAAAGCCGCCTTCGGTCCGGTAGCTCGCGAACACGCGGTCGATGGAGGTCGAGGCGGCTTCCGCTGCATCCATTGCGGCCATGTTGGCTTCGGCCGCCGGAAGTGCCACGGCGCGCGGCACGCCGGCCGTCATCATGGCATAGGCCATGGGCCAGCTGCGGGGATTGCCCTCGAGCGGAAAGAGCCCCCACCACGCGCGCACGGGCGCAAACATGGGGGATGCAGCCATCGCATTGGAAAAACGAAAGAAATCGAACGGCATGGCGGCGTCCATCGGCGCCGGCGTCAGCGTCGAGCGATAGGTCCGGGGGCCGGTCACGAGATAGGGCGCCGAAGGTTTGTAGTCGTCCCGATCCAGGCTCTTGGCCGATTGCACCCAGAAGTCGAGCGCCTGGGTCGCGAACGCGGCGTACGCGGCCGTGGCGGCGCGGGCATATCCGAAGGCGGCCGTCGTGCAGCCCTCGGTAAAGCGCCGGGTGAGTTCGGGATCGATATAGGTCATCGGCTGACGCCTCCGATATCGCAAGTGCGATTGTGCAGCGCACAAAGTAGGCCGAAAGGTCGCAAAACACAATCGCTTTCCGGGCCGATTGTCCGAAGGTCCTACGTCTCGGAAGAGGATGCAGCCGCTTTGCGGGCGGATTTGGGCACCCCGGCCAGCCAGTAGGCGAAGCCCGCGGCCAAGCCGGACAGGGCATAGGCGGCGAGCGCATAGCGGTTGAGGATCGTGTGGGGCCCGCTTTCGCCCACGTGCTGAGCGAAGAAGCCGCCGAGGCCGATGACGAGCCCGACGGTCAGGAAATAGAGCCGCGAGCGGGTCGGCAGCCAGGCCGCGACGAGGGCCGCCAGCACGGCGAATGGCGCGGAGAAGACGGCCGACTGGGTGGCCGCCAGCAGGATCAACAGCCCCATGCTCTCGACGGCAACCGGCCCGTCGGCGCGCACACCGTCGAGGCCCGCCACGAACAGCACCTGGACAAAGCCGGCCACGAGAACCGCGGCGACGAAGCCCAGGATGAACCTGACGATGCCAACCAACATAGATCGCCCCCGGCGTGAGGTCGTGACCTCAGATGCGGATCGCGAAAAACGGCGAGCCGTACGCATTTATAAACGGATCGGCCGAGGAGTTGCCAGAGTCGCTCAAGCGTTCCGGCCGGCGAGCAGCCAATAGACGATGCCGCCTGCGAAGCCCGCCGTGGCGAACACCTGCCAGATCGAAGGCAGCGCGAGCTGATGGATCGCGGTCGGATCGATGCGGGCAAGAAGCGGGATGACGACCAGCGCCGCGCCGCCGCCGATCATGTAGTAGAGCCACGATCGGATGCGGCCCACCTCGCCGACGATCACGACGAGCAGCGCGGGGATCAGCGTCGCGCCCGAGACAACGAGCGTGCCGGTCCAGAAGAAATCGTAGGCATCGAACATCAGGTCCGCGTCGTCGATGTTCGAGATTGCGTGTGTAAGCGTTTCGAGCCCGAGCGTGGTGAGCACGATCATCGCCGCGAGCATGGACAATAGAAATGCAATTCCGACCCACAGAAGGCGTCCGATCGTTCTCAGCACCGTGCCCATCAAGCCCCCGTCGAGGCCGGTGCGGGCTCCGCTGCCTCGCGCTCGCGCGCCCGGAGGCGTACGCTTTCCGAGCGAAGCTGACCGCAGGCCGCCAGGATGTCGCGTCCGCGCGGCGTGCGCACGGGGCTCGCGTATCCGGCGTTATTGACGTAGTCCGCGAACGTCTCGATCGTTTCCCAGTCCGAGCACTCGTAGCGCGAGTTCGGCCACGGATTGAACGGAATGAGGTTGATCTTGGCGGGAATGCCGGCGAGCAGCCGCACGAGCGCCTTCGCGTCGGCCAGGCTGTCGTTCACACCTTTGAGCATCACGTACTCGAACGTGATGCGCCGCGCGTTCGAGAGGCCCGGATAATTCCGGCACGCGTTCATGAGTTCTGCGATCGGATACTTCTTGTTGATCGGCACCAGCTCGTCGCGCAACGCGTCGGTGACGGCGTGTAGCGAGATCGCGAGCATCGTGCCCGCGTCCTCGCCCCATCGGCCGATCTCCGGCACCACGCCCGAGGTCGAGAGCGTGATGCGCCGCTTGGAGAGCGAGATGCCCTCGCCGTCGGCCGCGATCTCCATCGCTTCGCGCACGTTGTCGAAATTGTAGAGCGGCTCGCCCATGCCCATCAGCACGACGTTGGTGATCTTGCGATCTGTCGTGGGCAGCAGGCCCTGATCGTCGGGGCGGTCGGCGCCCGGCCAGTCGCCGATGCGGTCGCGCGCAAGCAGGATCTGCGCGACGATCTCGGAGGCTTCGAGGTTGCGCACGAGCTTTTGCGTTCCGGTGTGGCAGAAGCTGCACGTCAGCGTGCAGCCCACCTGCGAGGAGATGCAGAGCGTGCCGCGGTCGCTTTCCGGAATGTAGACGGTCTCGATCTCGGGCGGCCGGGCCTCGTGCCCGCGGCGCGGCAGCCTGAGCAGCCACTTGCGCGTGCCGTCCACCGACACCTGCTCGGTCACGATCTCCGGCCGGTCGAGCGCGAAGCGGGCTTCGAGCGCGTGCCGCAGCGTCTTCGAGACGTCGGTCATCTGGTCGAACGACGTCACGCCCGAGACGTAGATCCAGCGCCAGAGCTGGGTCGTGCGCATGCGGATCTGCTTGTCCGGCACGCCGGCGGCCGCCAGCGCCTCCCCGAGCTTTGCCCGGGAAAGTCCTGCCAGCGACGGCTTCGCGGCCGGCGCCTCGGCGCGCGCGCCCTGTATCGTGTCGAGAACCACTGTCATGGTCGGAACTTCTACCGATTTCTCCCGCGAAACGAAAGGCTGCGTCAGGCCGCACGGCTGCTAACCTTTTCCGGCCACGGCCGATCCGCTATAAGGCCGCACGCTTAATCCGAGCCGCATCAGCAACTTCCACCGGAACGCCGCATCGCCATGGCCAAGAAAGAGAAAGACGTCAACCGGCGGCCCGCCGCGCGCCTCCCCAAAGGGATGCGTGACATCGGCGCGGCCGAGCTGCGCGAGACGCAGGCCATGCTGGAGAAGATCCGCGCGGTCTATGAGCGCTACGGCTTCGAGCCGCTGGAGACGCCGGCCTTCGAATATACCGACTCGCTCGGCAAGTTCCTGCCCGATCAGGATCGGCCCAACGCGGGCGTCTTCAGTTTTCAGGACGAGGACGAGCAGTGGCTCTCGCTGCGCTATGACCTCACCGCGCCGCTCGCCCGCCACGTCGCCGAGAACTTCCAGGACCTGCCGAAGCCCTTCCGCCGCTACGCGACAGGCTCCGTCTGGCGCAACGAGAAGCCCGGCCCTGGCCGCTTCCGCCAGTTCACCCAGTTCGACGCCGATACGGTGGGCGCCGAGAGCATCGCGGCGGATGCCGAGCTGTGCATGCTCGCATCCGACGCCCTCGAAGCGCTCGGCATCCCGCGCGGCCAGTACGCGATCCGCGTAAGCAACCGGAAGCTGCTCGACGGCCTGATGGAGACGGTGGGCCTTGCGGCTGGCCCAGACCCCGGACAGCGCCTCACCGTTCTGCGCGCTGTCGACAAGCTGGATCGCCTCGGGCCGGAGGGGGTGGAATTGCTCCTCGGCGAAGGCCGAAAGGACGAATCCGGCGACTTCACCAAGGGCGCTGGGCTGCAAAAGGAGCAGATCCAGACTTTGCTCGCGTTCTTTACGCTCGGCTCCGCTGCGGCCTGGGTCGGAGGCACCGCGGACGGAGAGCTTTACGCCGGCCGACCGGCTGACGATTTCCTCGTGCTCGAGCCGAAACCCGAGGAGCCCGGCCCCTTCTTGGATGCCGACGCCCACGACGGCTACGTGTTCGACAACCTGAAGATGCTCGACGTGTGGGGGGACATTCTCAAGGACAGCGCCGTCGGCTGCGAGGGCATCGCCGAACTCCGGCAGATCGTCGAGCTGGCGGAGGCCGCCGGATACGGCAGCCAACGCATCCAGCTTTCGAGCGCGATCGTCCGCGGCCTGGAGTACTACACCGGCCCCGTCTTCGAAGCCGAGCTTCTGATCCCGGCGACCGACGACAAGGGCAATCCCGTGCGCTTCGGCTCCGTCGGGGGCGGCGGACGCTACGATGATCTCGTCGCCCGCTTCACCGGCCAGAAGGTTCCCGCCACGGGGTTCTCCATTGGCGTTTCGCGCCTTCAGGCGGCGTTGAACCTCATCGGCCGCGCGCCGGAGCCCACGCTCGGGCCTGTCGTCGTCACCGTGATGGATCGCGACAGCCTCGCCGACTACCAATCGTTCGTGCAAACGTTGCGCAACGCGGGCATCCGCGCCGAGCTCTACCTCGGCAACCCGAAAAAGTTCGGCAGGCAACTCGAATACGCCGACAAGCGCGGCTCGCCCGTCGTCGTGATCCAGGGCTCGAACGAGCGCGAGGCGGGAGAGGTGATCCTCAAGGATCTGATCGAGGGCGCGAAAGCCGCTGCCGCCATCTCCGATAACAGGGAGTGGAAAGAGGCCCGCCCTGCGCAGGTGTCGGTGCCCGTGGCGAACCTCGTCGAGGCCGTCCGCGAGATCCTCGCGCGCCACACGCCGCAGTCGTCTTGAGGCCGTCGTCCGGACGCCCGGACGGGACACGGCGGGCATTTTCCGATTTTTCCCGGCAGTCTTTCCTCGCCCGGCAGCACCAACCGACTGGCGGGCGAAGTCTTGCCCTGCCCGTCCATCCCCCCTAGACCGCGATCGCTTCAGGCCCTATCAGCCTGAAGCGTGAACCATCGGTCTCACCAAAGAGATAGAGCGTGATCCCGATTCAATCGAAAATGATCACGCTCTAGACCGTCGTGGCGCGAGGCCGTATCAGCCTGACCCACGACTCAACCAAGGACCCTTCATGCCCGCCGAGACGGCGAAACAATTCGAGGCGCTGGAAGCCTCCGCGCAGACCCTGCTTTCGGTGTTCACGCAGGCGGGCTACGAGGCCGTTTCCCCGGCCATCATCCAGCCCGCGGGAGTCTTCCTCGACGTCGTCGGCGAAACGCTGAGGGCGCGAACCTACGTCTTCACCGACCCGGACGGGGACGAGCTGTGCATGCGCCCCGATCTCACGGTGCCCACCTGCCGGCTCCATGTCGAGCGTCATCCCGAGGCGGCCTTTCCAGCCAAGTACAGCTACAACGGCCCTGCGTTCCGCTTCCAGCCGATGGGCGGCGACCTGGCGCATACGCGCGAGTTCCGCCAGACAGGCATCGAGAGCTTCGGCAATGCCAACCGCGAGCACGCGGAAGCCGAAGTCGTGGCCACCATCGCCGACGGCATCGCGACTGCGGGCCTCACCGACTATTCGCTGAGGTTCGGCGATCTCGGGCTTCTCCGCGCCATCCTGCGCGCGGCCGATATGCCGGCCCGCTGGCGCCGCCGCCTGACGCATCATTTCTGGCATCCGCCCGCCTTCCAGGCGGAGCTGAAGCGTCTCACGACGTCGCCAGGCGCCGTGTCCGAGCACATTCCGAAGCCGCTGCGCGAGGCCCTCGATCCCGACGATCCGGAGGCCGCGGAAAGCGCGGTTGCGGCCTACCTCGATGCCAACGGCATCGAGGCCATCGGCGCGCGGACCGCGGCGGAGATCACCGAGTGCCTGCTCGATCGTGTGGCCGACGCCCGCGCCGAGCCGCTCGCCGCGCGCACGGCAGCCCTCATCCAGAGCTACGTCGGCATCGTGGTGCCGGCGCGCCAGTCGCCGGAGCGCATTCGTGCGCTCGCAGCCGAGATGGGCATCAACATCGAAGCGGCCGTGGGCGCACACGAGTGGCGTCTGGAGCTGATGTCGCGCGCCGGCATCGATCTCGACCGCGCGACGTTCTCCGCCGAGTTCGGACGCGCGCTTCAATACTACACGGGCTTCGTGTTCGAACTCCTGACGGAGGATCTGGGCTCGCGGAGCCCGGTCGCCGGTGGCGGCCGTTACGATCACCTTCTGAAGGCGGTCGGCGCGCCGGGGCATGTGCCGGCTGTGGGTGCGGCGGTCCATACGGATCGGCTGCTGGCTGCCCTCAATGGAGACGCGCCATGACCGTGGCCACGCCGGAGAAGCTGATCCTGGGCGTGCCCTCGAAGGGCCGTCTCATGGACGAGACGACGGCAGCGTTCGCGCAAGCGGGCCTCACGTTGCGTAAGACCGGCAACGAGCGCGGCTATCGCGGCGAGCTCGCCGAGCTGCCGGGCGTCGACGTGGCCTTCATCTCGGCGTCCGAGATCGCGTGGAACCTGAAGATCGGCCGCGTGCACCTTGGCGTGACCGGTGAGGATCTGGTGAGCGAGCAGATGTCGGATGCCGCCAAGCGCGTGACGTTTCTGAAGAAGCTCGGCTTCGGCCGCGCCGACGTCGTCGTGGCCGTCCCCGATTGCTGGATCGACGTCCGCACGATGGCGGACCTGTCGGAGATCGCGCAGCCCTTTCGCCGGACGCATGGCCGCTGGTATCGGGTCGCGACCAAGTACCTGAACCTGACGCGCCGCTTCTTCGCGGCCCGGGGTCTTGCAAACTATCGCATCGTGGAAAGCCTCGGTGCCACCGAGGGCACGCCGGCCGCCGGCACGGCGGAATTGATCGTGGACATCACGACAACGGGCACGACGCTCGCGGCGAACGGTTTGAGAATTCTGGACGATGGCCTGATCCTGCGTTCGGAAGCCTGTCTCATCGCGTCGAATACGGCCGAATGGTCGCCCGCGGCCCAGAGCCTGCTGGACGAGATCAAGGCGCGGATGGCGGGCTGAGCCGCTCTGCGCCGGGTGGCGCGCCATGATCGCGCCCCGAACGTCCGTAATCTTCCCAATTCCTCAAGACCATGATCGCTTCAGGCCCTATCAGCCTGAAGCGTGAATCATCGGTCTCGCTACGGAGATGGAGCGTGATCTCAGTTCAATCGAAACGGATCACGCTCTAAATCAGAATTGAGGTCGAGCGATGCCTTCACTGCGTCTTGCCGGTGCCCGCTGTGCGGCAGTCCTTTTCGCTGCGGCTGCAGCGGCGCCTCACGCCGCGGCTCAGGCCAACTGCGAGATGTACGGTAAGCTTGCGATCCAGCAGCAGCAGGAGAACGAGGAGCGGGCCTGTGGCTTCTCCGGCGACGCATGGAGCACCGATCTCAAGCGTCACGTCGATTGGTGTGGCGGCGTCGCCCCGGATCGCTGGAGGATGGAGCTGCAGAAGCGCCAGCAGGCCCTCGATGACTGCGGCGCGGAGGCGGCGGATGCCGCCGGCGCCCGATAGATCCGATCACGGAAAAATAAAGGGCGAGCCCTGCTCGGCAGGGCCCGCCCTCGGAATGACGTTCCGCAAGGAGCGTTAGTGAATGCTCGCGATCTCGAGCTCCCCGTCCATCGCGTGGCTGAGCGCGGCCTGACGCGTATCCGTCAGCGCGATCGGCGTTCCGTCTGCCGCGTGCAGGGCATAGAGATTGATGCCGCGCGGCAGATCCTCGATGGCCGGAAACATCTGCAGAGCTTCGTCGGAGGACAGGGTTTTGATGTAGGCGACCTGGCCGCCTCCGAGGCGTGCGAGTTCGATGTCGCTCATAACGGGCGCAACCGGCTGCACCTTCTGGCGCTGCTTGGCCGTGAGCCGCTTCGGCGTGTTCTCTTTCATGACGCAACTCCTCCTCTCTCGAGGTATTCGTCATGGAAACGAACGAGGCGGGTGAAATCCTTCGCCCCGTCGCACCATGTTCTTACGATTCGATGTGCTTGGCTGTAGCGGGCGGGCATCTGACAGCGCTGAAAACGATGTCTCTGCCTGGCCTTACGGCGCTTGATCTTGATCTTGCGTCGAATGGCCGCGTCAGCCTTTGCCGGTTCCGATCTCGATCCTGCGCACGAGCTTGTCTGGCTCGTGCCGCACGAGATCGATGACGAGGAGCCCGTTCGAGAGCTCGGCGGCTTTGACCTCGATCCCGTCGGCCAGAACGAACGTTCGCGTGAACTGGCGTGTTGCGATCCCGCGGTAGAGATAGGTGCGGGATTTATCGTCGGTCTGCCGGCCGCGCACGATAAGCTGATTGTCCTCGACCACGATCTCGAGCTGGTCGCGGGTGAACCCGGCGAGTGCGATCGTGATGCGCAGCTTCTCTCTCTCGCCGTCGTTGGCGGCGACGCGCTCGATATTGTAAGGCGGATAGCCTTCACCCCCACCTTTACCCGTCCGATCGATGAGGCGTTCGATCTCCTCGAACCCGAGCAGGAACGGGTTGGACATTACGGATAGTCTGCTCATTCTCGAAAGTCCTTTCGATAAGCGACCTTCAGTGTCACGAAACGGCACCTGATCCGGCTACCGCTCTCCGGCCCCTCGCGGGCACCGGCTTTGTCTTTACATCCGGAATATGGGTTGCAGAAGGCGCGGTTCAATGGGCCCGCATCGCGCGGGAGCGTCGGCCGGGAACGACGGGCCGAAGGATCGGAGATGGAAATAGATGAGGCGCTCAGGCGCGAACGGGCCGGGTCTTGAGCGGTTCCAGAACCGCTTTGAGCAGTGTGGCCTTTTGTTCGAGATGCCGCGTCACGCGGTCCAGCAGATCGGGGTCTTTCGCGCGCCCCGCGATGGCCGCGACCAGCACGCCCTTGAGATCGTCGAGCGTCGTGCGCAGGGCGGTGTGCGTCCGGGCCAGGGCCTCGTCGCGCAGCAGGATGGGATCGCAGCCGGGGAGGGCGACGCCCGCGGCAGGCCGGGTCCAGCGAACGGGCTTGCCGCCTTCCAGGAACCGGCCGTAGGCGGCCATGACATAGCGGCCGAAATCGGTGAGGGTCACCGCAGCGCGGGTCGAGCGCCCGTGCGACGGGGCGGTGGCCGGGATGACGAGACCGGCCTTGGCGAGCGATTGGGCCGCGCGGCGCCGGCTGGCGCTGAGCGAGCGGGCCATGCCCGGCTCGGTCAGGACGAGGACACCCGCCCGCGACGCTTCGAGCAGGATTTCGCGCTCCCGCTGGCCGAGGCGAAGGCGCCTCAGGCTATCTCGCTCGGCATCGAACGCGACGCGGCAGAAGCCGCAGGGCGCGAGCGCCTGCACCCACTCCCGGGCTTCGGGCCCCGTAGGATTGAGTGAGGAGAAAAGCGAGGCCAACGCGGGGCAAGGCGTCCCCGTATGGCGGCAGACGAACGCCGCCGGCGCCGGATCGGGCAGCGGCGCAGCGTCCGGCACGGAATGTTGCGCCGGATCTGCCACCTCTGATGCCAGGGGCATGGGATGATGCACGGGGAGCCGCCTTTGACCGCCGTTGGCACGAGCCGTTGCAGGGCCCGGGCACCAGACGATGCAGATCCGCTGCATCGACAAGTGCCAGGTATGAAACGGTGCGTTGAGTCAAAGGTTTACTGGCATTTGCTGATGCGAAGCTTGCGCTTTCTCGATCAGCGTGGACGGCCCGGCCCGGCTCCCCGGCGAGGCGGGAAAATCAGCGGAAGCGGCCGCCCTTTTCGAGCACCTCGATCTTGTAGCCATCCGGGTCCTCGATAAAGAAGAAGCGTCCGAAAGGCTTATCCTCGAAAACCATCTGCTTGATATCTTTGGGAAAATATCCAAGCTCGGCGATCCGGGCGCGCGTCGCTTCCAGATCGTCGACGGCGACCGCGAAGTGCCCGTAGCCGTTGCCGAGCTCGTAGGGGTCCTTCCGACCCTTGTTGACGGTCAGCTCCAGCTCGAAATCGGCTTCCGCGTTGCGGAGGTAAACCAGCGTGAAGTCGGCAAAATCGTACCGGTCGGCAATCTCGAGTCCGAACGCCCCGGAGTAGAAAGCCACGCTCCGTTCCTCGTTGAGGACCCTCACCATCATATGGATTGCCTTCGCCATCGGTCTTCTCC
>ENA-UOUJ01000366-UOUJ01000366.1-activated-sludge-metagenome-genome-assembly--contig:-NODE-366-length-33147-cov-4.650036_pt1 | contig 33147 bp, 32 predicted proteins | sample MGYA00249839_ERZ747224 | MGnify/ENA primary metagenome ERZ747224 (study PRJEB28782, sample SAMN03220277) | activated sludge metagenome | biome: wastewater; feature: sewage sludge; material... | reverse complement strand
TACGGTGGTGTGAGAGGACAGGTAGGGAACTAATTCCTACCTTCCTACTCGATTCTCTTCGTTGCCATTTTCCCAGTCCAGCAATTTTGCAGAAAGTTTTATGAGAATACCCGTGTTTGCCATCAGCAGCAAAGCAATGGGCATTAACTTGAATAAAGCACGCTTGGTAGTATTGTTAAGATCCATCAGCGGCAATAAATAACCGAGAATGGGTAGCCCGAAATACACTACCGCCAGTGCATAAAGCCAGTTGAGGGATTCTCTGCTCATTTTTCTGGAGATGACCAGGTCGAGCACCATTACCGCCAGAAATACTTTTATAAAATGCGCCCAAAGAGGTTCTTCTAATCTTCCGAATAAAAGTTCGGAGTTCATTTCAGAAAACCGCTTGAACAGTGGGCTGAGATCAATGAGGTTTTTGTTTAGTTGAGATTCTACCGTTATCAGTCCGGGCATGTAATAGTTCAGGAAAATATTCATCCACAGAAAATAGAAAAAACCTGAAACAGCCATGATGGCAAACGATTGCAAAACAACATTCTTTATCGCCGCCTTTTTCTGATAAGAATAGAGCCACAGCAAGGGAACCATCATAGCAATCAGCACCAGCGTTTCGAGGCGAATGATGGTAGAAAAACCAAACAAGACAGCAGAAAAATATATCTCAGATTGCAAGCCCGATTTGAAATAGCGGAGCATAAAGTAAACGCCCAAAAAGTACAAAACCATATTGCTGTAGTCGAACAGCATCATGTAGGAATAGGCATATACTTCGGGCAGAGCAATGAATAATAGAAGTAAAAGTCCGGCTATCACACCATGCATTTTTTCACGCAATACATTGTAAAGAAAAATGCAGAAACACACAGACATAAATCCTACCCACACGCCTCCGAATTCAATGCCAAAGAACTTGTAAATAACCTGAAGACCAAGGATAAAAGGAGGCTTTAAATGGTTGTTGGTAGATTCGAGATTTACGGTAAGTACCGAGTTGATGAGCGAGTGTTCTTTTACAGCATAGTCGGCAATTACTTCGGGGCCGCTAAGCATATCGCGCGCATTGGACGGAAGATAAAACGAGCGCCAGAGACTGGAAAAAAACATGATGGAAAACAATACGAAAAATGGAATCTCGTATGCCTTAATAGAAGGAAACCTCCATTTAGAGTCGCTTAAAACAGATTTTATGTTTGCCAGTTTTGTAAGGTTCAACAGCACACAGATTACTGCTATGCCTGCTGCAATAGAAGTGAGTGTAAGCGGAATAAATGCAAGTTCGAGAAACAAAGGAACCAACGATAAGATGACGATGCCGCAAATAATGGAAAGCGTTATCTGCATAGCGGGTTTGAGCTTCACCCGAAAAAGGTAGAGCAAGCCACTGCCTGAAAAATAATGCGCGATAAGTAAAATGAGAATAGCAAGGAAGGTCATCAGTTCGTTTTTATGTATTTTCTGAATTGTGCAAGTATTTGTGGACGATTTTGATCGTTCAATTCTATAACCTGAAGATTAGCACCCTGTTGAGGCACTATGGCAAAGTTTGTTTTATCAGCACCCTTATTATTGGCTGCTACCGATTTCATTCCGGTATAAAGATAAAATACGGCAGGCTCAGGCACCATAAAGTCCACACCGCTTTCCTTCATGTAGTCGGTAGGAGGTAATAAAATAAGCGCGTTCGAATCCTTTTTATTTGTGCGGAGATACTCGGCTACATTGTAGGAAATAAAGTAACTGTTTTGAAGCCTTGCCATCCGACGCTCATGCGGATCCATATAAGTGAGTTGCTCGCTGATGTTTTCAATAGGCCCAAACACTCTATCCCGAAACCAGGTTTTGTATAACTCAACACGGAAAAACATCAGGATAATAACCAACGACAAGACAGCAAGTAGGAGGGGTCTCGTGCTTTTCATAAAAAAAATTTGTACTTAAGACGGATGTAAAACTTAATTCGTTTGTGCTGAAAAATATTCCTGATTCAGCTCTTCAATATAGCGCAAAATTTCTTTTCGCCCGGTAAATTTTACGGCGCTTGTCATAAAGTTGCGAGGGATAAACTCCCATTCCTTTTTCATTTCATCAATAAAACTTCTGGCATTTCTTGCAGCTTCTTTTTGCGTGCTTTTATCGGCCTTGGTAAAAATAATATTGAATGCCACTCCCCACTCGCCGAGGTTGCGCAAAAACTGAAGGTCTAAGTTTTGCGGTTCGTGACGGCTATCAATTAATACAAACACGGCAATAAGATTTTCGCGGAGGCGCAAATAATTTTCGATCATTTTCTCCCATTTATTTCTTTGTGTCTGCGATACCTTGGCATAGCCATATCCCGGCAAATCCACCACATAAAAAGAAGCGGTACTTTCTTTTCCCTCGAAGGTGGAAGAAGTTTTTATTTCAAAATGATTAATCATTTGCGTCTTTCCTGGGCTGCCGGAAGTTTTGGCAAGTTTTGCATTATTAGTGAGCATGTTGATGAGCGATGACTTGCCCACATTAGAACGACCGATAAACGCATACTCTGGCTTATCAGGCTTTGGGCAATCTTCAACCTTCGGGCTTGAGATCAGATATTTTGAAGTGGTAATTTCCATGTTTATTTTTTTCACACAAAGCAGCAAAGAAAACAAAGACACAAAGCGCTCCTCCGTGTCCACTTAACTCTTTACCTTACTTTTGCACCCATGCAATCGAATGATGCTTCCAATCCTGCGGCTAAAGTGTTACCTGATGCTGCTTCAAATTTAAACAAGAAAGCTCAGGTTGCAGAAATGTTCAATAACATAGCGGGCAAGTATGATTTTCTCAATCATTTTCTTTCGTTAGGAATTGATAAGGGCTGGCGCAAAAAAGCGATCAATGAAATTGCCACCATTAATCCAAAGAGAATTTTAGATGTAGCTACCGGAACCGGCGACCTTGCAATTGCTGCTGTGAAAACCAATCCTAAAGAAATAATAGGAGTGGACATTGCAGACCAAATGTTGGAGGTTGGAAGAAAGAAAATAGTGGAGCAAAATCTTTCAGAAATTATCAGTTTGCGGAATGGAGATAGCGAAGCTTTGCCATTTGAATCCAATTCTTTCGATGCGGTGACCTGTGCCTACGGCGTTCGCAATTTTGAAAATCTTGAAGCTGGGTTGAAAGAAATGAGCCGTGTGTTGCGTGATGGCGGTAAAGTTGCTATTCTTGAATTTTCTCATCCCAAGGCATTTCCAATAAAACAGCTTTATCAATTTTATTTTCGCTTTATCTTACCGGTAATGGGAAAGATTTTGTCGAAGCATAGCAGCGCCTACACCTATTTGCCGGAGTCGGTGAAAGCATTTCCGGAAGGGAAAAGATTTTGCGAAATACTCAAAGAATGTGGTTTTAAAAATCCGAAAGCAAGACCTTTAACTTTTGGTATAACCACACTTTACACTGCAAGCAAATAGTTATTTAAAGCTTAGTTTTTTGGTTAGTATTCCGCCTTTGTTTTTCAGCGTCAGGTTATAAAGTCCTGCTGCTACATTTGGTTTCACCATCAGTTTATTTGCTCCTGTTGAAAGTGCAAATTGCTGCACAAAAACAATTTTCCCAAGCACATCGGTAAGTTTCAAAATCACGGTTGACTGTTCCTGCGCATTGATGGAAATCGAAAAAGAATGAACCGCAGGATTCGGATAAATGACCACATCCTGATCGTTTATTACAGAAGCAATCGCTGTTTGATAATATGGATTTAAGTAAGAGGTAAGATCAATTTTTTGTAATCGTGCCGGGATGTTTAACTGTACCAATTTCTCATTTGTAATAAAAAAGCTTTTCCCATCTTGTGTGGCTATAGCTTCTATTTGTGAAAAGGGTTGTACAATATCTATCTTCCTTTTGTTGCCGGAGAAAAAGTTGTTGCTGTTGAAATCGTAAAGCAGATAAACGAACGGATTGAGATTGTAGCCCGTAAGAACAATAGTTTTCTTGTCTGCTAAATAAGTTGCTGCAGTTATCATACCCTGTACATCATGGGTATGTTTTAGCGAAGCAATATAAACGGATGAAGAAGGTGTTTTTGGCAGCACATACACGCTTGTTTTTTTAGATACCCACTGCTTTGTAAACAGATACAGGCTATCGTCTGTGGCGATAAACGCTTCACAATCGTAGTCGGTATTGTTTGCGCCGCTGCCGCTAAAGTCGGTCTGATCGGAATAACTGAAACGAATGGTGTCTGCTAATACAGTTCCATTTGATAGAGAAGCTTTGGAGATGCGAAGAATATGAAGGTCTGTTCTGTTGCCATTTCCATTGTTGCCAAAATCTCCCACATAGAAATAGTTACTGTCCTGCGTTATATCTTCCCAGTCATAGTTAGTTACGTTTTGCACAGACACAGTTTGCATGATTTGCCCTGTTGCAGTGTCCAGCGCATAAAGGTTTAGATCGCTATTGTCATTGTGGGTCCATAAATAATTGTTGTGGCGTACAAGTCCTGAAGTTTCCGCTACTGTATCGCTCAAGGTTTTAATGTTGTAAGGAGTCACAGTAGCAGGAGCATAAACACAGCTTCCGTCGTTGATGGTTGCAGTATTATTGTAGTTGGTGGCGAGCGGATCAGTACATCCTGGTTGTGCTTTTAAGGAAACCGAAATTACTATCGCAATAAACAGAAAAAGAGTTCGCATAAAACAAGATTTAGCTCATGAAAAACAATAGGAAAGTGCTATAGTTTTATGGTGTAAAATACCTTTAATAATCATGGCTTACAAACGCAAATCCTGGGCAGAGAAAATGAATGCTGCCGCCCAGCATAAAGTAGAAATGACCGACAAGGCTTTTTCAGACATTCCTGAAGGAAGCAAAATGCTGATAGCTACTCCGCAAATTGTGGATGCTTATGTACGGAATATTCCAGAAGGAACACACATTACGCTGCAACAAATGCGCAAAGATCTTGCAACAGAATACAATGCAGATTATTCTTGTCCCGTAACCTCCGGAATTTTTGTGCGCATTGTTGCCGAACATGCTTATGAGGAATTGCAGCAAGGAAAATCGATAGATGAGATTGCTCCTTTTTGGAGAATTATTGACCTGAAAGCTCCCACCGCAAAAAAGCTCACATTTGGAACTGATTTTTTGAAAGAGCAACGACAAAAGGAAGGACTGCCTGTGTAGTTTTCTTTAGCAGTTTTTCATTTAGAAAAGAGCATCTTTTTTTTAGAAAAATTGTCCCTATCTAATCAATGTCACATCTCCTTTATGCACTTCTACCTTTCCATTAGGGTAGGCTATGCGTATTATGAAATGATAGACACCCGGCTCTTGTGGCACACCTTTGAAAGTGCCATCCCAACCTTTCGTTGGGTCGGTGGTGGTGAATACTTCCTGACCCCACCGGTTGAATATTCGGAATTCATTCAACTTTTGAAAACTGAGGCTTCCAATTTTGAAAATATCGTTCTTCCCATCGCCATTCGGGCTAAAAGCTGTGGGTACGAAAAACGGATCAGCATAGTCCACTTCAATCTTTATCGAGTCAATATTCCGACAGCCATTTTTGTCAATTCCCGTCACGTAAAAAGTGGTAGGTGCGGTAATTGTTGCAGATGGATTTGCGAGATAGGGATTGTTGAGTAATCCTGATGGAGACCAACTGAATAGCTCCGCATTTTCTGCGTTCAACTGAATGGTGGTGCCGTATTTCACCATCATGTCTTGTTCCAAAATATTTACCAAAGGCAATTGATTTACCGTCACTACCGACTGAAGAGTATCGGCACAATCGTACTGATCGCTGACTATTACAGCATACGTTGTGGTTTGTTTTGGAGCAGCAATTGTTGCAGCACAATTAATACAACTTAGTGTTGAAGGATCGGACGCAAGCCATTCGTACTTTATTCCGCCCATACTTTGCAACAGCACTTTTTCTCCAAAGCAAATAGTAGTATCTGTAGGTGTAACATGTGGATCGCGTAACGATAGCGTCACCACCACGGAATCACGGTGGGCACAACCGTATTTGTCAATGACCGTGACGTTATAAGTATTGTGAGCAGGGATGTAGGCAAGCGGTTGTTGAATGGTAGAATCTGAAAGTAAGGTGCCCGGTGTCCACGTAAATTTTGCAATACCTGTAGGTGGTTCGCAGATATAAAACCTGATTTTAGGACGAAGACTTCTGAGACCTCCTATAGTACCTTGTGTGGTCATTGCACAGCCCGGCGTACCAAAACCAGAACGTTGGAATACCGAAATAAACGGAGTAACGCTGTGTGCAACTTCATCAGTAAGCGAGGTAGAAATATTGTCGAAACAGGTTTCCACAATCAGATTGCTGACACCATCCCAATTGAATGGCGTTGTGAGTGTGAAAGTATTCCAGCCTAATGTTACGTTGTAAGAAGGTGCGGTAAAAACTGTTTGTGGGTTGGCATTAAATGAATTGGTCAAATTGGAAAGTGGTGTACAGCCCATCTTGATGGTAAAATTGCTATAAGGTTGCTGCGAAAATTTTTGTGTGACTTTCCATTGCAAGGTGGTGATGATCCCTTGCGTTAATCCCATTTCTTTTAGTTCACTTGCACGAAACAAATATTGCGTCCGGTTGTCTTCCGCTCCACCAAAAAAAGGAGAATTTGTGGTAGATAATGAATCTTTTGTTCCTACGAAAGCGGCTCTGAAATTTCCACTGCAAGTTGTAGTGCTGAGGCCGCAACTAACAGTTTGAATGGGAAGTGGAGAATTATTAACCGCATCAAGTTGTAAGTATTGCGCATTGCAAAGCACCGTGTCATCCATAGCGATAATTAAATCGTCGTAAGAGTTGATGGTAAATGTAATGTCATCGCCTATCAACTGCGGAATGCCACAGCTATCGAGCAGCGTGTTATTGTCGGTTCCTGTTTTTGCAGAAATAGTGTAAGTGCCGTCTGTTTGCAACGGTGTTTGCAGCAGAAATGTAACCGTGTCTGTAAAATTATTGGTGTCGCAACCTGCTCCCCATGCCGCTATTATCGCTGATGATTGAGGGCCAGATATACTGAAGTCCGAGCCATTTCCGGCTATTGCACTGCAACTGACTTTTTTATTCAATTTTATTTTTACTTCCGTACACCCCGGTTGAACCACAACCTCGTAAGACGGAGGTTCGTAAGATGGAACTGTGAATGGAATAGACGCTGCTACAGGAAGTGAAATATTGCAGGTGTTTACTAAAGTATTTGCATCTGTACCTAACTGAGCCACTAAGTTGTAATTACCGGGTGGCAATGGTGAAGCAAAATTGATAACGATCTGATCTGTGTAACCATTCGTGCCCGTACAATTTATTCCTGCTTCCGAAGCTATCGTTCCTCCTGCCACAGTAAAATCGGTGCCGTTTGTGGCGATGGTATTACACAAAATATTGTGGTTCATTTGCAGGGTAATCTGCGAAGCGTTATTGCACGATGCAATAATGGAATTCATGGCTGGGGTAGGTCCGTTGAAGGTTGCAGTAGTTCCTGTAAAATCAATTGTAAAGCCTGCGCCCAGTTGATTTCCACTTGTGCCTTGTCCGAAATTATTGATCATGATAAGATAGACATCTCCCGCACTTGCATTGATTTGCTGAAGGTAATTTCCGGTTAGCCCCGCTAATATGAAAGGCGATGTTGCGGTAGTGTTTAATCCTACAATACCGTTATTAACAGGTGGAAGATTATTATTGAAATTGCACCTAACTACGTTGGAAGATGTAAATGTGCTGCAAGTAGCATTGGTAATGTCCAGCACTGCAAAATCATAGTCATCAGCGGTATTAAGAGGAGAAATTTCAAACACTATAATTCCGGCGGTCACAACATTTAATCTTAGCCACACAACATTTGCCTCGCCAGCAGCCATTCCATTGTCGCAAGGTGTGTTTGTAAGATCAGAAACTGTACCGATACCCTGATAACTAAAGGTGGTGGTAAAAGTATTGCCGCAAATTTCAAGGGCATTACATGCGTTTTGTTCGGGTTGGTTTGGCGGTAATAGTTGTGCGTATAAGGAAGTGTATGGAAAACAAACACCAAGAAAAATAAGTAACAGCCTGGTCATATTGCAGCTTTGTTCTAAAAGTAAACAATGCGATTCTTACATACAAGACACGGCTAATATTCTGTTGCGTTGGTCATCAGGTTGTAAATAAAAAAAAGGTTGATTTTCATCAACCTCCGAACGCATCTTTTATTTTGTCGAAGAAACTCTTGTCTTCCTTCATGCTGCTGGCGTTAGGACCAGGTACAAAGTTTGGAGAGTCCTTTAGTTTTTCAAGCATTTCCTTTTCTTCATTGGAAAGATTTTGCGGCGACCAGATATTCACTTCCACAAGTTCATCGCCTTTTTCGTAGCTCTGAAATGCAGGAAATCCTTTTCCTTTCAATCTGAAAATTTTCCCACTTTGCGTACCCGCAGGAATTTTGATTTTCGCCTTACCATCTATAGTCGGCACTTCCACCTGAGTTCCCAATACAGCCTCTGGAAAAGAAACATGAAGTTGGTAAACTATATCAAGGTCATGTCGTTTTAAAGAAGGATGTTTTTCTTCCTCAATAAGAATCAGCAAATCACCGGGAGGTCCGCCGCGCTCACCTGCATTTCCTTTTCCGCCCATGCTTAGCTGCATTCCCTCTTGCACACCGGCTGGAATATCAAGGCTCAAAGTTTCATCGCCATATACTCTTCCTTCGCCTTTGCAATTACCACATTTTGAAGTGATCTGTGTGCCTTCTCCATTACAATTGGGGCAGGTAGTTACCGTTTGCATTTGCCCCAAAAAAGTGTTGGTCACTCTGCGAACCTGCCCGTTTCCTCCACATGTACCGCAGGTTTGAACTGCGTTTTTGTCTTTCGCGCCGCTGCCACTACATGTATCGCAGGAAACGTACTTTTTTACTTTTATTTTCTTGTTGGCACCGTTGGCAATCTCCGAATAATCCATCTTCAATTTTACACGCAGATTAGCGCCACGCGTACCTTGCCGCCGTCCGCCCTGTCTTCCGCCGCCGCCAAAAAAACTTCCAAACACATCGTCGCCAAACACATCGCCGAAGTTTTGAAAGATATCTTCCATGCGCATACCGCCGCCAAAACCACCTTGTCCGCCTGCGCCACTCATACCTGCATGTCCAAAGCGATCGTATTGCGCTTTCTTTTCAGGATTGCTCAACACATCATAAGCCTCTGCCGCTTCTTTAAATTTTTCTTCCGCTTCCTTGTCGCCGGGATTGCGGTCGGGGTGAAACTGCAAAGCTATTTTGCGGTATGATTTCTTAATCTCATCGGCACTTGCGCTTTTAGAAACACCAAGTACCTCGTAATAATCTCTTTTTGTCATGATGATTTGATGATTTGATGATTTGATGATTTGATAATGGTTTCCCGCAGTGCTGACATAAGGTGTGCATTATCAAATTGGCTCATCATCAAATTGGCTCATTATTTTCCTACAATAACTTTTGCGTGGCGAATTAATTTATCATTCAGATAATAACCAGGCTCTATTTCGTCTATAACTTTTCCGGCCATGTCCGCATTCGGGGCAGGTATTTCTGTAATTGCTTCATGAAGATCTGCATCAAAAACCTGATTGATGCTTTCCATTTTTTTTAAACCTTTGCCTTGAAGTGTAGCGCGGAGTTTGTTAAACACCAGCATCACGCCTTCTCTTACTACGGCAATATCGTCAGAAGTTTCCATTTGCTTCGATGCACGGTCTGTATCGTCGAGCACTACCAGCAGCGAAGAGATAATTTCCTTGCCTGCCGTTTGTGTCATTTCCATTCTCTCTTTTGCATTGCGCCTTCTGAAATTATCAAACTCAGCAACCAGTCTTAAATATTTGTCTTTCGCCTCGTCAAGCTCTGCTTTCAATTTTGCAACTTCATCCTCATTCTCTTCATTCATAGCATCGTCTAAGTGCTGGGTACCGCGAACGCTATCATCTACATTTAGTTCTCTGGCAAGGTTTTCCTCTTCACTTTCATTGCTTTGTGTCAGGTTGTCGGTTTGTTCGTTCGTTATGTTCTCTTTGTCAAATGCTTGTTCGTTCATAGCTTTCTTTTTTTTGAAAAACATGGCGCAAAAGTACAGTCAATTAGTTTGCCAGCGTTTGGTTTTGGGACAAAATGTCGGGCATAGACCTCACAGGTTTTTAAAACCTGGGAGGTCTTACTATCTTCAACAAAAGAAAAAATTATGCGCCCTTATATCTCTGCTGTTATCATTTCGATTGCTGTGCTGTTGGGCTTGTTTGTAATTGGTAAAGCTTACAACTATAAATTCAAGTCGCGCAATACAGTGAGTGTGCTTGGCAGCGCAGAACACAATTTCGTTTCCGATCTTATTGTTTGGTCGGCAACCTTCACAAAGACCTCTTTTGAATTGAAGGACGCATACACATCATTGAAGCAGGATGAAAAACAAGTGCGAAGCTATTTGCAAGCGCATGGAATTGCAGCCAACGAAGCCATTTTTTCCTCTATCACTATCGAGAAGTTGTACAACTATCACTATGACGAGCACGGCAGGCAAACAGGTTCCACCTTCAATGGATATCAATTGAGACAAACGGTAAAAGTGGAAAGTAAAGACCTGCCCAAAGTGGAAGTAATATCGCGGGAGATTACTGAGCTTTTACAGTCGGGAATAGAATTAAGTTCGCAGGAGCCGCTCTATTATTACACTAAGCTTTCGGATCTAAAAATTGATTTGCTGTCGAAGGCGGCGGGCGATGCTTATAACCGTGCACATACTATTGCGGAAAATGCAAAAAGCGATTTGGGAAGTTTACGTCGGGCGAGTATGGGTGTGTTTCAAATTACAGGTCAGCACAGCAATGAAGATTATTCTTACGGCGGAACTTTTAATACCCGCAGCAAAAATAAAACTGCAACAATAACAGTAAGGTTGGAGTACGAGCTTGACTAAAATGTTTTGAGTTTGTGGTCAATCATCTTGTTGAAAGGAAACGGATATTGGTTGATATAAAACTCCCAGTAGTGTTCGGTTTGCGGAGAAAAAGACTGATAAAACTTGGCGACTGTTGGAATGTCTGAGCCTTCAAAATCAAATATCGCTCTGCTACCTGCAAATCTTCGGATCATGGCATCCATAAAAAAATAAGTGGAGCGCATGTGCCGTCCTTTTTCGGTGGGTGCACCCATCATGTAATACAACCGCCTTCCATCATCGAGCAACACTCCCGCATAAACAGTATCTCCAACCTCATCAACTACAGAAGAGAAATGGCAGAAATTTTTTTCTTTGGCAAACTGCACAAGCGAACGAAACTTTGAATAATGTTTTTCGGTGTAACTACTAAGTGTGCCGTAAGCATTTTGATACAAACACAGCATCTCATCAATAGATACTTCGTCTCTTAAAGTACAGCCACGCTTTGCAGCCTGACGAAGGTTTTTTTTGCAGACTTCTGAATAATTGTTGAAAATATCTTCGTAAGAATCTGAGAGGTCAAGAAAAAAATTGGTTCTCTTTCTTTTAGAAAAGCCTTCGAAAATTTTTTCTTCCGAGGTGTTGATCTGAATAAGTTTTGAGAATTTCAAAACCGCTTGTGCTATGCGTTGCTTTGTTGCTAAGTTGTAAGGCCCTGATATGTCGAACCGTTGCGTAAAAGCTGGCATTCCAGTCATACGCATTCCAAATTTCCTTTTTACAGGCAGCGCCATTACCGTTTCATAATTACCTACAACCAGTGCATACCAATCCTCTGCCATAGCATCAAGGTACCAGGAATAAGAGTAGATGAGGCTGTTTGGATTTGATCTTATACAATCGTCCCACTTGCTTTTATCAAGCGCTGATGAATGAAGAATTTCGATTGTAGCGTTCAAACAGAGTTATTTAAACTGCAACACACGAGCAGGTTGTATGCGACGAATATACAAAGCGGGCAACCACATGCAAAGCACACAGATGACCAGCGTGGCAAGATTTACAATTAAAACATGCCATCCATTTATTTGAACGGGTACCTGGCTCATGTAGTAGGTAGCTTCCGAAAGTTTTAGAAATCCTGTTTGCTCCTGCAAAAAGCAAAAACCTAAGCCAATAATATTTCCCAATATTATTCCTGCAAAGGCAATGAGTGTGGCGTAAAAAATGAAAATGCTTCGCACTTTTCTGTGTTGCATACCCAGCGCGTTCAGAAGTCCCACTGTTCTTGCTTGTTCAATAATCAAAATAAGCAAGGCAACTGAAAGATTTATTACAGCTACTACCGCCATGATGATGAGAACGATCTGCGCATTAATATCCTGCAATTGTAACCAGTCGAAAACGCTTGGATATATTTCGCGCATGGTACTCGTTGTAAGCGGCGCTTCAATATAATTATCAAATACAAGGTTGGCTATGGTGTCGGAAAGTTGTACGTCATGCAAATCTATCTGATAGCCATTTATATTTTCCGGCTGCCAGTTGTTGATGCGTTGTAATAATCGAATATCACAAACGCCGAATTCCCTGTCCACTTCATCCATACCGGTATGAAACAAACCTGCTACTGTTACTTTTCTTATTCTTGGAGTAATAGAGCCAGGATCAAGAAAATAAAGTAGAAGATCATCGCCGGCTTGCACCTGAAGCCGGTTGGCTGAAGTTTGGGAAAGTAAAATTTCTTTTGAGTAAGCGGAGTCTGAAAAACTGATCTCCTTTCCCTGAAAACCCACTTGCGATGGCAAATGATAAGAGGGTGTAATTCCTTTCAGTTTTATTCCTTCCATTGTTTCATTAGCCTGAAGAATTGCAGGCCTTACTGCGTAGGGAATAACTTGCTCAATCTCAGGAATCGCTTGCAAGCGTTTTATCAGCCCTTCGTCTATGATGATGGGTGCAGTAGAAATAAGGTTAGCTGTGTTTGGGTTGAACTCTGTGATATGCACATGACCCCAGAAGCTGAAAAGTTTTTCACGTATCTCGTATTTAAAACCATTGATAAAGGCTAAAGCAATAACCATCACGGCAACACTCAATGCAGTAGCAAGAATGGCCAGACGTATGATGAAAGAAGAAAAACTTCCCCTCTGCCGAAGCAGGTAGCGGCGTGCTATGAAGAATGGTAAATTCAAGATGAATTCAAAAGTAAAAAGTAAAAAGGCAAAAGCCTTTAGAATTGCCCAGAATAAAAACTGCCGGAACTTTCATCCCGGCAATCTATTAATCTTTAAAATCCTGGTTCAGACCTTAATCCAAAGCTGTAGCGCCTTCTATCAGCACACTTGCTTTGTTGTTCAGCACTTCTACAAAACCACCTGTAATCTCATAAGATTCAGAAGTGTTTTTGTCTTTTATCACTTTCATTTTCCCTTTGCCCAGCGCAGCAACCATGGGTGCGTGGTTTTCAAGAATTTCAAATGATCCTTGAATGCCCGGCAACTGAATGCCGTAAACATTGCCGCTATATACTTTATGTTCGGGAGATAATATTTCTAATTGCATCTTGTCAATTTGATGATTTGATGATTTGATAATTTGGTAATGAAGGCATCAGCACATCATCAAATTATCAAATCAGCACATTAATTTTTCGCTTGCTCCATTAATTTCTTACCCTTCGCAATTGCATCATCAATTGTTCCCACAAGATTGAAGGCTGCTTCAGGATATTCGTCCACTTCACCATCCATAATCATGTTGAAACCGCGGATCGTTTCTTCGATTGGTACAAGTACACCTTTCAGACCTGTAAATTGCTCCGCTACGTGGAACGGCTGAGACAGGAAGCGTTGTACTTTACGCGCACGTTGCACTGTCATTTTATCTTCTTCAGAAAGCTCGTCCATACCAAGGATGGCGATGATGTCCTGAAGTTCTTTATAACGCTGAAGAATAGATTTTACACGGTTTGCACAATCATAATGCTCATCACCAACGATAAGTGGTGTAAGGATACGTGAAGTAGAATCCAAAGGATCTACCGCAGGATAGATACCAAGGTCAGCGATTTTACGAGACAATACGGTTGTCGCATCAAGGTGCGCAAAAGTTGTTGCCGGAGCCGGATCGGTCAAGTCATCCGCAGGTACATAAACTGCTTGTACGGAAGTGATTGAACCATTTTTTGTAGAAGTGATACGCTCTTGCATCAATCCCATTTCTGTAGCAAGTGTTGGCTGATAACCCACCGCTGATGGCATACGACCAAGAAGCGCCGATACCTCAGAACCTGCCTGTGTGAAACGGAAGATATTATCAACAAAGAATAGGATGTCTTTTCCCTTACCTGTGCCATCTCCATCGCGGAAATATTCTGCAATTGTAAGACCAGACAAGGCCACACGAGCACGCGCTCCGGGAGGTTCATTCATTTGTCCGAATACGAAAGTTGCTTTCGACTCTTTCAATTCTTCCATGCCCACCGTCGAAAGATCCCAACCGCCTTCTTCCATGCTGTGCTTAAACTTGTCGCCGTATTTTACAATACCTGCTTCTATCATTTCACGCATCAGGTCATTACCCTCACGTGTACGCTCGCCCACACCTGCAAATACAGAAAGACCAGAATACGCTTTCGCAATATTGTTGATCAATTCCTGAATCAATACAGTTTTTCCTACACCCGCACCACCAAACAAACCAATCTTACCACCTTTTGCATAAGGCTCAATAAGGTCAATAACTTTAATTCCGGTAAAAAGTATTTCAGAAGAGGTACTTAGATTTTCAAACAACGGAGGTTTTGCGTGAATGGGACGACCGTTAGTTTTGTCAGGTTGTGGCAAACCATCAATTGCATCGCCGGTTACGTTGAAGAGACGACCATGTATTTGCTCGCCCACAGGCATTGCAATAGCCTTTCCCGTATCTCTTACTTCCATGCCGCGCACCAGACCCTCAGTACCGTCCATCGCTACTGTACGAACGCTGTCTTCTCCGAGGTGTTGTTGCACTTCCAATACAAGTTTATCACCATTTTCACGCGTCAGTTCCAGTGCGTTGTAGATTTCCGGAAGCTTTGTGTCGCCCGAGAAGAGTACGTCCACAACGGGGCCGATGATTTGTTTGATTTTGCCAACGTTTGTCATAAGACTTAGTATCTAAAGAGAAAGTTTGATTAAGATAAATTGAGGGATGTCCTCAAAATTTGGCGCAAAGGTAATGGTACAAGACGAAAAACCAAAAGAGAAAAATTGCTCTGCTCAAACCTTTTATCTAATTTGGGTGGAAAGGGTTTTATGAAACATTTTGCACGAGAACCGCAACTTGCTTATGGCAAAAATAAACTTTCAATAGAAGAATACCTTCAGTTTGAAAATGCTTCAGATGAAAAGCATGAGTATTACCGGGGTGAGATATTTGCAATGTCAGGCGCTAAGCTGAATCATAACCGCATTGTGAGGAATACGCTTATCGCCTTGGGTCTTAAATTGAAAGGCAAGCCATGCGAACCCTTCGGCAGCGATTTCAGAATTCATATTCCTTCAAACACCCTTTTCACTTACCCTGACATTTCAGTTTTCTGCGGCGAGATAGAGACCTTAAATAAGGACAAGTTCAACGCACTCAATCCGACTTTGATTGTTGAAGTCCTTTCCCCTTCTACTAAAAGTTACGACCGAGGAGACAAGTTTAAACTTTATCGGGATATTATTTCTTTAAAAGAGTATGTCCTCATTGATTCCACTGTAGTAAACGTGGAGCTATTTTCCTTAACCTCCAAAAACGTTTGGGAACTCCGTGAACTTTCCATGCTTGAATCTCTTGTAAATCTACAGTCGCTGAATGCAGCAGTTGCATTGTCTGATATTTACGAAAGAATCGAATTTTAGCTCGGCATCAATTTGTTATCTCCCAATTTTCTATGGATACTTTACTCGTTATTCTCGCAGGCATCGCTATAGTAGCAGGTATTTTGGGAAGTTTTCTTCCATTTCTCCCAGGTCCGCCATTAGCATGGGCTGGTTTACTCATGTTGCATTTTAGTAGCCGCGCAGAGTTTACAACCACTTTTTTGGTAATTACAGCAATCATTACCATTGTTATCACCGCACTCGATTATCTTCTTCCTATTTGGACAGCCAAGCGATCGGGTGGAACAAAATATGGACAGCGGGGAGCTACAGTCGGTATGATCTTAGGATTGTTTGCTGGCCCATTGGGTATAATTATAGGTCCGTTAGTAGGAGCGTTCGTTGGTGAATTAGTACACGACAGTTTTGATTGGGCGAAGGCAAAGAGGGCAGCCTGGAATTCCTTTATAGGTTTTCTGCTGAGTACAGGTCTTCAACTGGGCTGGTGCCTGGTAATATTATTCTGGTATGTGAGGGAGTTGTTCTGAGCTTACTTTATGCGTTCGTATTCAAATGAAGGGCTTCCCTTTACGCCATTTGCGTTGTAGAAATTAATGAACCGAATCTTCCAATACTCTTCTTTTTGCGTGCGCACCACGTAACATTTCTTAAGGTCTGATTCGTAGTTCCCGGTTGTGAAATTGTACTTCTTCCAGTCAAAACCAACAACGTCTCTTCTATTGCTAAACGAATTTGACGTAACACCTGGATTGAAACTAATGCTTGAAAAAGCGGTTATGCTGTCTGCTATTGCGGTTGTGTGGTGAGGGTTTAGCAATACGCCTGTAACAATGTAACGGGTGTTGCTCAGCTCGTAATATATATGCCGGTAGCGGGTAAAAACTATATCCCAGGTGTTTTTAGCAGGCTCGGGAAACACTTGTTTGCCACCATTTTCAAAACTGAAATAGGAATAATTGAAAGAGGGATTTTTAGAGATGGTAAACGTAGTGAGAGAAGGACTGTTGATGTCGCCATATTTAATGATGTAAGCGGTGTCACTTACGGAAACGAATTCCATCTTCTTAAAACTACCGTCATTAAACATCACGATATAAGCCGCATTTTTCCCACGCCAATCGCCAATGTAAGTAGAATCCGGAAGTCCGCTTTGTCCATCAAACCCCCAATCTTTGTCTTCTACCATTAAGCCATGTGCTTCGGTAAGTGCAGCGGTGGCGGTATTGTTTGTTTTGTACATCAACAAATCCTTTCCTCCATTCATAAAAATATGGAAGCCATCTGTACTCGCTTCAAAAGCAAGATCCCATGAGTTGATCTTACTCGTCATTACAGACTGCCCGGTAGAAAAGTTGAAGAATATTTGATCCTGATAATGCTCGCCCATATCTACTCTGGAAATCTGCGCCAGCCCCTTTATGGGTGCTTTTATGGGTGCCTCAGCTTTTTCGCAAGAAGCGCCAAACAGTAATCCCAGAACAGCAATGGAAATAGAAATGTATCTTTCTAACTTCATGACGTGCAAATATCTATCAGGGAAATAGTCCAACTGTCAGACTTGTGTCATAGAAGGGTATGACGCTGGTCATTTGGATAAATTCACCCTTCTGTTCCCACTCCAAGTATTAACTTTTACCCAAACAATTGGACGCGAATAATTAATTACGTTTGCACTCGAAAAATTTCTGGCTTCAAATGCGTTCCAAACTTTTACTCCCTTTCCTTGTAGTGCTTACATGGGTTTCTTCGTGCGGAAATAAGGAAAATAAATTCACTGTTTTGGGGCAAATACAAAATATGCCGGAGCAGACTGTATTTCTTGAGGAGCTTGGAATAAATGCAGCCGTAGTTATAGATTCTGCCACAAGTAATGACAAAGGAAGTTTTGAGTTGAAAGGCACTGCACCAGAACCCGGTTTGTATCGTATTCGTTTCAACCAAAACCAGTTCATTCTTTTGTCTATAGATAAAGGTACTTTAAAGGTAAACGCAGATTGGAATAGTCTGGAAGCTTACACTGTTGCCGGCTCTGCTCCTTCTATTGCTCTGCGTCAGTTTCTTATCACAGTGCGCGAACATTTGCGCGACTTCAACACCATGTCGGTAGTGCTCGATACTTTTCAGGCACGTGGCAATGATAGTATGTTGAAAGTTGCCCAGCAGGATTTACAGAACATGAATATTGAGTTTACTCGTTACATAGAAAACTACTCAGATACTACTCAATATTTACCCAATGCTTTGTTTGCCGTGCAGATGCTAAACCCTGCCGTTGAAAATCAGTTTCTACAGATATTCGTTCAAACACTTCCAAAGAGATTTCCGAATAGCAGCCTTGCAAAAGACTTTACTGCTAAAGTGCAAAAAATGGTGGCCGGAATGTCTCAGCCGCAGCCCGCGAAAGGCATTCAGGTAGGCATTACTGCGCCTGAAATAGCGCTGCCCACAGCAGATGGAAAACAGGTAACATTAAGCTCTTTTAAGGGAAAATTTGTATTGGTTGATTTTTGGGCTTCGTGGTGCGGACCCTGCCGTGGAGAAAATCCCAACGTTGTGGCGGCATTCAACAAGTTCAAGGACAAAAATTTTACTATTCTTGGTGTTTCGCTTGATAGCGATAAAAAGAAATGGCTTTCTGCTATCGAAAAGGATAAACTTACCTGGACACATATCTCCGACCTGCAGGGCTGGGAATCTATAGCTGCAAGAGATTATGCAGTAGAGTCTATTCCCGCCAATTTTCTGGTTGATCCTTCGGGTAAAATTGTAGCGAGAGATTTGCGTGGCGAAGAGCTTGCCAGTAAACTTGCGGAAGTGCTGCAATAGTTACATCACCTTGTTCTGCTCACGTTCCTTCTTCATTTCCTGATACCCGCGTTCGTGCATTTTGTACTTTCCATAGTGGATGTCAATGCCCAGACTTAGCAAAAAAAGGTTGACTTCATAACCATCGAAAGGGTAGTCATATGCTGGTGGATGCACAGTAAGGGGCTTTTCCACAGCATAATTTTCATTCACAAAGTTGGTGGGATAGTATTGGAACTTGACAGTGATACCAGGATCCCAGGAATGTCCAATAAACACAAAAGGGAGGATGCGTGGTGTCTGGTCGCCAAACCATTCTCCATGTTTTTCCTTGTTGCTTCTATTTTTGAAAACTTTCTCTTTGTAGTGAAAAGGCAAATCAATTCCCGCACCGCCAAACACAAAAGTCCGGTTGCGCAAATCGCCAAATTTTATTCCAAAAGGAATACCAAGTGAATAAACTCTTCTCTTTATTGTCCAATCATTTTCCTTTTCAATAAAACCCATATTCCTCAGTCCAACTCCGCTCATCAATCCAAGCTTGTTTGTGAGATCGTAGTGAAAGGTGAATCCAAAGTTTACTATTGCCGTAACACGAGGTGTTGTGATTTTCTTTCCACTTCCGGGTTTGGAAACAAAGGCGGTAGAAAGCATGGCAAAGTCAAGCCCGTTGCCTACATACAATTTTCTCTTTACAGGCACATCTATTAGAAAGTTGCTCACCGTATCAATTTTGGTTTGCGCTTGTAAACGCACTGTAGTAAAAAACAATAAAACGGATGTGATAAGGAAATAAATTCTCATGCTGCTTCTTTCTGTAAAAGTAAGTCAAGTTTTGGCTGTAAAAATTACAGTCTTTTACCGCTGGCATCAATATTGACCATTACCTTTACCCACTCAAAAAACTTAGACAAAGGAATATTTGTCATAACGTCTGCGATGAAATCAATGATTGATATGTTATTTGGTCAGCCTGAGCAAGAAATGGAATTTATGCCCATCGTGCCGCTTGGTGAAGATGAGCTGAATGAAGATGAAAAAGGAAAATTGCCCACACAAGTTCCTGTTATTGCCCTGCGCAATACCGTGCTTTTTCCAAATGTTGTTTTGCCAATTACAGTTGCCCGCGAAAAATCCGTTAAGGCAATTGCAGACGCACAGAAAACCGGTAAGTGGATAGGTGTAGTGGCGCAGAAAGATGGTAGCTACGACGATCCGACCACTGATGATGTTTATAGAATAGGAACGCTTGCCAAGGTGGTGAAGCATATCAAAATGCCCGACGGAAATATCACTGTCTTCATCATGGGCAGAATGAGATTTGAAATAGAATCGTTTATTCAGGATGATCCCTACTTTACCGCACAGATAAAATATCTGGAAGATAAATTTCCGGTAGGAGATACAGGATTTGAGGCACTGATGTCTTCTATAAAAGATCACTCCGAACGCATAGCTCAACTCGGTACGAACATTGCCAGCGAAACAAGTATTATTCTCCGCAACATCGAACACCGGTCTTTCCTCATGCACTTTGTTGCTTCCAACATCAATGCGAAGCTTACCGAAAAACAAGCTTTGCTGGAAGAAAACGATGTGAAAATCCGCGCAGAAAAACTGTTTGAACTTTTGCAGGGAGAATTGCAAATGGCGGAATTGAAAAACGAGATCACTAACAAAACCCGCGGTGAAATTGATAAGCAGCAGCGCGAATTTTTTCTCCAACAGCAGCTAAAAAGCATTAAGGAAGAACTTGGTGGCGACCCCAACGAACGCGAATTACGCGATTTGCAAAAACGTGCAGAAGAAGTAAAACTTACTGACGCAGCAAGAGAATTGGTGAACAAAAACATACAGAAATTGGAAAGGATGCACCCAAGCACCCCCGATTATTCTGTTATTTACAACTATCTCGATCTTATCCTCGACCTTCCGTGGGAGTCTTTTACAGAAGACAAATACGATCTGAAGCGGGCGCAAAAAGTACTGGATCATGATCATTATGGGATGGAAAAAATCAAAGATCGCATACTCGAATACCTTGCTGTGCTGAAATTGAAAGGTGATATGAAGTCGCCTATACTTTGCTTTGTGGGTCCTCCGGGTATTGGTAAAACATCTTTGGGTAGAAGCATTGCCAACGCTATCAATAGAAAATATGTGCGGCTTAGCCTGGGTGGTTTGCACGATGAAAGTGAAGTGCGCGGGCACCGTAAAACATATATTGGCGCAATGCCGGGGCGCATTATTCAATCACTTCGAAAAATAAAAACGGCGAACCCTGTTTTTATTCTCGATGAAATAGATAAGATCGGAAAAGATTTTCGCGGCGATCCGAGTTCGGCATTGCTTGAAGTGCTCGACCCGGAGCAAAACAATTCTTTCTACGATAATTATCTCGAACTCGAGTTCGACCTGTCGCATGTACTGTTCATCGCCACAGCAAATACGTTGAGCGATATTCAACCCGCCTTGCGCGACCGTCTGGAGATCATTCAACTTACAGGATATTCTACCGAAGAAAAAACTGAAATAGCAAAGAGACATCTCATTCCCAAGCAAAAAGAACTGCACGGACTTACTAAAGTGCCATTGCGTTTTCCTGATAAAGCAATCAGTAAACTAATTCAGGAATATACCCGCGAATCAGGAGTGCGTGAATTGGATCGCCTGATGGCTGCCGTGATGCGCTCGGTTGCAAAGCAGGTAGCAATGGAAGAAACTGTGGCGCCTCAGGTATTGCCCGAGCAAATAGAAAAAGTGCTGGGCAAGCCAAAGTTCAACAACGAAATATATACAAAGGGACATCCTGCCGGGGTAGCTGTGGGGCTTGCATGGACGTATGTGGGCGGCGATATTCTTTTTATAGAAAGCAGCCTGTCGAAAGGAAAAGGAGGACTGACGCTAACCGGCAACCTGGGCAATGTGATGAAGGAAAGCGCCAGCACAGCTCTTTCTTACCTGAAGGCTCATGCTTCAAAATTGAAAATACCCGCAGAAAAGTTTGACGAAACCACCGTACATATACACGTGCCCGAAGGCGCTGTGCCTAAAGACGGACCAAGCGCTGGTGTAACTATGCTTACCGCGCTGGCTTCTGTATTTACAGGAAGAAAAGTGCGTCCTTATTTAGCCATGACCGGCGAAATAACCCTGCGTGGGCAAGTGCTGCCTGTGGGTGGTATAAAAGAAAAAATGCTGGCGGCAAAACGTGCAGGCATAAAAGACATTATACTTTGCCGGCAGAATGAGAAAGATGTGGAAGAAATCAACAAAAGCTACATAAAGGGTGTAAACTTTCACTACGTTTCTGAAATGGATGAAGTGGTAGATTTTGCATTGATGAAGAAGTAAGGGGTTTCTTTTAGTTTGATATTTTAAAGTGTGGTCATTTCCAGTCTGTCAAAGCCGGGAGAGCTGCAAACAATGACGATTGATTTTTATTTTCGAGATTCAGAGAAGATTACTTTGGAAGCGCAGCATACATTTCATTGACGAAAGTCTTTTGTCCTTCTTTAAAAATGTTTATACAGTTGAAATTGATTAAAATGCCTTTAGGTGCTTTTAATAGTTTCATGTAGGTGAGCAACTGTGCTTCATGAATAGGTGCGAAAGCATCAATTGCTTTAATTTCCACGGCTATCAATTGCTCTATAAAAAAGTCACAACGTAATTCTGCCTCAATATGAATGCCTTTGTATTCTATGGGAACTATATGCTGAGATGTGAACTGAATATTTCTTTCAATAAATTCTGCAAACAGACATCTATGATAGACGCTTTCTAAAAGACCCGGCCCTAGGGTTTTATGCACTTCGATAGCGGCGCCGATAACCTTATATGAAAGAGCATCTAAATGGCTTTGGGTGATCATTCCGTAAAGGTTAAAAAATCAACTACATAGTGTTGAAAAAAAATAGCCACATAGAAACGTAGTTGATACTCCTATTCGGTGAAAAAATAACCACATAGAAACATAGGGAACATAGTTCATGCTCTATGATTACTATGTACCTATGTGGTTGAAAAAAATAACATAGTTGATACTCCTATTCGGTGAAAAAATAACCACATAGAAACATAGGGAACATAGTTAAAGCTCTATGATTACTATGTGCCTATGTGGTGCAATACTTCTGGTGCAATACTAATTTTTCACCGGCAGAAAAGAGTAGCTCTTTCCATACTCCATCATTTGCTGGAAGAAGCTGGCGGGATATTCAACTTTTACATCGCTTACCTTATCGCCATTCATCACAGGTACCAGCCTAGGCTGTATGAAACCGCGGTAAGGTTTTACATTGAGTTTCGCGTAGCGCTCCAATACTTCTTTATGCAATACAGGGTCCACCTTAACTCCGTAGTTTTCTACAAGATTTTTTCCTGCTTTAAAATCTCCTTCCGATTTAATGCGCTGAATTTCCCGAAGCAATTCACCAAACAAAGTGCGCAGTTTGTTATAATCATTTACGCGCACATAGGTTTTGCCATCGCGCTTTACAAACTCTACCACATTGTCTTTCTTGCCTTTTTCGTACACCCATTTTGCATTTAGCTGGCGGTTGCGCATGTGCGACTCTTCTATTTGCGCGCCGGGTTTCAGACGGGTAAGCTGTGTCATAAGTCCGTTCATCATGTAACTATCGTACTCTGCATATCCTACTTCAATACTTGGCGCTACACCTATCTCTACAAGCTTAGGATCAATGGCGTAGTATAATGCAACGAGGTCTGCACGTGCTTCTTCCAGAGTTGACGCATAGTTTTTCAAAGTCTTGTCGGTTGTTTCTACACCATCATTTATTTGTCCCGAAGCATGTCCGATACACTCGTGCATATCGGTATGAAGATCGGCGGCAAGGTTGCCATATTGTTTTGCGCGTTGCTTCACGGTGTCGTTCACTGCAAACTCGTCGAGGAGGCCGCCTTTAGAACTTGCAACGTTGTAAGAATGGATAATGTTGCTAAGCGACACAGATTTTGATCCATGATTTTTGCGAATCCAGTCTGCGTTTGGAAGATTAATACCAATAGGTGTACTTGGCGCGGCATCTCCGCTTTCTACAATTGCGGTTATTGCTTTTGCCGTAATACCTTTCACGGTGTCTTTTTTATGCTCCGGCATCAGGGGAGAATTATCTTCAAACCATTGTGCTTGCTTTGCAATTGCTGCAATGCGCTTGGTTGCTTCCATATCTTTCATAGAAACTACACTTTCAAAACTTCCTTTTTTACCAATAGCATCGAGATATACTTCTATAAAACCGTTTACTACATCAATACGTGAAGCAGTGTCTTGTACCCAGGCAACTGAGTAATCGTCAAAGGTTTTCAGGTCGCCGGTTTTGTAGTATTGCACCAGTAGTTGTAAGGTCTTTTTTTGCTGTTCATTTTCTGCAACATTCGCAGCTTTCTCCAGCCAATAGGTAATCTTATCAATAGCAGCGCCATACATTCCGCCCGATTTCCATACGCGCTCCACGATTTTTCCTGTGCTGTCTTTCATCGTTTTGCTATTCAATCCCCAGCTTGGTGCGTTGCCTTTTGTGTCGAATTTGCTGTAAAAATCTTCTACTTCTTTCTGGGTAACATTTTCGTAGAAATTGTTTGAAGACATTTTCACGTTATCAATGTTGGAACGAAGATCCACAAGCTTTGGCTCAATCTTCGGATCGTAGATGAGCGTCACTACACGTTTGGCAAATGCTGCTACATTTTCACTTTGCTCTTTTGGCAATTGCGACGTGTCGCTGTTCATCAAGATTGAGGTAAAATATTCTTTGCTGCATTCAGGAAGAAATTTGTCATTGCTATAATGATGATGGTAGCCGTTGCTAAACCAGAATCTGCCGCAATAATCTTCAAACTGTTTCCAGGAAGAATCTTTTGTGCCGTTGTAACTGCCATACATTGTTTCCAGAGTTTTACGCAGCAGCAATCCGTGTTTGCTTTTCTGATCGTAAATAATATCGCGGCCGGAAAGCGCAGCTTCATACAAATAGTAAGCAAGTTCTTTTTGCTGTGCGCTGAGTTCATTCCATCCGGGAATCTGGTAGCGAAGCACTTGCAAGTCTGCAAAAGATTCCGCTTCTACATTGAAGGTTGAGTCAGAGACTGTTGATACTTGTGAAGTACCAGTAGTTGCTTGATTGCCGGTTCCTTCATTGCAGGAGGTCATAAATGTTTGTGCGCCCATAATCGCTATTACGGGAATTGTCCACTTTTTCATGTTTATCAATGGATTTGTTTGTGTGCGTTTTAAAAATAGGTCTTAACGTTTACAATTGAACACCAACCGCTCAAAATCCCTTCAATAGTGTGATAAAATCAGGCAAGACAATATCTTTATGGGAAAGCACAATATGAAAAAGCTGATTGTTTTTGCTGCCATGCTCGCAGGATTTTGCTCTTACGCGCAAACCCCTTTAACTAAAAATGATTTGGAAGAATTGAAAAATCGTTTGGAGGGAAATTTTGATACAGAAGAGCAATCGAAGAACGATATTTCTTATCAGAACCGGGCACTGCGCATGAAGGAAATAGATTTGAAAGGAAGACAACCAGACGGATATTGGCTGTATGTAGAAGAAGCTCCGGCATCTTCAACTGAAATACCGATTCGGCAATTCGTTACAAGACTTTACAAACTGGATAAGGAAACACTTGCTGCCGACATTTATACCATGTCCGAACCTTTGCGATTTGCAGGTGCATGGCATAGCCCCAATCTTCTTAAAAAACTTACATTGGATTCTTTGAATGAAAATAAAGGCTGCACAATTCTTATTCATAAAGATGCTGACGGCAATTTCTTCGGAAAGACAAATGGAAAGGAGTGTATGCAGGAAGTAAATGGTGCTGCGTATTTCACCAGCGAATTAGCCATTTATCAAAACATGCTGATTGTTTGGGACAAAGGCTGGAGCAGAGAAGACAAGCAAATAGCGGGAGCGGAGAAAGCTGGTTACAGATTTAGGAAATGGACAACCCCACGGCGGGCTAAAGATTAATTTATCACGTACTTTTCAATGACGGGTCTTTCGCTTGGGTAGCACGCATGGCCGGATACCACGAAGCAAGTAGCCCAACTATTACAACGGTAATTCCCACCAACACGAAATCGCTCCATTGCATTGCAACTGGGTATGATTCGATGATGAAGGCTCCCTGTAATTTTATCCAATGAAACTTTTCTTGTCCCAGACAAAATAAGGCTCCGAAAATAACGCCGATGCCTCCACCCATTGCCGCCCACAGCACACCTTCCGAAATGAACACGCCACGAATGGTTTTGTTTTGAGCGCCCATAGCTTTGAGAATCGCTATGTCTTTTTGTTTTTCAAGCACCAGTAAAGTGAGTGCGCCGACCATGTTGAAAGAAGCAATGAGCAGCACCAGTACCAGAATTCCATACACGGCCCATTTCTCGGTTTTCATCACCATGTACAAAGTTTTATTCTGTTCGTAGCGCGTGGCAACTACATAGTTCTTACCCAGCAACTGTTGTAATTGTTGTTTTACTTTTTCATGATTGGTGCCGTTGGTCACAGCTATTTCTATGCTTGAATATTTGCCGGGTTGCAAGAAAAGTTCCTGTACCTGTTTGATAGGTGCGAGAATATATTTACTGTCAAACTCATCCTGAATACGGAAAATTCCTTCGGGTTGTAATTGTAAATTCTGGAAGGCCGACTGTGGATTTAAAGCAAGATTTTCCGCAGCATTTGGATAATAAATAGACAGCCTACTGAAAACATTGTTGATTTCTATGCCTAAATGATTAGCAGTTTGTAAACCAATGATGGCTGTAGGAATTGGACTTTCCAGTACTGAATCTGCACCTTTATAAATGTAAGGCTTCAGATGATTTACTTTCTGATAATTGCGCTCAATGCCTTTAAGTGTGGCCACCTGTTGCTCGTCGTGAGCGTTCAGAAGCACATTGTCTTCTATCACTTTAGTGATGGCGGTAATGCCCGATATTTTTTGCAACCCCTCAAACTTTTCTGATTCTAACGCAAAGAACTTTCCTTTCGCAACTGTAATTTTTAGTTCCGGGTAAAAAGCTTTGTACAGATCTTTTATGAGATGCTCAAACCCATTGAAAATGGAAAACAAAACAATCATTGCACAACTGCCCACGCCGATAGCCACCATACTTATCCGCGAAAGTATCGGCACTATATTCGCTCCGCGTTTTCCACGCAGGTATCGCCAGGCAAGTTGAAAAATGAGCAGCATTCTTAGATTCGGAATGAGGAAAGATTAGCGCGCACCCGTGCTATAGTTATTGAGATTCATCCTTGTTTTTGTTTTCGTTTTTTTCCTTTTCCATTTGTTCGCGCTCTTCCTGTATTTTTTTGAAAATATCCTCCATCTTGAAAACGTAATCTAAAGTATCGTCGTTGAAGAACTGCAATTCGGGGACTCTTCGCAGTTGGTTTTTAAGCCGCGCACCCAATGCTTTTCTAAACTCCCACGATTTCTCTTTTATACGATGCATCATTGCACCGGTATCTTTTATTTGAAACAGACTTAAATAGATTCTTGCTTCGAGAAGGTCGGGGGTCATAGACACTTTTGATATCGAGACCATTCCGCCTTCAATTACATTATAACCCTCACGCTGAAGGATATCACTCAATTCTTCCTTCACCAGCTTTGCCACCTGCTTTTGTCGTTTGCTTTCTTCCATGATCGCTTATCTTTTTAGCAAATGGTAAAGTTAGACGAAATGTATAGAAACGCTTTCTTGCATCATCTGCCAGTCTTTCTTTAAATTCGTAGCATCATAATTTAGTTTTCAAATGAAGAAGAGTTTGCTTGTTGCCGGAAGTGCGTTTTTATTTTTCCTGAATGCTTGTAAGGAAATTGGACCTGCCATTGATTTTACGCCACAAGTTGTGGATACGTTTTTTAAAGTTCGGGCTTACGATACAAGCTATACCGATGCAGTTCCCACTCCCCAAAATAAGAAAATGCTTATCGAAGAATACACCGGCGTTCAATGTCCAAATTGTCCCGCCGGAGCTACCATTCTGAAGAATTATGATGTTGCCAATCCCGGCAAAATAGTGATTGTGGCCTTGCATTCCGGTTCGCTCACAGATCGTATTCCCAACAAGTCGAAATACTATTTCGCCAATGACGATGTTCAAAATATGGTGAACAACTATTTGGGCGGAAATGTAAATGCCAAACCCGCTGCAGCTATTGATCGTACTCCTCAGTCGAATGGATTGTTTATCGTAAATAAAAACCAATGGACGAGCGCTATTAATCAAAGAGCAACTGCAACCTCTCCGGTGAATTTAACTGTGACGAGCCGCTACGATACAGCTTTCAAAAAAGTAGTGATAAATGTGAAGATTGCCTACACGCAGCAGGTAACTAAAAAGCAGAATCTAAGCCTCTGGGTACTGGAAGATAAAATTATTGATGCCCAGTACGATGGAACCGTAACGATTGACAACTACGAACACAATCATGTGTTTAGAGATTTTATCACACCGGTTACTGGTTCTGCCATTTTAAGTTCTGTAACTACGAAATCTCCAGGGTTGGTATATGAACGTCAGCTTATTTACACTCCCAAATTTTTAGGCAATGCGTCTCTCGATCAATGGAACCTTGACAATTGCAAAATTGTGGCAGTGATCCATAACGACGAACAAGGAGATAAAGAAGTAGCACAGGTGATGGAGGTAAATCTTAAATAACCGGACTTACTCAAAACTTAATTATTTTGCCTTGCCTTTATGGTGAGGCTTTTTTATGAAAAATAGAATCTTATTTATTGCGCTTTCCTTTGCTGCTGCCACAATGTTTTCTTGTAAAGATGGTGATGAAAATACCACAGGTGATGCAGAGCAACCGTCTATTTCAAAAATTGACAAACCAGATTTCAACGCCGATTCTGCGTATGTATATATTGAAACTCAGGTGGGTTTTGGTCCGCGTGTGCCGGGTACAAAAGGACAAGTTGACTGTGCAGCATGGTTGCAACAAAAACTCACGGATTTTTGCGATACGGTATTTGTGCAAAAAGTACAAGTAAGAGCTGGCGATGGAAAAATGCTTCCCTGCATCAACCTCATCGGTTCCATCAATCCAAAAGCTACGAGAAGGGTTTTACTTCTTGCACATTGGGATACCCGCCCTTGGGCAGATATGGATATAAAGGACAAAGAAAAAGCTATACTCGGCGCTGATGATGGCGCAAGTGGCGTAGGCGTTTTGCTCGAAGTGGCGAGGCAAATAAAATCGAAACCTTTGAGCGAAGATATCGGCATTGACATCTTATTTACGGACGTAGAAGATTATGGTAAAACCGAGTGGGGCGACAATAGCTACGCTTTGGGAACACAATATTGGGCGAGCAATCCGCATGTGCCGAATTACAAAGCCGAGTTTGGAATTTTGCTGGATATGGTGGGCGGTCGTAATGCGCGTTTTCCACTGGAAGGAAACTCAACGAAGTATGCGAAAGATGTACAGCTAAATGTATGGCAAGCAGCAGGTGCGGCAGGTTTCTCTTCTTATTTTGTTTATAGTCAGGGTGCTGAAATAACCGACGATCATGTTTTTGTAAATGAAATAGCCAGAATTCCTACCATTGATATTATAAACCTGAGTACAAGTTCGGCTACTTCTTTCGCTCCGCATTGGCACACACACAACGATAATATGTCGGTAATTGATAAAAATACATTGGAGGCAGTTGGAGAGACTTTACTTCAGGTTATTTATTCGATGGTGCAACCTGTAACGTAATTTTTACTAGTTAGAGTCTGAAATTCTGTGCCGCTTCATTTCTGTAAACTTTGTGAATTGAAGACACTGACTGTAATGCTGGGTAAGCTTTTCCACAAAAGCAACTCGGCTGTATTATTCCATTTCGTTAAAGAGTTCTAAAAAAAATTCCCTGAAAATTTAAACAGTCGCACGACTAAAGGTTTTTCCCTCTTAAAACCCTTGGTTTTAATGCTGTTTGCAGAGATAGCTACATCTACACTGTCATTTTATTGAAATAAACCTCTTTGCGCTCAGATTCAGCCTGTTCGTAGCGTAGTTTTTGTTGGTACAAAAGAAAAAACGTGCAGTATGTACCAGTTTAATATTGTGAAGAATGATGATAGCTCGTGGAGATTCGAACTGGGAGGAATAAACCTTATCGTGGACGACTATCAATACAAAAACGAAAAGCATTACATAACCAACCCAAACCGGGCTATTGCTTTTTTCAGCATAAACGGAAATCTTTACGGCATTGCCAACCAATCGAAAACCTGCTGCACCGCCGAAGACTTTTATGAAATGATGAAAGAGCAGTATTCCTACTTCAAGTAGGATATTAATTTGCGGATCTTCTGATAACAGGGGTGTACTTCCTTCTTCCTGTCCTGAAAAACTCCGTGCTTTCTTTTATGTAAGAATAAAAAGCATACTCGTTCATGCTGCGCAAAAATTCATAGCTCGGTCGGTAGCGTTTCATATAGACTTGCAAACTGTCGCCGCTTAGACCTGAAAGATTGGTGACCAGCCGCTCGTTGAATGTGTAATCAATAAACTTCTGCTGTTCCCAAAAATTATATTCTTTCTGAAAAGCCCAAATCTGCCGGTTTCTTTTGCTCAATGCGCTAAACGGATGCCGGATAACATCCAACCCATCCAGTTTTTCAAACTCAATTGCCCCTTTGTATAATTCGTAGTAACGAGTGCTGTCTCTTTTCCAGTCTTTGCTTTGGGCGTGCAAGTCAAACTGCGGAAGTTCTACCGGTCCCTGCTGCATTATTACTTTAAAATAAGGAGGAATTTGCCCTTCGGGAATTCTGATGCGTAGTGTTTTATAGCCCACTTTCCGAAATTCCAGCAATTGCCCCTTCGCCACTATAATGCTGAACCTCCCGACTTCATCGCTCACAGTGCCCACTTCTGTGTAAATGTTTAGAATGTTTACGTTACCTACCGCCTGCCGCGTGTTTCCATCAATTATTTCCCCTGTTATAGAGGTAGCAAAGGAAAATACGGGTAGGAAAAAAAGCAGGATTAGTAAGCTGCGCATAGAGTGAATAAAATTAGTGTATAGGCTGCAACGCAGGAGGTGCCTTTTGTTAAAATAGATAAAACACCACGAGTATCTTTGCGGCGTATGTATGGTTTGATTAGAAAAATACTCTTTGCCATTGATCCTGAAAAAGTGCATCACATGGTTATGGATAAATTGGCGACTGCTTATTCATTTTCGATTACAAGGTATTTGCTGAAAAAAAGTTTTGTTTTGACCCACCCCTCCTTAGAAAGGAAACTTTGGGGAATCACTTTTCCAAATCCTGTAGGGCTTGCGGCAGGCTTCGATAAAGACGGAAAATACACCGATGCACTTGCGTGTCTGGGTTTTGGTTTTGTAGAAATCGGCACAGTTACGCCACGTCCACAACCCGGCAATCCGAAGCCGCGAATGTTTCGCCTGCCCGCCGACAAAGCATTGATAAACAGAATGGGGTTTAATAATGGAGGTGCAGAACCAGCAGCTGCAAGGTTGCGGCATAGGAAGGAAAAAATGGTGATCGGCGGCAATATTGGAAAAAACAAAGACACAGCAAATGAAGATGCAATGCTCGATTACGAAGCTGGGTTTAAGGCGCTTTATGATGTGGTGGATTACTTTGTGGTGAATGTGAGTAGTCCCAATACGCCAGGTTTACGTGCGTTACAAGACAAAGAGCCTTTGATGAAAATTTTGAATAGGCTTCAAGAGATTAATAGAAACTTAAGGAAAAACAAGCCGATACTTTTAAAGATAGCTCCAGACCTTACGAACAGTCAACTAAACGATATTATAGAGATTGTTACCACAACGGGTATTCAGGGTCTTGTGGCTACAAATACTACAATTGACAGAAGTAACCTGGCAACATCGCAAGAAGTAGTGGAAAATATGGGTGCCGGTGGATTGAGTGGATTGCCTTTAAAAAACAGAGCGACTGAGGTGATCAGGTATATTCATGAAAACAGTGGAGGCAAAATACCGATAATAGCTGCGGGCGGAATATTTACGGCTGAAGATGCTATGGAAAAACTAAAGGCTGGGGCAGTATTGGTGCAAGTGTACACGGGTTTTATCTATGAAGGTCCTGCGGTTGTAAAGAATATTTGCAAAGGGATATTGAAGAGACAAATTTCTTAGGATTGCTGCATCCTCTTTTGAAATCCCTTATTGCATGAATGCCACTACGTTTACGCAAGCAAGAATGGCTGCGAATAAAGCTATCTTCATTACGATGTCCGCCTTTGCTGTATGTGTTAGTGACTTTATTGTTCCGATGTTTAAAGTTTGTGTTTTCATTTTTGTTTGTTTGATGACTCAAAGATGCAACTGTAGTCAAGGGCTTAGAAATTTGAAAGCGGGTTTAACCAGAGCTTTAAAACTGGTTAACCAACCATTAAGTAATCACTTTCTCTATAAAACTTGATTTCACCTCTATCACTTTGCTGCGTGGAATGATGTTTTAGACTGTTCTTTCCAGAACTAAATCTCATGAACACAAATTCTTCCGTAGGACCTAAGCCGTCTGTAAATGTTGATGTACCTGAAAGATTGATATCGGTCTTTGCCGGTGGTTGCCTATTCCTCAATGGCATTAGTAAAGGCAGCTTATTAAAAATGGGGCTGGGCGGCTACCTCATTTATCGTGGTGCAGTAGGACATTGTCCCCTATATAGTGCTATTGGCAAGCCACACCTCCCCGATCCGGTAAAGAATATAAACATCAGAACAACGGTTCAGGTCAATCGTCCGAGACATGAAGTATATGCGTTTTGGCGAAAACTAGAAAACTTGCCGTTGTTTATGCGTCATCTTAAGGAAGTAAAGCAAAAGGATGATCGCACTTCTCATTGGGAAGCTTTTGTGCCCGGCGGATTGGGAACTATTCAGTGGGATGCGGTGATTGTAGAAGAAAATGAAAACTCTTTTATTGGCTGGAATTCACTTCCCGGAGCTACAATAGAAAATGCAGGTAAAGTAGAGTTCAGAGAAATTGGAGATGGCTGGACGGAAGTTCACGCTATTATCACTTATCGTGCGCCGCTTGGCATAGCCGGACAAAGTGTTTCTTCTTTGTTTACACCTCTATTTGAAAAGCTTGTAAGGCAGGACATCAAAGATTTTAAGCGGTACATTGAAACAGGTACAAATAGCTGAGTGAAAACTAACGACAGCGGAGCCATGATTTGCGCGAGTCCTTGCAGAGACTCGCGTATCTAGTATCAATAACTGTTTAACTTCTTGTAATTATCCCATGAGCAGGACCGCTAACGTTAAAGCATTGGCAATGTGGCGGAATTCTGTGTTCCTTCTGCTCGGAGCCGCGCCTGATGAAATATACAAAAGCTCGTTGTTTAATCTGTTGCTCGGCTATATTCGTCTGCTGAAACCGAAGCTGATTAGCTAACTGCAAGCTGAGAATATATTCGTCGCCCCATATTGCCAATGCAATGTCCCTGTTGCACAACTACCAAGCTACCTAAAATATTCTTTCTTTCCAGGCCC
>ENA-UOUJ01000365-UOUJ01000365.1-activated-sludge-metagenome-genome-assembly--contig:-NODE-365-length-33216-cov-8.906698_pt1 | contig 33216 bp, 28 predicted proteins | sample MGYA00249839_ERZ747224 | MGnify/ENA primary metagenome ERZ747224 (study PRJEB28782, sample SAMN03220277) | activated sludge metagenome | biome: wastewater; feature: sewage sludge; material... | reverse complement strand
GTCCCACGACAGTGAGGAAAGTGCTGGGCACGTGCCATGGTGCGCACGCGGATCCCGCAAAGGGCAAGCTCCGCACCCGGCGTACACAACATTCTGAGCGTGGCCATCCAGGAGTTGTGCAGCCCTCCGATGAGAGGCGCCCGTTGGAGGATCCCCATGTGAAACGGCGTCGGTGAAGGGGCAGCCTGGAGTTGCTGCGTCGTCTCAGAAGATACTGAGTCTGGAGAGGGATCGGTTCCTCCGGACTGAGCTGGTCCCAGCGCGGTGTCCACGTTCGCCACCGTAACTCCGCCTCCGGGACCGCCTGTTGCCTCATCCTCCGGGGGGATCCACGCCGGCCAGGTTCACCCTGAGGGCCGACGACGGCGGGGCAGCCTCGACGCGAGAGTGGAACCCATGATGACCCACCCCTCCATCGGCACCCCGCCCCTGCTCACCGCACGTAACCTCGTCAAGGACTACGGCACCACCCGCGCCCTCGATGGCGTCGATCTCACCGTGGGGATCGGTGAGTCGGTCGCGATCATGGGCCCGTCCGGGTCCGGCAAGACCACCCTGATGCACGTGCTCTCCGGGATCCTGCTGCCCGAGGCCGGCTCGGTCCTGTTCACGGCGCCCGGGTCCGACCCGGTGGAGGTCACCGCCCTGGACGAGGACGCCCGGGCGAGACTGCGCCGCGAACGCCTCGGCTTCGTCTTCCAGGACGGGCTGTTGCTGCCCGAGCTCACGGCGCAGGAGAACGTCGCCCTGCCACTCATGCTCTCCGGCGTGCCCCGCCCCGCCGCCGAGCACCACGCCGGGCAGTGGCTAGCCGCCCTGGGACTGGACGGGATGCAGGACCGCCGCCTCGGGGAACTCTCCGGCGGCCAGGCCCAGCGCGTGGCCATCGCCCGGGCCCAGGTCGCCGACCCGCAGGTCGTCTACGCGGACGAACCCACCGGCGCCCTGGACTCGGTCACCTCCGCCTCAGTGCTCACCGCGCTCTTGGACTCCACCGTCGGCCGCGGCCACACCCTGGTCATGGTCACCCACGACGAGGCCACCGCCGCCCGCTGCTCCCGCCTGGTCCGCGTGCAGGACGGACGGATCGTGGCCGACTCAGCCACCGGACGGTCCGCGTCCCCCGCGGGCTCCCAGGGAGGCCACCGATGAGCGCGCGTTTGCCCGCGTCCCCGTCCGGATCGCGCGCCGGGATCCCCACCGGGGACCACGCTCCGACGCCGGCCGGTGACCTTCCGGCGATGCCCGGCCCGTCACCGTCGGGCACGGGTATCGGACGCCACGGCACGGCGGCGCTGCTGCGCTTGTTCCTAGGCAAGCTGTTCTCCGACCGGCAGGTGTGGGTGCTGCCCGTGGCCTCCTTCGCGATCGTCGGCACGCTGACCCTGCTGGTGGCCGGTGGCGCATCTTCCTTCTGGTCCATCACCGGGGAGCTGGGCGGCTTCTACCTCATGCTTTCGGTGTTCGCCCTGATGCTGCTGATCTTCCCCTTGGCCGGGCTGGCCGGCGCCGCGGCAAAGCTGCTGGCCCGACGGCGGGACGAACGACTGTCCTCCCTGCGCCTGCTGGGTGCCGGGACCGGCACGGTGCGCACCCTGGCCGTGGCGGAGGCGGCGGTGCTGGCCGCCGCCGGGCTGGTGGTCGGCGTCGCCGGGTACCTGGTCCTGATGCCCGTGGTCGGACTGATCCCGTTCGCCGGACGGCCCATCGGCGGGGCGGGGATGTGGCTGGGCGGGCCCTGGCTGGCCGCGGTGCTCGGTGCCCTGCTGCTGCTGGCGGTGCTGAGCTCGCTGGCCGGACTACGCCGGATTGAGATCACCCCGCTCGGAGTGCGCACCCGTCAACAACCGGCCCGGGTCCACTGGGTGCGGGTGGTGCTGGCGCTGGCCGGCGTGGCCGTGGCGCAGCTCATGCTGCAAGTCGCCGGGGTCGGGGACATGATGTTCTTCCTCGTCATGGTGCTGATCGGCTTCGGACTGCCCCTGCTGGCCCTGCACTTCATCGGCCCCTGGCTGCTGGCCGTCATGAGCCGACGGTCCTGGCGCCGGGCAAAGGGCCCTAACCAGCTGGTGGCCGCCCGCAACGTCCTGGAGTCCCCGCAGCAGGCCTGGCGCCAGGTCGGCGGGCTGGCGGTGACCGTGTACATCGGCGTCGTCGGCGGCGCGGGCATGGGTCTGGCCGGCGCGACGTCGGCCGAGGGCGCCCGGCCGGAGGACCTGCTGCTGATGGCGGACCTGCGCACGGGCGTGCTGCTGACCATGCTCATCGCCTTCGTGCTGACCGCGTGCTCGGTGGGCATCACCCAGGCCGCACAGGTCCTGGACCGAGCCGAGATGTACCGCGGGCTCGGCCGGATCGGGATGACCGAAGCCACGATGGAGGCCATCCGGCGGCGCTCGGTGTTCGGCCCGCTGTGGACCGTGCTGGTGTTCTCCGTCGGGGCCGCCGTGATCACCACGCTGCCAATGATCGGCGCGGCGATCGTGTTCAGCCCCACCTCCATGGCGCTGGTCGCCGGATGCCTGGTGGCCGGCGTCGCGCTCATCCGGCTGGGGGTAGCCGCCTCCCGGCCGACGCTGCGCGCGGTACTGCGGGGCTAGGTCGACAAGCATGGGCGGCCGTCATCTATCACGCTGGGAAGGGGCTGGCCACCCGGTCCGTCGCCTCCCACCCGGAAGGCTCGGCCCCCACGTTCCGTGGCGTGCTGTGAGCCGTGCCTGCGCCGACGCGGGGTCCACGGACGCTGTATCGGTTGGGGATCCCCTCGTGGGGCAGTCCAGCTGGGTGAACCAGAGGAACTGGTGGTGGGGTCACCGGGTGCTCATCCGGTCCGCTCGTCCGGGTCCAGGCGGGACCGGTGCTGACCCTCAAAGAATGCAGACGGGGAGAACCACTGGCTGGGACGCGGAATGGTCCCGCCTTCGTGGGGATCGGACTCGGCCGGCACCCGTCCGGGTAGCTGGGTCATGGGCAAGGGTTGCGGGGCGCCCCGGCTCGGCCGATCATCCAGCCGGCCAGGAACGAGGCGATCTCCGCCGGCGTGCCGTCCGGGACGTACCAGAGACCGGGCCCCTCGAGTATGGAACCCGGCTCACGGCCGTACTTGATCCGGTCGTCGGTGGAGTAGTGGCCATTGAAGATCAGGGTGGCGGTGATGTGGCGGTACTCGAGATAGACCAGCCAGTAGTCACGTTCTTGGATGTCGGCGTCGGCCTCGACCACCGAGTGGTCCGTCAGCAGGTCGACCACGCGTTCGACGACGAGCACTACCCCTCCTGCTCACTGGTGTAGTTCAAGGCTTTGATCAGCAGGTGATCGCGTTCGGTCTCATGGCGGACTGTTCCCTCGGGGGTGATCCAGTCGTACTCGCTGACATCGAGGACCCCGGTGCGGCGGTATCCCAGGCGGCGGTATAGACGCTCCGCGGCCGGGTTGTCCTCGGCGACGCCGACCGCCATCTGGTAGCAGCCGGTTCGCGCGATGAGGTCCTCGGCGGCGGCGATCAGGGCGCTGCCCACTCCTTGTCCGCGATACTCGTCGCGGACCTGCAGGTGATTGAGTTCCACCGCCTCGGGGTACGCGGTCCGGGCGTTGGACCCGATGCACCCACCCCATTGCAGGACCCCGGAGCCCAGTGGCTCCTGGTCATGCCACGCGACCAGGTACGTGGTCTGGCCGGCCCGCTGGCAGACATGGTGTGCCTCGTGGACGCCACCGGGTGTCCTCCAGCGCGAGCACAACACGCTCAGGTCCGCGTCGGTGCAGGGGCGAATATCCATTCCCCCATTCAACAAGACTCCCCGGAAAGGGATCCCCTTGCGGGGCACCGTGTTCCGTAGGCGGCACGAGCCTGACGCGGTTCAGTCGTTCCTGACTATGGTGGCGGGTATCACTACGCCCATGGTCAGGAGCCATAATGCAACGCAAGGGTTTGGCAGCCGCCGCTATGTGCATGCTTTTCCTGGTGTCGGGATGCAGCAACCAAGCCAATGCCGGCATCAGCGTCCTGGACGAGCCGGCAGCCGACGACCGGACGCTGCCCGCCAACCTGTATCGGGGTGAGATGGAGCCGGACAGCGCCCGGTTCGTCGGCGAACATGAGGGCATCTCATACTTCCTTGCCAAGCCCGCCGACCCCGGCATGGCCGGCGGTGTGTGCATTGTGGCCGTGGAAGCGGAGTCGTCCGCCTGTGACGGCCCTTCCAATGTTGATACCCAGCTGGCGACACTCGGAGTGGCCGGCGCTGAGGCCAGGGTGGTGCGCGACGGGGCCAACACCACCGATCTCACCGATGACGGCTGGACGCAGGTTCACGAGAACCTGCTGGTGCGGTAGCCCGTACCGAGTTCTTTCGTAAGCGGATCCCGTTGCGGAAGGCTCACTGTGGCGTTTAGGTCTATGCGGGCGTAGTTATCGACGCGACCGTCAGAATGCCATCGAGTGGCCCAGGATTCATGGCGGCCTTGAACACTCTATCGATCGTAGTCACCGTAGGGACAAACCGGGAGGCCGCCCTAGGGTCCTTTCGGCCGGTGGGTGATGGGCACTTGTGCGCGACCCGATCCTCAGGCAGGTATCAGGGCCAGCTCAGCAGGCATTCAGCTGTGAGGCGCACAGTTCAGCGCGGGGGTGCACCTCAAGGCAGGTGTCGATTCGGAATCCGGTGGCACTTTGAACCTGAAAGGCAGCGCTCATGGTAGAGATTCTGGGGCTTCCTGCGCACATCTTGTTCCTGCACGCGGTCGTCGCTTTCGCACCGGTGGCCGGCCTGACCGGCATCGTCTACGCCCTGCGCCCACCCTGGCAACGTGTCCTGGAATGGCCCATCGTCATCCTGGCGGTACTCACTGCGGCCCTTACGATACTGACCGCCAGTGCCGGGGAGGTCTTGGAGGAGGCCTTGGAGGAGGTCGGATCCCCCAGCTCCCTGATCGAGGCTCATGCCGCCCAGGGTGACCGGCTCGAGATTGTCGCGGGAGTCTTCGCCGTCGTCGTGATCTTGACGGTGGCGGTCACCGGCCCCTGGAGCACTTCCCGGATCAAGTGGTTGGCCCCGGGACGGGACATTCGGTGGATGGTGGCGGCTCTGCGGGTGCTCACCGTCCTGGCCGGGTTGCTTCTGATCTATCAGGTCGTGGTGACCGGCCATTCCGGGGCCGAAGCCGTGTGGACGGACTGGCGCTCCGGCTGACGCGCCATCGCCCTATCGGCGGTTTCCAGCTGGAATGGTGCAGCGGTGCTTGCCCTGGGAACACCCTGAAAGGGGGTGATGTGGCAGTGGCCACTGGTGGAATTCGCGTGCCAAAACCAGCCGAGGGGTTCTCCACCCCGGGGCCGGCGCCTCCGGGCGGCCCGGTGTCGCGCCGGGTGGAGGGCGTCGACGTCGCCCGGGGGCTGGCCCTGATCGGGATCGTGGTCGTGAACGTGCTACCCGATACCCCGACCGGAGACCTCCTGCTGGTCTGGACCGTGCTCGCGGGCCGGGTGGCCGCGCTCTTCGCGCTGATCGCGGGGATCTCCATCGCCCTGCAGACCGGCGGCCGGCAACCACCCATCGGACGGGCGATGACCGCCGCACGGGGAGCCCTCGCTTTACGAGCCGTGCTGATCACCGGGATCGGGCTGCTGCTGGGGTCCACGGACACGGCGGTGGCGATCATCCTGCCGTACTACGGGATCCTGTTCTTGTTGGCGGCACCCCTGCTGGGCCTGGGGCGGCGGACCCTGTTGGTCCTGGCCGTGGTTTTCGCGGTGGCCGGGCCGGTGGCGATGCAACTGGTCCGCGCCGGGTGGCCGGAGATGCCGGTGTTCGACGACGAGTACACCTTCGGGTTGGCGGCGGCCCACCCGGGGGTCTTCCTCACCGACATGCTGCTCACCGGGAACTACCCGGTCCTGCCCTGGGTGGCCTACATCTGCGTGGGGATGGTGGTCGGTCGCCTGGACCTGAACTCGAAGAAGGTCGCGGCTGCCCTGCTCGGCGCGGGGGCGGCTCTGGCGGTGTCCACGTGGCTGGTGTCGGTGCTGCTGCTGGGTCCGGTCGGGGGAATGGGCCAGATCACGGCCGCCACCCCGGACCTGGACCACGGTCAGATCCAGAACATCCTGGTCTACGGGGAGGACGATGCAGTGGATGGGCTGCCGACCACCACGGGGTGGTGGCTGGCGATCCTGGCGCCCTATACCTCGACCCCGGTGACCATCCTGCACACCGTGGGCACCTCCCTGGCGGTCCTGGGCGCTGTATTGCTCCTGGTGCCGTATCTGGGTCGCACCACTCGTCCCCTCGCCGCGGCCGGGTCGATGACGTTGACCCTCTATTCCGCCCACGTCGTGATCATGGCCACCGACACCGTTGATCCTGAGCGCCCGATCATGTCCATCGCCATCCAGGTCATCGTGTTCATACTCTTCGCCGTTCTCTGGCGAGCTGCCGTGGGCAAAGGCCCCCTCGAAGCCATCCTCGCCGGCGCCACCGGATGGTTTCGCACCCTCATCCTCACCGGCCACCGCCCCGCGCCGCCACCAGACGACCTTGGTGCGCACTAACCCCGCCGCTGCAGTGCAGGCCCGGCCTGCAGCGCATGCACGGAAACGGAGCTACTCCAGGGGCCTGTCATCGATCACCGCAGCCCACGGGAACGAACCAAAGCGCCCCGGGCATGCGTTCCCCCCGGCCCGAAGACGCACGAAGAAGCGCATCACTAATACCGTCCCAGCGGGGAATCCACTCACGGGGCGGTACGGATAGTCACTGCCCCCGCCGGTAGTGGGCGGTGCCAAGCAATCCTCCGCACGGGTATATATGTCAGTGCAGATGCTCCTCCGGCCAGCGTGTGAGGCTTTCCTGCGTACATGCCCATGAGACGTTTGAACCGACACTGCCGGGGTGCCGTGCGGGACGTGCGTACGGTGAAAGGCAGGCGAAAAGGTGCCATGAGTAGGAGACGCGACAAGGATTCCGTGTATTCGTTTCCGGATGATCTGCACACACAGACCCCAAAGGAACAGCTGTCGGCCCTGGCCCAGGAGTACCTGGAAGCCATCCGCCCGTACCTGAACCAGATGCGGGAAATCACCGACCTCTACGAACAGCGCCCCGAGGATTCGGTCCGGATCGAAGCCGGTCACCACCGGTTGGATGAGCTCTGCAGGACGGATGAGCGGGAGCGGACCCACGATGCGATCGACGATGCCCTGGGTCTTGTCGTCCCGAAGAACGATTGCGATTTCCTCGTTTACGAGTTGCTCCGACAGTCCGCCAATTCTTACGAGGAATGCTGGGTGCTGACGGACTGGGAGGACAACATCACCCCGCCGTTGCCGGTGGCCGTCCGGCATCTCATTGGGCAGGCGGTGGTCCGCAGCCCCGAGATCCAGAACGTCGCCGACCGGGCCCACTGGCTCGACCACGAAAACGAAAGCGCCCCTCGGTAGAACGTCCCGTCTGGGATTGACCGAATCTCCGCAAGGCGATCCCTTACGGTCCGTGCCGGGGTCACACCTGCGGATCAGTGCAGTCCACTTCTGAATTCAGTGCAGTCGGGTTCTGAATCTGACAGCGCGCGACGGGAACATGCTGTCCGCGTGGGTCCTCAACCGGACCTCAGACACTTCCGTAAGGTCAGGCCTAAGAGATGGCGCCCCTCCCCCGGAATCCCCACGTGAGAGGCGGGGCTCAGGCCCGACATCTGGTCGCTCAGGCACCCTCACTCTGGAGCCCGCGGGATCCCGTCCGCCGCACCGGGATGACGGCGCCCAAGCCCCCAGGATCTCAGCGAGACAGCGCCACTCATGAGCCGTTGACAACGTTCTCAGCGAGGTGCATATTCGAGTGCCAAGAGGGGGGATGGGCCCACCCGCACCGTCTCGGAAGGAACCCTCGTGGCCCATCTCATAGATGTCTTCGCTGCGCACGAATCCCAGGTTCGCAGCTACTGCCGCTCTTTCCCCCACGTCCTCACCACTGCCAAGGGCAGCTTCGTGTATGACCGCGAGGGCAGAGAGTACATCGACTTCCTGGCGGGAGCCGGGACGCTCAACTACGGCCACAACGATCCGGACATGAAGTCCGCCCTCATGGCCTATGTCGCCGGCGACGGGATCGCCCACGGACTCGATCTGCACACGGCCGCGAAGGGCGACTTCCTGACCGCGTTCCACGAGGCCGTCCTCGCGCCCCGGCAGATGGACTACAGGGTGCAGTTCACTGGTCCCACCGGGACCAACGCCGTCGAGGCCGCCCTGAAGCTGGCCCGCAAGGTCACCGGACGGACCAATGTCATCGCGTTCACGAACGGCTTCCACGGGGTCAGCCTCGGCTCATTGGCCGCCACGGGAAGTTCTCACCACCGGATGTCCGGCCAGGGCCTCCAGGGCGTGACCCGGATGGCCTATGACGGATACCACGGCCCCGACATCGACACCAGTGAGCTCCTCGAACGCATGCTCAGCGATGCCTCGAGCGGGGTCGACGCCCCGGCAGCGATCATCCTGGAGTGCGTCCAGGGCGAGGGCGGCCTCAACCAGGTCTCGCCCGCCTGGCTGAGACGCGTCGCGGGTCTGGCCGCCCAGCACGGTGCCCTGCTCATCGTGGATGACTGCCAGGCCGGTTGCGGGCGCACCGGGACGTTCTTCAGCTTCGAGGACATGGGCATCGCCCCCGATCTCGTGGTCCTGGCCAAGTCGATCTCCGGTTTCGGGCTGCCCATGTCCGTGCTGCTGATCCGCCCGGACCTCGACCGCTGGAAGCCCGGGGAGCACAACGGCACCTTCCGCGGCAACGCGCACGCCTTCGTGACGGCTGAGGTGGCCATCCGCAAGTTCTGGGCGGGCACCCAGTTCACCGAGGTGATCGGGCGTCGTTCCGAGCTGGTGCGGACACGGCTGGAGGAGATCTCGGGAGCGATCCCGGGGTCCCGGGTCAAGGGCCGCGGGATGATGCAGGGCCTGGACGTGGTCGACGAGGGCGTCTCCGCCGCCGTGCGGCGGACCTGCGCGGCGAACGGCCTCCTGATCGAGGCCGGCGGCCCGCGCGACGAGGTCATCAAGGTCATGGCACCCCTCACGACCGACGAGACCACCCTGGACCGCGGCCTGGAGATCCTCCGCTCCGCGGTGTCCCGGCACGCGGACGACCCGCGTGCCACGCCAGTGGCCGGCTGAGATCCGATCAGAACGGAGTGGGAGATGCCCGATCCGGTGCACGACGTGGACGTGTTGATCGACAGCCGGTTCGACCAGCGGGTGCGCTGGTCCCCCGGTGAACGGCTGGACCACCTGTTCGAGCAGAAGGTGGACAGCCTGGACATCCGCGGACAGTCCGGCCGGCTGGCCGTGGACTCCGAGCAGGGAGCCCTGACGTACGCCGAACTGGACTGCCGGGCCAACCGGCTCGCTCGTCACCTGGCCCAGCGCGGTGTCCGGTCCGGAGACCGGGTCGGGTTGCTGTTCGACCATGCGCTCGATGGCTACACCGGCATGCTCGCCACGCTCAAGCTGAACGCCGCCTACGTACCGCTCGACCCGGGGTTCCCCACGGACCGCATCGCGTACATCTGCCACGACGCCGACGTGCGCACCGTCGTCACCTGCGTCTCCCTGCTCCCGGCCCTGGAGTCCGTCACCGCGGATGCCGTCGCCGTGGACGCGGAGGCCGCCGCCATCGCGATGCAGCCCGCGCACCGGCTCGATCCGGGCGAAAGCGGTCTCCCCGTGGATGAACTGGCCTACGTGATCTACACCTCGGGGACGACCGGACGGCCCAAGGGCGTGGCGATCGAGCACGCGAGCATCTGCAATTTCGTGCGGGTGGCGGCCGAGGTCTACGGCATCACGGACGGGGACCGCATCTACCAGGGCATGACCATCGCGTTCGACTTCTCGGTCGAGGAGATCTGGGTGCCCTGGATGGCGGGCGCCACCCTGGTGCCGAAACCGTATGGCGCCGCCCTGGTCGGAGAGGAACTGCACCAGTACCTCCAGTCCCGGAGGATCACCGCCCTGTGCTGCGTTCCCACCCTGCTCGCCACCCTGGAGGACGACCTGCCCGGGCTGAGGTTCCTGCTCGTCTCGGGCGAGGCCTGCCCCCAGGACCTCATCACCCGCTGGTATCGCCCCGACCGGCGCTTCCTGAACGTCTACGGGCCCACCGAGGCCACCGTCACGGCCACGTGGACGCCCCTCGACCCCGACCACCGCGTGACTATCGGGGTCCCGCTGCCCACCTACTCGGTGGTGCTCCTGGATCCCCAGTCCGACCGGGTGGTCACCCGGGGCGGGGTAGGTGAGATCTGCGTCGGCGGCGTCGCCCTGTCCCCCGGTTACGTCCACCGTCCCGACCTCACCGCCAAGGCGTTCATCCAGGACAGCCTCGGCCTGGCCAACAATCCCTCCGGCAGGCTGTACCGCACCGGTGACCTGGGACGGATCGACGAGGACGGGAACATCGAGTACCTGGGCCGCATCGACCTCCAGGTCAAGATCCGCGGGTACCGCATCGAACTGACCGAGATCGAGTCGGTCCTGATGCAGTACCCCGGGATCGCCACGGCGGTCGTCGAACCGCACCGGCCGGAGCCCGACGTCGTGGAACTGGCCGCCTACTACTGCCGGCGCGGGGACTCGGCCGTGGAGCCCCTGCAGGTGCAGGGACTGCTGCGCGACCGGCTGCCGGGGTACATGGTGCCCTCGTACCTCATCGAACTCGAGAAGATGCCCATGCTCCCCTCGGACAAGGTCGACCGCAAGCGGCTCCCCCCGCCCGGTCCGGCCGACCGGCTGGGCGCGACGACGGTGACGGTGGACCCCGAGGGGCCCGTCGAACACGAGCTCGCCCGGCTCCTGGCCGAGGTCCTGCGCATGGAGAGAGTCGGGGTCACCTCGCACTTCTTCGACGACCTGGGTGGCGACTCCCTGGTGATGGCCCGGTTCTGCGCTCGCGTCCGGGAGCACCCGGGGCTGGGCCACCCGGTCATGCAGGACGTCTACCGGCACCCGACCATTCGCGACCTGGCCTCCGCGCTCGTGGACTCCACCGCGTCCGCGGGGACCGGAGCCTTGCCGGCCGGAGCCACCATCGCGGCTCCGCCACCGGCCCACCGGGTGGGCAGGGCACGGTACGCGGCGATCGGGGCGGCCCAGGCCCTGACCTTCATGGCACTGACCAGCCTGTCCGCGTTCGTCTTCATCCTGCTCTTCGACTGGCTGACCGCGGCCCCGGACGGGTGGCACGCCCTGGCCCGCTCCCTCGGCATGGCCTCCGCCATGCTCGTGTTCCTCTCGATCCTGCCCGTGGTGGCGAAGTGGCTGCTGGTGGGCCGGACCAGGGTGCAGCGGATCCCCGTCTGGGGTGCGGGCTATTACCACTACTGGGTGGTGCGCTGGCTGCTGGGCCTGAGTCCGGCCAGGCTCGCCGCCGGGACGCCGGTCTTCATCTGGTACCTCCGCCTGCTGGGGGCCAGGGTCGGCAGGAACACGATCATCCACGGCAACACCATCCCCGCGTTCCCCGACCTGCTCACGATCGGCAGCAACGTCGTGATCTGCCCCGGCACCATGCTCAACTGCTATCGCGTGGACTCGGGAGTGATCCGCAGCGGGCCGGTGACCGTCCGCGACCGGGCCTTCGTGGGCGGTCACGGCGTCCTCGACATCGACACCGTGGTCGGTCAGGACGCGCAGCTGGCCCACTCCTCGAGCCTGGCTCCCGGCCAGCGCATTCCCGCCGGCGAGAGCTGGCACGGCACGCCTGCCGTGCCCGGCGGTGACGATCACCGCACCGTGCCGGACGTCGCCCCGCGGCCCTGGCGCGGCGTCGTGTTCGGCCTCTGGGTCATCCTGACGCCGGTGCTGCTGGCCGCCCCGCTGTTCACGATCACCTGGGCCCTCATCCACGCCTTCCCGGTCATCGGCGGCCCGCTGATGGGAGTGCAGCAGCTCCCCTGGACCGCCTGGCCCTACAACCTCCTCGCCCTGGGGATCACGCTGGTCCTCATCCCCGTGGGCATCACCACCGGCCTGGTGTGGGTCTTCACGGTGCCACGCCTGGTCAACCGGCTGGTCGTACCCGGCCGGGTCTACCCGCTCTACGGGCTGGGATACGTGGCGATGCGCATGGTGATGCGGATGACCAACGCGCGCTTCGGCCAGTTGTTCGGCGACAGCAACTACATCACCGGTTATCTCTCGTTGCTGGGCTACCGGATGAAGCCGGTCATCCAGACCGGCACCAACTTCGGCATGTTCACCCGGCACGACATCCCCTACCTGGTCCGGCTGGGCACGGGCACCATGGTCTCGGACGGCATCATCTTCATGAACGCCGAGTACTCGAGCACGGCCTTCCGGGTGGGTCCCACGGAGGTCGGCGCCCACAGCTTCTTCGGCAACGACGTCCTCGTCACGCCCCGGGCGAGGATCGGTGACAACGTCCTGCTCGCCACCAAGGTGCTCGTCCCGGTCTCCGGCGCGATGCGCCACGACGTCGGCCTGCTGGGTTCCCCGGCCTTCGAGATCCCCCGCAGCGTGATGCGCGACGCCGCGTTCGACGACCTGAAGGAGGGGCCCGAGCACGACCGGTTGCTCCAGGCCAAGCTGCGCTACAACACCATGACCATCGTGCTGCGGCTGCTGACCCGCTGGTTCATCGGCGTGCTGGCCGCCACCCTGTCCCTGTGGGCCATCGACATGCACCAGGACTTCGGCTCCTGGCCCATGGCGCTGGTCATGTTCCTGCTGCCCCTGTTCTCGGCGGTCTACTTCGCCGTGCTGGAGCAGGCCACCATGGGCTTCCGGAGCATGCAGCCCCAGTACTGCTCCATCTACAACCCCTATTTCTGGCGGCACGAACGGTTCTGGAAACTCCAGTCCGACGCGGCCGCCGGCCTGGTCAACGGCACGCCCTTCAAGGCGTGGCTGTTGCGGCTGCACGGAGCCAGGATCGGCCGGCAGCTGTTCGATGACGGCAGCAACCTCGTCGAGCGGTCCCTGGTCACCATCGGGGACTACTGCACCCTCAACCTCGGCAGCATCCTGCAGGGGCACTCACTCGAGGACGGGACGTTCAAGTCGGACGTGATCGTGGTCGAGGACGGCGTGACCCTCGCCCCCAAGGCGTTCGTCCACTACGGCACCCACCTGGGGCGGAACTCCCTCATCGACGCCGACGCGTTCCTGATGAAGGGGGAGCAGGTCCCGGACGGCCAGTGGTGGCACGCGAACCCGGCCCGGCCGATGCCGTCGAGGGCAGCCGAAGCGTCCGGGGTGCCCGCACCGGTCAGCACGCCCACGCCGGCCAGCGTGCGGGTGCGCATCGTGCACCGGCGCCGGCGTCCGAAGCACCGCCTGTCCCTCACGGACGATGCGAGGACAACAGCGCGGGCCGGCGGCCGGCGAACCCGGTGGCCCTCTCGTAGGCCCCGGCCCAGCGCAGCAGGCGGACGTCGTCGTAGTGGCTGGCCACCAGTTGCCACCCCGCCGGCAGGCCCTCCGGCGTGAACCCCGCGGGAACGCTGAGTGCCGGCAGTCCGGTCGCGGAGATGACGCAGGCCGATCGCATCCAGTCCAGGTACGTCCGGGAGGGCACGCCCGCCACCTCGGCCGGATAACGCAGGCTCGCGTCGAAGGGGACCACCTGCGCCGTGGGGCTGAGGAAGAGGTCGTACCGGCCGAAGAACTCCCGCACCCGCCGCTGCAGCCTCGTCCGGGCCGCGGTGACGGCGATCCAGTCCCCGGCCGTGAGCTCCCAACCCCGCTCCACGTTCCAGACGACCTCCGGCTTCACCTCCTGGGGGTGCGCCCGCACCACGTCACCCAGGTGGGCGGCGAAGTGCATCGCCCGCGTCGCGTCGAACACCCGGTCGGCCTCCCGCAGGTCGATCGTCGCCTCCTCGACGACGGCCCCGAGGTCCTCGAACACGCCCAGCTGTGCCTCCAGCACCTCCCGCACCGGGCGCTCGACCGGGATGCCCAGCCCGAAGTCCGGCGAGTAGCCGATGCGCACCCCCGCCAGGCCGCCGTCGTCCCCACCGGCGGGCTCCGGCAGCAGGCCGGCGAATGAGTCCCCCGTCAACGGCGCGGCCAGCGGCAGCTCGTCGACGGGCCCTGCCACGGCGGTCATGAACAGGGCGATGTCCTGGACGGTGCGTGCCATCGGACCGATGCGGCCGAGCCACTGCCACGCGTCCAGCGGCGAGGGGGCGGGGATCACCCCGTAGGACGGGCGGAAACCGACCACGTTGCAGAACGAGGCGGGGATGCGGAGGGACCCGCCCATGTCGCTGCCGTCCCCCAGCGGTTGGATCCGGGCGGCCAGGGCCGCTCCCAGTCCCCCGCTGGACCCGCCCGCACTGCGATCGGGCGCATACGGGTTGGTCGTGGTCCCGAAGACGTCGTTGAAGGTGTGGGAACCCGCCGCGAACTCCGGCACGTTGTTCTTCCCGGTGGTCACGACGCCGGCCGCCCGCAGCCGCTGGACGACCAGGTCGTCCTGGTGCGGGACCTGGTCCCGGAAGACCGTCGACCCCTGGGTGGTGCGCATGCCCCGCGTGCGGTGGGTGTCCTTGTGGGTCATCGGCACCCCGTGCAGCACGCCGAGCTCCCCACCGGCGGCGGTGACCTCGTCGGCCCGGCGCGCGGCCACCATCGCGCCCTCGGGGTCGAGGGTGACGACGGCGTTGATGACCGGGTTGACCTGGTCGATGCGCCGCAGATGGGCCTCCACCAGCTCGCGGGACGAGACCTCGCGGGCACGGATCATCCGGGTGAGCTCGACGGCACTGGCCTCCAGCAGGTCGTCCGCCACGGCTCAGCCCAGCCGCTCGGCCAGCATGACGATGATCCCCTCCGGCCCGCGCAGGTAACAGATCCGGTAGGCGTCCTCGTAGCGCACGATGTCACCGAGCAACCGCGCTCCCCCGTCGACCGCCGTGCGCACGGCCGCGTCGACATCGTCCACGCCGAACGCCACGCGGTGCAGTCCGTGCGTGTTCGGCGGGGCGTCACGAGCGGCGTCCCGGGCCGCCGGGTGCCGGTAGTGCTGCAATTCCAGCCGGCCGTGGCCGTCGGGCGTGACGAGCATGACGATGTCCGAGCGGACGTCCTCCAGCCCCACGGTGCGGTCCACCCAGTCTCCCTCGACCGAGGCCTCCCCCTCCACCGACAGGCCCAGGGCCACGAAGAAGTCCCTCACGGCGGTCAGGTCCTCGACCACGATGCCGACATTCTCCAGCCGCTGGATGCCCATGCGGCCCCACGGTACGCGGGTCATCCGCGCACGGCGAGACCTCCATCCCGGTTCACCCCGGCTCACCCAGGTTCTGTCCGGTTCACCAGGACTCGCCGCGCAGGTCCGTTCGCTCCTCCGGCGTCTCGTCGATGTCCTGACGCAGCCGCCCGGTCACCGCGTCAACGGCCGCCCCGACGGTCGGGGGGAATCGCTCCGGACCGAAGCGTCCGGCCATCCCGTATCGCGCGAGGGAGTCCTTGACCGGGCCCTTCAGTTCGGCGAGCAGCAGGGTGACGCCCTGCCCGGCCAGCCAGTCGTCCAGGTCCGCCAGTTCCTCGGCCGCCGTGGTGTCCACGTCCGTGATGGGTTCGGCCGCCAGCACCAGCGTGGTGGGCGGCGTCCCGCCCGCCGCCCTGACCTGGCGCACCACGCGGCGCACGCAACGGCGCACCCACTGGTTGAACAGCCCGGCGTTGACGAAGAACAACGGGGCGTCGAAGCGCAGGATCAGGATGCCCGGGACCCGGGTCGCCTCGGGGTGACGGCGCAGGTCGTGGTATCCGCGCAGCCCCGCCACCAGGCCGAGCTCCGTGCGGTAGGGCCGCCAGGCCCGCACCACGAAGGCCACGAACGCCAGCCCGATCGCCAGTCCGAGGCCCTCCAGCACGCCGACCAGGAACACGCCCAGCAGCGTGGCCGTGGACAGCGCGGCGTCCACCCGGTCCATGCGCCACAGCCTCAGGTACCGCCCCACGTCCAGCAGGCTCAGGGCGGCCACCATGACCACCGCGGCCAGGACGGCCTCCGGCAGGTACCGGGTCGCCCCGGGAGCCAGCAGCATGAACGCCATGATCAGCAGCGCGCTGAGGACATGGGCCAACTGGGTCCTGGCCCCGGACTGCTCGGCCACCGGCGTCCGCGACCCGGAGGCCGAGACCGCGAAACCCCCGAACAACCCGCCGGCGATGTTGGCCAGGCCCAGCCCCGCCATCTCCTGGTTGCCCCCGACGTCCTCCTGCTGACGGGCGGAGTAGGCCCGGGACAGGGCGATGGAGTCCGCGAAGGCGATGAGTGCCACGCCGACCGCGGGCCAGGCCAGGGCGCCGACGTCGGGCCATCCCAGCCCGCCCAGGGCGGGCGCGGGCAGGCCCCGGGGGATCTCCCCCACCACGGGCACCCGGTCCTGCAGGCCGAACAGGACGGTGATCCCGACGGCGGCGACCACGGCAACGATCGTCCCCGTCACCTTGGCGACCGGCAGCAGCCGGAACCCCAGGATGACCGTCAGCGTGCCGACGCCCAGCGCCGCGGCCAGCGGCGAGGCCGCACCGGCCGCGATGCCCGCCACCGTCCCGGTGACCTGGCCGAGCGGGTCGGCGGCGTCGACGTCGATGCCGACCAGCCCCGGCAGCTGCGAGGCCAGCACCAGCAGTGCCAGCGCGTTCAGGAACCCCGTCCGGATGGGCACGGACAGCAGGTCGGTGACGAACCCGAGCCGCAGGACGCCGCCGAGCACCAGCAGCACCCCGACCATGATGGAGAGCAGCCCCGCCAGCGCGACGGCGCGGGCCCCGTCCCCGGCCGCCAGCGGCGTGATGGTCACCAGCAGGATCGGCGCCAGCGCCGAGTCCGGGGCCAGGACCAGGATCCGCGACGGGCCGAACACGGCGTAGGCGAGCATCGGCACGATGGTGGCGTAGAGGCCGGTGTACGCCGGCAGCCCCGAGGCCTGGGCATACCCCATCCCCACGGGGATGAGCACGGCCGTCAGGACCAGTGCCGCGCGCGCGTCGGCCCAGAGCCAGCGACGCTGGTAGCGCGCGGCGACCCCGACTCCGGGGACCAGCCCCGCCACCCGCTCCAGGGCGCCAGCGGAGGACATGGAAGCAGGGTATCCCCGGCCGGCACGGCACGGACAGCATCCCGGGGCGACTGTGCCAGACTCGACCCCGACAGGAGGTGCACGATCATGGGTTCCAGGGCCGAACGCTACCGGGAGATCGCCGAGGTCTTCTCCGTCCACGGATTCGGGTTCGTGGTCAGCGCGCTCGGTCTCTCCGGCCGCTTCCCGTTCCACCGCATCCCGCGGCACGCATCGGGCCAGGCGTACTCCCGGCCCGAGCATGTCCGGATGGCCCTGGAGGAACTGGGGCCGACCTTCGTCAAGATGGGGCAGATCCTCTCGACGCGACCGGACCTGCTGCCACCGCCCTACGTCCGGGAGTTGTCGAGGCTGCAGGACCAGGTCGGTCCGATCCCCGCCGCCGACGTCATGGCCGTCCTGACCGAGGAACTGGGATCGACCTCCGTCTTCGACGGCTTCGAGAGGAAGCCGCTGGCCAGCGCCTCCATCGGACAGGCCCACGCCGCCACCCTCGACGGCGTGGAGGTCGTCGTCAAGGTGCGCCGCCCCGGGGTGGTGGAGACCGTGAACCAGGACCTGGACATCCTGGAGAACCTGGCCCAGCAGGCGACCCGGCGCTGGGACTTCGCCCGGGACCACGACGTCCTCGGCCTCGTCCGCGAGTTCTCCGAGACCCTCCACCATGAGCTGGACTACCTCCGCGAGGGACGCAATGCCGAGCAGTTCGCGCGGAACTTCGCCGACGACCCGGCGGTGCACATCCCGGTGGTGCACTGGGAGACCACCTCGTCCCGCGTGCTCACGCTGGAACGGATCCGCGGCATCAAGATCCACGACGTGGAGGCGATCTCCGCCGCCGGGATCGACCGGTCCGAGCTGGCCGAGCGGGCCACCGGCGTGTTGTGCCGGATGGTGTTCGAGCACGGCGTCTTCCACGCGGACCCGCACCCGGGCAACTTCTTCGTCGAGGAGGACGGCACGCTCGGCATCATCGACTTCGGCATGGTGGGCACGATCGACGACGAGCTGAAGGAGACCCTCGGCGACATCCTGGTCGCGATCGTCCGGGGGGACCCGTCCCGGGCGACCTCCGCGCTGCTGCGGCTGAACCGGTCACCGGAGAGGGTCGACCGGGCCGCACTGAAGGAGGACGCCGGGGCGCTGATCGAGCGTTTCAGCGGCCACTCCATCTCCGATCTCCCCGTGTCCGCGCTGATCAACGACGTCCTGAGGATGCTGCGCCGGCACCGGTTGCACCTGCCGAACGACCTGGCGATGCTGTTCAAGATGCTGGTCATGGCCGAGGGGCTGGGGCGCCGGCTCGACCCGGACTTCCATCTCGCCGTCGTCCTGGCCCCGTTCACCCGGCGGCTCGTCCTGCAGCGCTACTCCCTCGACGCCCTCCGCCGCCGCCTGGGAGAGGTGGTCGACGACGTGCGCCAGGCGGGTGAGGACGCGCCGCGGTTGCTGCAGAGCCTGGTCGACCTGGTCGAACGGGGCGGACCCCAGCTGACCCTGGGACCCGAGGAGCTCGAGCACCAGCGCACGCACAGCCAGCTCGCCGGCAACCGGATCGTCGCCGGCCTGCTGGCCGCGTCCTTCATCCACGTCGCCGGTGGCATCGTGGCCACCTCCGGCACCGGACGCACCGCCGCGCTGCGCGGCCCCGTGGCCGCCGCCTCGGCCGGTGCCGCAGGCCTGCTGGGTGGATACCTGGCCTTCAGCGGACGACGCCGGCGGCGCAGATGAGTCCCCCGGCCCGGCCGGGCGGGACCTGCACCCGCGTGACCCCGTGGTGGGGACGGCAGCAGCGCAGCCCTTCAGGGCAGGCGTCGACGGCCCCTACCGTGGGTGCATGACCGAACGCTCCCCCGCCTACGGACTGCAGATCTGCGTCGACTGCGCCCGCCCCCACGAACTGGCCGACTGGTGGGCCGAGGCCCTGCGCTGGGAGGTCGAGGTCCAGGACGAGGACTTCATCCGGCGGATGGTCGCCGAGGGCCATGCCACCGAGGACGAGACCACCACCCACCACGGTCGGCTGGTCTGGGTGGCCGGCGCGGCGATCGGCCCGCCTCCGGGCATGACCGGCGCCCAGGACCGGCCGCGGATCCTGTTCCAGCCGGTGCCCGAGACCAAGACCGTGAAGAACCGCGTCCACTGGGACCTGCGCCAACCCGGGGCCGACGACGACCGCAGGGCTGCCGAGGTGGAGCGACTCGTCGCTCTGGGCGCTACCCGCATCGGGTCCGGACGGCAGGGCCCGTTCGGCTGGACGGTACTGGCGGATCCCGAGGGCAACGAGTTCTGCGTGTGACCGGCGCCGCGGTGACGCCAGTCCTCAGCGCAGCAGGACGGCCACGCCCACGCACGCGCACGCCCAGAGCTGGCTGGCGAAGGTACCCAGGATGAACCGCTCGGCGGCACCGGACTTGCCCAGTTCCGAGTACCGCCCCAGGGCCTTGACGGCCAGGATGATGGCCAGCCCCTCCGGCCAGCCCATCAACAGGGTGGAGGAGACGGCCAGGCGCTCCAGGACGCCGATCCACGCGCCACCGCGCAGCACCGGCTGGGCGTCCACCTCCTCGTTGAACACCGGTTCCCCGTCCTTGCCGGTCAGCATGGGCTGGTGCTCCGGGTGGGAGGCGTTGAAGGAGATCTGCAGGATCGCCGTGGTGGGAGACCCACCGCCCAGGGTGGCGGCTAGCACGGCCAGTGGAGCGGCCACGGCCCACCCCGCCCCGCCGCCGGAGAGCAGGGCGGTCACGGCGGAGATCCCCAACAGGACCAGCTGGACCAGGGCCGTGGCGTAGAGGACCCGGTGGGGGCTGCCCGCCGTGCCGCGCGTGCGGGTGAAGTACTGCGGCACGGCCAGGATCCCGGCGATCACGAGCAGGACGAGGGACGCGACGGAGAACCCACTCACCGGAGGCCCCCCGGCGCTGAGCCTCCGGCGGCCAGCCGCCCGTCCAGCCCCTCCAGTTGGGCCGCCGCGACGGAGGCGAGGCGGCGGGTCTCATGCCACAGACCCGAGCGCAGTCTCGAACTCACAGCCTGCTGGGTGATGCCCAGCCGTTCGGCCGCCTCGCGCTGCGTCAGTCCGTCGTCCACCAGCCGTCCGGCGTCCTGTCCCTCCTCGCTGCGCCGGTACTCCAGCTCGGCCAGCAGCTGCAGTCCGGCCTCCACGGCCTCGAGCAGTCCCGCCGGGTCCGCGTCCTCCATCGCTGCCCCGGCCACTGCGGGGCGGGACACGGGCGCCGACACCGCCACGTGGCCCGGGGAGTGCTTGGCCCGTTCGACGGCCTCGCGGGCGTTCTCGAAGGCGGGTCCGGCTCCGGCCCGGGTCTCCCGCGGCATGGGTTCCCGTACCGGCCCCACGCCGATCCCGACACTCCAGTGCCCGGAGCGTGCCGCCGACAGGGCGATGCCGACCACGACGTCGGCCCGGTCCAGCAGCCCCTGCACCTCGTCACCGGCCGTACGCTGGAAGGGACGCACGATCCCCCGCTCAGGCCCCTCCGCGTTCAGCCCGTCCACCAGCCCGGCCACCCGGTCCGGGCCGGAACTCGACCCCCGTTGGTCCATCGTCATCACGAACATGTGCACAATCCTAGAGGTTTGTTCTCGTAACAACAACGCTCTGGGTTTGTTCAAAGGCGGTTCTCGGTCGTCGCCTACGATCGAGGGATGGCCCGAGACGCTCAGACCTCCGCTTCCTCCCCCACCGCACCGGCCCGGTCCGCGTGGTGGCCGGGGCTCGCCCTCGGGGTGGACGTCCTGCTGATCATCCTCTTCGCCACCCTGGGCCGCAGGACCCATGCATCCGGAATGGATCCAGCGGGGATCCTGTGGACCGCCCTGCCGTTCCTCATCGCCTGGGCCCTCATCACCCTGGCCACCCGCCGTCAGTGGGCCCGACTATGGCCGGCCGGCGTCGTGGTGTGGCTGGTCACCGTGGCGGGCGGTCTGCTGCTGCGCGTCCTGTTCGGGGACACGGCGGCCCCCTCCTTCCAGCTGGTGACCGCACTGGTGCTCGGCGTCCTCCTGCTCGGGCGCCGGCTCGTCACGACGCTCCTGCTGCGGCCCGGCCGCCGCGCGCGGTCCTAGGATGAGTCGGGGGTCGCGGAGCAGTGCGGCCTCCAACCGACCGATCCAGGAGGAACCGTGATGGTGACCGCATTCGTCATGATCAAGACCGACCCCACCCGCATTCCGGAATGCGCCACCGAGCTGGCGGACCTGGAGGGCGTGACGGCCGTGTACTCCGTGACGGGCAACTGGGACCTCATCGCCATGGTCCGCCTGCGCCAGTTCGACGACCTGGCCGACGTCATCGCCGACCACCTGTCCAAGGTCGAGGGCGTCCGGGACACCGAGACCATGCTCGCGTTCCGTGCCTACTCCCAGCACGACCTCGAAGAGGGCTTCGCGCTCGGGTTCGAGAACATCGAGCGCTGACCCTGCGGGAGACTCCCGGGTCGTCCCTCCGGGGAGCCCCTCAGGCGTTGGAGACCGCCACCCAGGTGTCCAGCACGGACTGGGCCGCGCCGGAGTCGATGGACTCCACGGCGCGGTCCATGTTGGCCCGGATCCGGTCGAACAGGTGACCATCGGCACGCGTGTCGAAGGCGGTGAGTCCCGCCGCCGCATTGAGGACCACCGCGTCCCGCACCGGTCCCTTGCGCCCGGCCAGCAGGTCCCGGACGATCCCGGCGTTGTACGCCCCGTCCCGGCCGGCCAGGGCCTCCACGGGCGCCAGCGGGATCCCGAACTCCTCGGGGTGGAGTTCGTACTCCTCCACCGCGCCGTCCCGCACCTCGTAGATCGCGGTGGGACCCGACGTCGTGATCTTGTCCCGCCCGTCGCTGCCGCGGAAGACCAGGCTGCGCACGCCTCGATCCGCCAGCACCCCCGCCAGCAGCGGGGCCATCCGGGCACTGGCGCAGCCCAGTGCCTGGGACCGGACCCCGGAGGGGTTGGTCAGCGGGCCGAGGTAGTTGAAGACGGTCGGCACGCCGAGTTGCTTGCGCGCGGGCGCCACGTACTTCATGGACGGGTGGTATCCCTGGGCGAACAGGAAGGTGATGCCCGCCTTCATCGCGCACTCCACGACCTTCTCCACGGGCAGGTTCAGGTCCACGCCCAGCGCCTCGATCACGTCCGCCGCACCCGCGGTGGAGGACGCCCCCCGGTTGCCGTGCTTGACCACCGTGGCGCCCGCGCCCACTGCCACGAGGGAGGACATGGTGGAGAGGTTGACGGTGCCGAGCTTGTCCCCGCCGGTGCCCACGATGTCGAGGGTCTCCCCCGGGACGTTCAGGTGCACGGCGTTGTCCAGCATGACCTGGGTGAGGCCGAGCAGCTCGTCGACCGTCTCGCCCTTGGCGGAGAGTGCCACCAGGAAGCCGGCGATCTGGGCGTCCGTGGCATTGCCGGACATGATCTCCCGCATCGCCCACATCGCCTGGTCCGTGGTCAGGTCTCTCCGGCCCAGCAGCAGGCTGAAGATGAACGGCCAGGACAGGGATTCAGTCGGAGTGCTCACGGGCTCATGCTAGTCCCGGCCCCCACCTGCACCGGGATCGGCGACACACTGTTGCCCCGGCACCGCCTCGCGGGCGCCTCGCCCCGGCGGCCGGGCCGCCGGTCGGGTCCCGGCGCACCCGCCCTGGCCGGAACGTCCGTGACCTGCGAACCTGTACGAAGCCTGGGCGTAGCCGTGGAATCGCGTGCGAACAGCGCGGAACCGGGAACAGAGGGAAACGCCGACACGTTCGTCGCATTGGAGCCGTGAGACGTTTTAGGGCCATAATGGGCGGGTGACGACTGCAACCCATGCCCTCCCCAGGCCCGCGACAGGGCTCCCCAGCCGACCCAATATGGTGCAAGTAGGCACCATGGTCTGGCTCTCCAGCGAGCTCATGTTCTTCGGTGGCCTCTTTGCCATGTACTTCACCCTGCGCTCGACATCTCCCGAGCTGTGGGCCGAGAACACCGCCACGCTGAACGTGCCCCTCGCGTTCGTGAACACCCTGATCCTGGTGGCCAGTTCCTTCACGGCCCAGGCCGGCGTGTTCGCGGCCGAGCGCCTGCAGCCGCACCGCACCGGTGGGCTCCTCTCGCTCAAGCGCTGGGGCATGGTCGAGTGGTTCATCCTGACCTTCATCATGGGCGCCATCTTCGTGTCCGTCCAGGCCTACGAGTACGCCGTGCTCGTTTCCCACGGGGTCACCATCGACGCCAGCGCCTACGGTTCGGCCTTCTACATCACCACCGGTTTCCACGCCCTCCACGTGACCGGCGGGCTGATCGCGTTCTTGTTCATCATCGGACGCGCCTACCTGGCCAAGCGCTTCGGTCACCACGAGGCCACCTCGGCCATCGTGGTGTCCTACTACTGGCACTTCGTCGATGTCGTCTGGATCGCACTCTTCGCCATCGTCTACTTCCTGAAATAGGCCACGCCGTCACCGGCACTCTCGCACCACACTGAGGTCGACCGGAGACGGAACGTCACCCTGCTCCGGTCACAAGAAACGTAAGGAACCAACCGTGAAGGCACTCTCACAGAAACGGCGCCACCCGATCGCCGGGCTCGCGCTGCTGCTTCTGGGACTTCTGATCACCGGCGGCCTCTACTCCGTCGCCAGCACCATGAACCAGGCCCAGGCCGCCACCACCGGTTCCACCTACAGCGCTGAGGACATCACCGAGGGCGAGAAGCTCTTCAACGCCAACTGTGCAACCTGCCACGGCTACGAGGCCGTCGGCACCCAGGACGGCCCCACGCTGGTCGGCGTCGGCGCCGCGTCCGTCGACTTCCAGGTCGGCACCGGCCGCATGCCCATGCAGATGCAGGGGCCGCAGGCCCAGGCCAAGCCGAAGCAGTTCAACGACGAGCAGACGGCGCAGCTGGCCGCCTACGTCTCCTCCCTCGGCGCCGGTCCGTCGATTCCGGATGAGCAGTACCTGGACACCGATCACGAGGACGTGGACCTGGGCAACGGCGGAACCCTCTTCCGCGTGAACTGCGCCATGTGCCACAACGCCGCCGCTGCCGGTGGCGCGCTGACCCGTGGCAAGTTCGCCCCGGGCCTGGACGGTGTCTCCGAGAAGCACATCTACGAGGCCATGGTCACCGGCCCGCAGAACATGCCGGTCTTCTCCGACTCCAACATCAAGCCGGAGGACAAGCGGGACATCATCGCCTTCCTCAAGGAGATCGAGACCCAGGGATCCCCCGGTGGCGCCAAGCTCGGCTCGCTCGGCCCGGTGTCCGAGGGCCTGTTCATCTGGACCGCAGGCCTGGCACTGATCGTCGGCTTCATGGTCTGGCTGACCTCGCGGTCCTCCTGACCTGACGGCGCCGTGGGGGCGCCCGCCACACACAACGTCACCATCACTCAAGCAAAGGATTCAGATCGATGTCTGAGCAAAGCCACGGAGGTCCGGAGCACTCGGGCGCCGTTGAGCACGCCGGTGTGGAGGAGTCTGGCAAATACGCCATTGACAACCCCGGTATCCCGCCGCACCGTCCGCGGCTGGCCGACGAGGATCCGCGGGCGGCCAAGCGGGCCGAGCGCCAGGTGGCCGTCCTGTTCGGGATCTCCATCATCGGCACCGTGCTGTTCTTCGTCGGCTACTTCGTGGTCGGACAGATCGGTCCGGACACCGAGATCGGCACCGTGCGCCTGCAGAACATGCTGCTCGGGCTGGGGACCGCCTTCTCCATGCTCGGCATCGGCGTCGGCATCGTCCACTGGGCCAAGACCCTGATGCCGGACCACGAGGTCTCCGAGGCACGCCACGAGGTGCGGACCGAGGAGGACCGTCAGGTCGCCGTCGGGATGATCGACGACATCGTCGAGGAGTCCCAGTTCAAGCGTCGCCCGCTGCTCCGCAACACGCTGATCGGCGCCGTCGCCCTCGCTCCCCTGCCGGCCATCGCGCTCTTCCGCGACCTTGACGACTCGGACAACCGCTCCGAACTCGCCACCGAGAACTTCGGTGTCGAGCGTCTGCGCCACACGATGTGGGATTCAGGCGTGCGCCTGGTCCGGGACCCCACCGGCACCCCGATCAAGGCCTCCGACGTCACCGTCGGCTCGGCCTTCCACGTCATCCCCGAGGGGCTCAACGAGCTGCCGCCCACTGAGCACCTCAACCAGAAGGCCAAGGCCGTCGTGCTGCTGATGCGCCTGGATCCGCAGGACCTGCAGATCTCCCCGGAGCGCGAGGACTGGAACGTGGACGGCATCGTCGCCTACTCCAAGATCTGCACGCACGTCGGGTGCCCCGTGGCCCTCTACGAGCAGCACACCCACCACCTGCTGTGCCCCTGCCACCAGTCGACCTTCGACCTGACGCAGGAGTGCAAGGTCATCTTCGGCCCGGCCGGCCATGCGCTGCCGCAGTTGCCGATCACCGTCAATGAAGAGGGCTTCCTGGTCGCCCAGAGCGACTTCCACGAGCCCGTTGGACCGGCATATTGGGAGCGTGGCTGATACCGATGAGCACCTCATCCACCACCGAGTACCAGGCATCGACCCCCACGGGGAAGATCGCCAACTTCGTCGACACCCGCGTCGGGGCCTCGCCCATGGTGCGCGAGTTCGGCCGGAAGATCTTCCCGGATCACTGGTCGTTCATGTTCGGCGAGGTCGCCCTGTACACCTTCGTCATCCTCTTGCTCTCGGGCACGTTCCTGGCGTTCTTCTTCGATCCCTCGATGGCGCACGTCACCTACCTGGGCTCGTACAAGCCCTTGTACGGGGTGCCGATGTCCACCGCGTACGCCTCCACCCTGGACATCTCCTTCGACATCCGCGGCGGGCTGTTCATGCGCCAGGTGCACCACTGGTCGGCCCTGCTGTTCGTGGCCGCGATGTCGGTGCACATGCTCCGCGTGTTCTTCACCGGTGCGTTCCGCCGCCCCCGTGAGCTGAACTGGGTCGTGGGCTGCGTCCTGCTGATCATGGGCCTGGCCGCCGGGTTCACCGGGTACTCCCTGCCCGATGACCTGCTCTCGGGCAACGGCCTGCGGATCATCGACGGGGTCATCAAGGCCCTGCCGATCGTGGGATCCTACATCTCCTTCTTCCTGTTCGGCGGGGAGTTCCCCGGGGACGCGATCGTGGGCCGGTTGTACATCCTGCACGTGTTCCTCGTGCCCGGTGTGATCCTGCTGCTGATCGTGGCCCACCTCTTCATGGTCGTGGTCCACAAGCACACCCAGTACCCGGGCCCGGGCCGGGCCGAGAACAACGTGGTCGGCTACCCGGTCGGGCCGGTGTACGCGGCCAAGGCCGGCGGGTTCTTCTTCATCGTGTTCGGCATCATCGCGCTGATCTCCGGGCTGTTCACCGTCAACCCGGTCTGGAACTACGGCCCCTACGACCCCTCCCCCGTGTCCGCGGGTACGCAGCCGGACTGGTACATCGGGTGGGTCGACGGCGCGCTGCGCCTGATGCCCGGTGTCCTCGGGGACTTCTCCTTCAAGTGGAACATCCCGCTGCCGTGGGGCACGAACACCCTGGCCATGGGCGTACTGCTCCCTATGATCCCGGCTGCCATCCTCATCGGCACGATGATCGCCTGGCCCTGGCTGGAGCGTTGGGTGACCAAGGACAACCGCGAGCACCACATCCTGGACCGCCCGCGCAACGCCCCGACCCGCACGGGCATCGGCGTCGCCGGCGTGATCTGGTACTGCACCATGTGGGCCGCGGCCTCCTCGGACCTCATCGCCACCCACTTCGGGGTGTCGCTGAACGACGTGACCTACTGGCTGCGCGGGATCTTCATCCTGGGCCCGTTCATCGGCTTCATCATCACCAAGCGCATCTGCCTGTCCCTGCAGCGCAAGGACCGCGAGATCGTTCTGCACGGTCGCGAGGCCGGTGTGATCGAGATGACCCCGGACGGCGAGTTCCGGGAGCGGCACGAACGCCTGGACGACTACCGGCTCTACCAGCTGGTCAGCTTCGAGGCGAACCGTCCCGTCCCGGCCCAGCCGGGACCGGACGGGAAGATCTCTGGCGGGGAGAAGCGCCGCGCCAAGCTCAACCGCTGGTTCTACGAGGACCGTGTCGAGCCGGTGAGCCGTGCGGAGCTGGCCGAGGCCAAGACCCACGACCATCACGACGTGCCCGACGCCCTGGCCGCCACCGGCAGCCGCGGCACCCTCGAGCACTGACACAACACCACACCAGGAAGGCCCCGCTCCGGCGGGGCCTTCCTGCGTGAGTGGGCCTACTGTCCCGGTTCCGACGGCTTCGACCCCTCACCTGCTCATCAGTCCGCTCCGTCCCACGCCTCCGACCACTCATCCATCACGGCCGGCTAAACGTGTCCGTTCCGGCTGGTATCCCAGAGGGGTCACGGAGCGAAGGAGAGCGCACCGATGAGGACCATCACCGTCTACACCACCGGGCCGGCGTGCATGCAGTGCCGGCTCACCAAGACCGCCCTGGCCACCGCCGGGCTCTACTTCGAGGAGATCGACGTCCGCCAAGTCCCGGACGCCCTGGTCTACATCCAGAACGAGCTGGGCTACAGCCAGGCCCCCGTCGTCGTGGTCGACGACGAGGACCACTGGTGTGGGTTCCAGCCCGACCAGATCCGCCGGGTCGCCACCCTCCTGACCCGCCACTCCTGACCCACGGCGTCTGACCCCCGGCTCCCCCGCCCACGCCTCCACGCCGGAGTGCCGGAGACGGGGCCCGAGGTGGTCAGGCGCTGTGCCCCACGGACGCGCTCACCGCAACCCCCCGGCAGGGACCCACAGCTTGTGATCTGGCCCCAAACGCTCTGCACGGGTAGTGGTCGAGAGCCCCTCAGCGACGTTTCTCGGGTGGACTGGGCGGATCGACCGGGTCCTGCAGGCTCAGGACGATCTCGTTGCGGCGCAGGAACCAGGGCTTGAAGGGAGGATCGAACCGGGCGAAGCGTGGTGGTCCTACCGGAGAGAGGTTCTCGGCGCGCAGGGCGGTGCGCAGCTTTTCCAGGTGCTTGCGATAGTTCGCCTGGCTCCAGCGTCCACGGAACCGGATGGCCGCGGCCACGGTCGAGGGGACACGACGCAACCGCACGCGGGAATCCGTGGGGCGAGGGGCGTTCTCGAGGGTGAATCCCTCCGGCAGGACGAACGCCACCCGGAAGCGCCCGCTGCCGGTGCCGTCGGGGTACACGTCCGCGTCCTCCTGCAGGACGGGAGCGGTCATCGCGATGGACTCAGACGGGGCGTCCTGGAGCACCGGCGCCGTCATCGCCACCTTCTGCTCGGCCTGGTTCGTTCCGCTGATATAACCGAACAGGATGCGGAAGGCGCGGTTGCCGGCATCCTCGAAGCCTGCCTCGACGGTCGTCTCTGCCAGGACGTGCTCGGGGTACCGGCGCACCTCAACACCGTCATGCACACGCAGCGTCTCATAAGGCTGATGCGCCGTCATGCCAGCAACCTACCCCGCCGTCATCGCCGGCGCTATGCCGACGGTCCCCCGATGCGCCCCCGGACGGTGGAGGCACCGCGGAGGGTGGTTCTGCTCCTCGGCGCAGGTACCGGTCTGCGCGTCCGCGCATCGTCTGGAGGTCTTCGCCCTCACCCCACACCGGCCTCGTGGGGACGGCACTCTCCGCCCGGGCCGGTGGGTACCGCTGTCCGTCCCACCCAGCCCGCCGAGGTGGCGGCCTGGGGGGGACGGACGGGATGGCGAGATCTCGGTGGCGGGACAGACGGTTCAGGGGGCGAGGGCCGGATCCTGAGCGTGGACGTCCCGGTCCTCGAGCTCCTGGCGGACCTTGGCCTCGTGGAGGGCGCGCAGGGCGGCGTGCTCGGGGTTGCGGCGCAGCTTCAGGTAACCGAGGCCCAGGACCAGGAACCACACCGGGGTGACGAGCAGGGCAGCCCGGGTGTCGGCCTGGGTGGTCATCGCCCAGATGATGAACCCGAAGAAGGCCAGCACCACGTAGGGCATGAACGTACCGCCGGGCATCTTGAACGCGCTCACGGCGTGCAGTTGCGGGCGGCGACGGCGGTAGACGAGATAGCTGACGAGGATGATGGACCACACGAACATGAAGCACAGGGCCGAGACGGTGGTGACCAGGGTGAAGGCCTCGGCCACGCTGCCCTCGGCATAGAGCAGTGCGACGCCGGCGAGCAGGAACATGCAGGAGAACAGCAGCGCGTTCTTCGGGACCTTCCGGGAGGACAGCCGGCCGAAGGCCTTGGGGGCGTCGCCCTCCGTGGCCAGGCCGTAGATCATGCGCGAGGTGGAATAGATCCCGGAGTTGGCCGAGGAGGTGGCGGAGGTCAGGACGATGAAGTTCACGACCCCGGCCGCGCCGACCAGCCCGGCCAGGGCGAACATGCCCACGAACGGTGACTCATCCGCGCTGTAGGCGGTCCAGGGCTTCACGGCCATCAGGATGATCAGCGCACCCACATAGAACAGCAGGATGCGCACCGGGATGGAGTTGATCGCCCGGGGCAGGTTCTTCTCCGGATCCTTGGCCTCGGCCGCGGTGGTGCCGACCAGCTCGATGCCGACGAAGGCGAAGACGGCGATCTGGAACCCGGCGACGAAGCCCATGAAGCCGGTGGGGAACATCCCGCCCTCGGTCCACAGGTTGGAGAACGCCGCCCGGGTGCCGTCGGACTCGAAGCCGGTGATGATCATGCCCAGACCCACGACGATCAACGCCAGGATGGCCACGATCTTGATCAGCGCGAACCAGAACTCGGTCTCGCCGAACGCCTTGACGGAGGGCAGGTTCAGCCCGACCAGGAGGACGATGCAGGCCACCGCGGGGATCCAGAGCGGCAGGTCCCCCCACCAGAAGGACACGTAGTGGGCGATCGCCACGACGTCGGCGATGCCGGTGACCACCCAGCAGAACCAGTACGTCCACCCGGTGAAGAACGACGCCCAGGGCCCGAGAAGGTCACCGGCGAAGTCGGAGAAGCTCTTGTAGTCCGTGTTGCTCAGCAGTACCTCACCCATGGCGCGCATGACGAAGAACAGCATGAAGCCGATGATCATGTAGACGAAGATCACCGAGGGCCCGGCCACCGAGATGGTCTTCCCCGAGCCCATGAACAGGCCGGTGCCGATGGCTCCGCCGATGGCGATCAGCTGGATGTGCCGGTTGGACAGGGCCCGCTCCAGATGCGGGGACTGCTCGGTAGTGCTCACGGGGCGTGCTGGGGTGAGGGTCATTGAGGAACTCCAGTAAGTTGCGCGGTGTGCCGCGTCGTCCGTGGGTTCCTCCCCCTCTGTTGCACGGCCTGAGAGTTTCGCCCCACCCGGAGGGGGTGGGACTTGCTCCGTCGGCGAGCACGGAGAACTCCGCGCTACTTTCCAGAGATGCCTCGGTGCGGCGGTCCGGGGACCTGAGAGTTTCCTGGGGAGGAATTGCTCCTACGGTGCCCGACCGGTGTTCTGGTCGGGGCTCTCCCGCCGCACGTCAACGGCCATTCGACTGTGACAGCCCTCACATCCTAGGTGACAGTCACCTCGGCGCACAATGGATTTTCGAATTTCCGCACCGAATCCTGCTCCGCACGGCCCGGCGGCTGCGGGGGCGGTGAGACAGGGGCATCCGCAGCAGGACCGCGGCGAGGAGGACCTGTGTGACCCAGGATGACGTGAATGCGAGTGCCGTTGCACTCGGCAGAAAGTACGTATACGCTGTGACTGCAATCACATAGTCTGGCCGTTCACGTGCGGCGGGAGAGTCCCGTCCAGCATTCGTGGTCGGGCGCCGTAGGAGCAATTTCCTCCCCGGGAAACTCTCAGGCCCCCGTACCGCCGCACCGAGGCGCATCTGGAAAGTAGTGCGGAGTTCTCCGTGCTCGCCGAAGGAGCAAGTCCCACCCCGTCCGGGTGGGACGGAAACTCTCAGGCTGTGCAACAGATCGGGGAGGAACCCATAGACACCGCGGGAGACCGCGCAGACCTCTGGAGTTCCTCTCATGACGATCACCCCAGCCCGCCCCACCGCCGCTGAGCTCAGCGACCACTCCTTCGCCGAACGTCACATCGGTCCCGGCCCGCAGGCAGCGACCCAGATGTTGCGCACCCTGGGGTACGACAGCCTCGACGAGTTGGTGGACACGGCGGTGCCGGTGGACATCCGCCAACAGGATCGGCTGGAATTGCCCGAGCCCCGTTCTGAGGCCCAGGTCCTGGCGGACCTGCGGCAGATGGCCTCCAAGAACGTCCTCAAGACCCAGATGATCGGCCAGGGTTTCTACGACACCCTCACCCCGCCGGTGATCCTGCGCAACGTCCTGGAGAATCCGGCCTGGTACACCGCCTATACCCCCTACCAGCCGGAGATCTCCCAGGGCCGGCTCGAGGCCCTGCTGAACTTCCAGACCATGGTCGCGGACCTGACCGCACTGCCGGTTGCCAACGCCTCCCTGCTGGACGAGGCCTCCGCGGTGGCCGAGGCCGTGCTGTTGATGCGCCGGACCAACAAGGCCCACGCCGAGGGCAAGACCGTGCTGGACACCAACCTCTTCCCCCAGACCCTGGCCGTGGTGCAGGGACGCGCCCAGGCACTGGGTTTCGAGGTCGAGGTCGCCGACCTGACCGCGGGGCTGCCCGAAGGTGAGATCTCCGGGATCGTGCTGCAGCAGCCCGGAAACAACGGCGCCGTCGTGGACCACGGGGCCGTCATCGCCGCGGCCAAGGACCGCGGCGCCATGGTGACGGTGGCCGCCGACATCCTGTCCCTGACCCTTATCGTCCCGCCCGGGGAGCAGGGTGCGGACATCGCCGTGGGCAACACCCAGCGCCTCGGTGTCCCGCTGTTCTTCGGCGGCCCGCACGCGGCCTACATGGCCGTCCGCCGCGGCCTGGAGCGGTCCCTGCCGGGGCGCCTGGTGGGCGTGTCCACCGATGACACCGGGGCCCGGGCCTACCGACTGGCCCTGCAGACCCGCGAGCAGCACATCCGCCGCGAGAAGGCCACCTCCAACATCTGCACCGCTCAGGCGCTGCTGGCCGTGGTCGCCTCCATGTACGCCGTCTACCACGGCCCCGCAGGGTTGACGGCGATCGCCCACCGCGTGCACCGTCACGCACGGACCCTGGCCGTGGTCCTGGAGGGGGAAGGCATCGAGCTGCTGGCCGACCGGTTCTTCGACACCGTGACCGCCCGTGTGCCCGGTCGTGCCCAGTCCGTGGTCCACGCCGCCGAGACGCTGGGGGTCAACCTCCGCCTGATCGACGCGGACACCGTCTCGGTGTCCACCGACGAGGCCACGGTCACCGAGCACGTGGCCGCGGTGGCCGTGGCCTTCGGCGTGGCCGAGGCAGATGCCGCCGTCGCGGCGGCCACGGGAGAGGTGGACCGTGGGTATGCCCTGCCGGAGTCCCTCGTGCGCACCTCGGAGTTCCTGACCCACCCGGTGTTCAACACCCACCGGTCCGAGACCCAGATGATGCGGTACCTGCGCAGGCTCTCTGACCGGGACCTGGCGCTGGACCGGACGATGATCCCGTTGGGATCGTGCACCATGAAGCTCAACGCCGCCGCCGAGATGGAGGCCATCTCCTGGCCGGAGTTCGCCGGGATCCACCCGTTCGCCCCGTCGCACCAGGCCGCCGGATGGCACGAGCTGATCAGCGACCTGGAGTCCCGTCTGTGCGCCATCACCGGTTACGCCGGCGTCTCCATCGCCCCGAACGCCGGGTCCCAGGGTGAGTACGCCGGCCTGCTGGCCATCCGCCAGTACCACCTGGCCAATGGTGACTCCGCCCGTACCGTGTGCCTCATCCCGGCCTCGGCCCACGGCACCAACGCCGCCTCGGCGGTGCTGGCCGGGCTGAAGGTCGTGGTGGTCAAGACCGCCGAGGACGGCACCATCGACAGCGCCGACCTGGACGCCAAGATCGCCATGCACCGGGAGCAGCTGGCGGCGATCATGATCACCTACCCCTCCACCCACGGTGTCTACGACGCCGACGTGCGCGAGGTCTGCGACAAGGTCCACGCCGCCGGCGGGCAGGTCTACCTCGACGGGGCCAACCTCAACGCCCTGGTCGGCCTCGCCCAGCCGGGCAGGTTCGGCGGCGACGTCTCGCACCTGAACCTGCACAAGACCTTCTGCATCCC
>ENA-UOUJ01000364-UOUJ01000364.1-activated-sludge-metagenome-genome-assembly--contig:-NODE-364-length-33269-cov-5.381947_pt1 | contig 33269 bp, 28 predicted proteins | sample MGYA00249839_ERZ747224 | MGnify/ENA primary metagenome ERZ747224 (study PRJEB28782, sample SAMN03220277) | activated sludge metagenome | biome: wastewater; feature: sewage sludge; material... | reverse complement strand
CAAAATTACACTGCCGTAGCCTCATAACAATGATGGGGTTCGTCAAAGGGATACAGTTTACTTGCTGGCCATTTACGACAAATCGGAATTTGACAATATAGACGACAGAACAATCAAAACAATTATAGAAAGCCTAATCATTGACAAATAAGACGAACACACAATATAGGGTTTCGTGCAAGTGAGGCTTGATGTTGTAAACATTTTCCTTGAGTTTCCATGCGAAAGAGAACCGAAGTAATGGTATTAAATGCTATTATTATCAGTGTGCTTCGCCTTCCCACACTAATCATTTTTAAATTATATCCCACATTACAAACATTCCACCATTAATTATATAGTGTCAAAAACCGTATTAACTCTCCAAAAAAATAGTCTAACTTTCTTTGATACAGTGATTTCTTTTGACGAGTATGATAAAAATAACAATGAAAAAAAATATTGAACTAATTATTTCCAATAATCGAGTAGGTAGGGGGATTACTCCCCCGCCCTCTCACACCACCGTGCATGCTCTCGCACACGGCGGTTTCTTTTAACTGTTTAACTTCTTGTAATTTGATGTGAGATTGTATAAACAATATCGCTCCTATCAACTACTGCGTTAAGGCTCGTTCCTGTTCGCCTGCTTCTTTTACTTGCAACGCCTTTATTGCCCAAGCTCCACATACGGTTTCACTCGTAGCAAAAGGGCGTATAACCTCCTCCACCTGCCCTTTGAACAGGTCTAATTGGTAAGTTATCTCTTGCTGTTGCGCCATAAAACAAATTTTGAACTAACTGCTCCTTAAATTAAAAGATTCAGACCTTCTTCTGTGCTATTCCTAACACAAAATACTATGTCCTTTGCTGACTTCTTGTAGTATATAATTGTTCATCGCTGGACAATCTGCACATTGGTGCATACTGCAAGACCTCTCGGGATAAGATATTAAACTTTCACTGCGTTCTGCCTGATTTACTCCTTTGAGTTACGGTTGAATTTTGGGCGTTCCCAATCCATGGCTCGGTTGCCCTCTCTTAAGAGCCTTATATCAGATTTCTATTCGTCAGAACTTCAGATTTGCTGATGACTTCTTTCAGATTCGGAGTCACCCCCGACACCCTTGTCATTCGCTAATGTTTCCTATCAACTCGGCACATACAGGAACTCGCATCCTGTTAGCTTAATATCATGCCCGACATACCAAAAACCGGGACTTTTTCAAGTCCCGGAAATTATAATCTACATATAATTAAGCACCCGGAGCCTTTGCACTAAGTGCCGTTTTTATTCTGTTTTGCATATCTAATAAATGATAGGTAGTCATATCATCTGCTCCGCGCGATATGGCTTCGTCTATTTGTTTTTGCAGCTTAAACAATTCGGCTTTTACCATGGTAGCTGCATCTGTTTCCGTGTATTGACCATCTTTAAGTATCATATAATCTGTAAGGCTGCCGAGGTAGGCTTTCTGCATATTGCGCTGATAGGAATCTAACTGTATTTTTTTGCTTCCCCCCAAGGAATTCCAGATATACCCATGCAAGGTATTAAAGAACTCAGGTAAAGACAAAGCTTCATTACCGTACTGTGTTTGTGTGGCTTGTAGTTTTAACAAAAAATCCTTATCTAATAGTGTATTAATTACTCTTACCTGCATATCTTCGGCTACATCCGGCCCTGTGGGTACATTAATTTTTGAAAGTATTTTTTTATCTAATAACCAAAAAGGCGTTTGGAACAATTGCTTATCAAAAAAGTCTAATGCTTCTAACTGCTTTTCTTTGGGTACCACGGTAAAAATGTTTCCACCATCTGCTTCGCTACGCATGAAGCGTAAACCTATATTATTCAATAAAAGACCCTGCCTATTCACTTTCAATAAAGATAGACTAAATTAATTAGCTGCAATATTATTACGGTGTCCACAGAATTACTTGTAAGCAATGTAGTAATTGAGATAATATTTACAAGTAACGACAAAATATTTACTAACAAAATGATATATTGCGATCAAAATTCTGCAAATGCTTTGTATATATCACGAATCAACAGACCCCTATTTTAATATTGCTACAGACGAATATATCCTGAAACATATTGAAGAAGACTGCTTTATGCTCTGGCGCAATGACAACGCCATTATTGTGGGAAAATATCAGAATACACTCGCAGAAATAAATTATGATTATGTAAAAGCAAACAATATTGCAGTAGTGAGGCGTATTTCGGGAGGCGGTGCCGTATATCACGATTTGGGGAATCTGAATTTTTCATTCACCCATTCGGGAAAAGATAAGAACCTTACAGATTTTCAAAAATTTACCCAACCTATTATTGATGTAATAAGAAGTTTAGATATTGATGCAAGGTTCGAAGGTAAAAACGACCTGATGATTGACGGCAGAAAGTTTTCAGGAAATGCTGCACATGTTTACAAAAATAAAATTTTGCATCACGGCACCATACTGTATTCTTCCAAAATGCGCAATGTGAGTGAAGCGCTGAGAATCAATCCGGTGAAATATCAGGACAAGGCAGTCAAGTCGGTACCCAAGAGAGTTACCAATATTTCAGAGCATCTGAAAGAGCCATTGAGCCTTGAAGATTTTACAAAAAAATTAATGGACTATGTAATTGACACTACCCCCGGTAGTCGGCTTTATAGTTTTACCGAAGAAGATATTCGCCAGATTCAAAAACTTCGTGATGAAAAATTTGCTACCAACGAGTGGAATTATGGCCAATCGCCTGATTATAGTTTTAAAAAATCCATTCGCACTCCGGGCGGAGTATTGGAAATGAACCTGGAAGTAAAACACGGCATTATAGAAAAGGTAAAAATATTTGGAGACTTTTTTTCCGAAAGGGGAATTGAAGGCATTGAAAAAGCGCTTGAAACAGTGTCGCACAATGAGGCAGCTATTCGTAATGCCTTACCAAAAGATGATTTTAACAGCTACCTCAGCAATATCACTGCTGATGATTTAATAGAAGCCATGTTTTAGTTTAATGCATCATCTCAGATATTCCTTCCCGAAAGGTATGGCAGTGTACATCTACAATGTCTGCTACTCTCTTTGAGTAACCGCCGCCCATACTCACCTGCACCGGAATATTATTCGCCCTGCAATGATTAAATACTATTCTGTCTCTTTCAAGACAATCATGTTTGGTCAGTTTCAGTTTTCCCATATTATCGGTTTCAAGTACATCGGCGCCGGCCTGATAAAACACAAACTGAGGCTTGACCTTTTGAAAAAGCAAATCTAATTTTTCTTTCAGTATGGCAAGATATTCAGCTCCATTGATGCCATCTTGAAGATGTACATCCATATCAGAAATTTCTTTCTTAAAAGGAAAATTGTTTTTGCCATGCATTGAAAAAGTAAACACTTCTCCCCTACCCTTAAAAATTTCTGCGGTTCCGTTTCCCTGATGCACATCTAAGTCAATAATTGCAATTTTATCTATTCTTTTTTTCTTCCATAAGTAATGTGCAGCTATTGCCTGATCGTTCAGCAAACAAAAACCTTCGCCCCAGTTGCTTCCGGCATGATGGGTACCACCGGCAATATTAAAACCAATCCCTTTTTGTAATGCAGCTATTGCAGCCCGGATAGTGCCTTCTGCAATTCGAAGTTCGCGCTCCACCAACTGATGGCTCAATGGAAAACCAATTCTTCTGATTTCTGATGCAGTAAGGTCTAATGCTAAAAGCCGATGATAGTAATCCGGCGAATGAACTCCTTCTAAATTAGCAACTTCCAAAATTTCAGGCTTGAAAAAATCTTTTTTATCAACGACTCCCTGATAAAGTAACTGATCATGTAGCAACTCATATTTAATCATCGGGAACCGATGGCCTTCCGGCAGCGGGTGTTTAAATATGGGGTGCCAGGCTACAAACGACATTATCTTAATCTTCTTCTAATTGTTTGATTTTGTTAGGACGCAATGCCTGCCGCACCACATCCAGCTCATCTTCTCTCACAATCATAAATGCAGTAACATAAAATTCTGAATAAGCCTCAACACCAATTTGATTGCTTTTCAGATTTCGCATCTTTATAAAATCTTCAAGATGGTGTTCATAATGCTCTGCTATCATTTGGGCATCCGGCCCACGATACTCCCATATTAATTTATACTGATTACTCATTTCTATATTTCTGATTGTTGCAAAAGTAATTTTTTAAAATCTATAATTTTCAATAAAATTCATCAGGCCACTTTCTTCATTTTTTTATTAGTAAACAGCCTGATTTTTTGTTTGAGATTTTTCAATCTTTTTATTATCGGCTTGTTATTGTTAACGATGTCAGGTATGTAAACCATAGCAGTATAAGGTAAATTCCCATGATTATTTTTCATGAGGTCGGTATAGTTAACCCAACTGTTGCTTCCATTGCAGAACCATTCATTTGTCATCACTCTCTGGTGAGAAATTGTTGTAAAGCCCAGATGATGGTTCACATGAATAACTGCCGGGCTGGTACTCAAACTGAGAATGATTGCTCCGGGATATCTTTCTCTGCTCAATTCAAACATTTTCAACTTTATTTCTTTTGAAATACCCAAACCTCTGTATGCCTCCGCTATAATGAGTCCCGAATTGGCAACCATTTTTTCATGTTGCCACACTTCCAGATAGCAGAATCCCATCCATTCGCCGGTATCGTTATTAATGGCGATAACGGCCAACCCCTTTTTCATCTTTTCTTTTATCAGTTCCTTAGGACGCTGCGCTACTGCTACGCCTCTTTTTTGAGCCGATAGCGCCATTTCATCACTTATCTGCTGTGCATATTTATAGTCTTGATGCGATGTTGTTTTCACAACATAGCTATATATAGATTTCATAGTTATTTCAATTTAGTATTAAACAGGGAAAAAGTTTGAAAGTGTGAAGATAAATATAACTCCACTACTTCAAAGAATCTGAAGTAATATGTAATTAGAAGTCTGGTCGTCGGAGAAAGGCAGCAGTTGTCGGATTCAGACAGAATTGAACTGCAGGATTCAGTAAATAAATATTCACAGAACTAAAAATATTTGACTGATTTTGATTCACCTTTTTATGATTTAGCGATACGAAATTATTTATTTAGCTGATTAGTTGGTTATTTTTTGTGTCAATAGTTTGTCATTTTTAAATGCGCCAAAAAGAACAAATCAGGTGTTTACCCCTATTTATTCGGTCAATTGTAACCCCTTCACCTCATCAACAAACTCCCATCACCATAACTCAAAAACCTGAAATCGTTGTTTAAGGCATAGTCATATACCTTGCGCCAGTCATTACCGATAAAAGCAGAAACCAACAATAATAATGTGGAAGCAGGCTGGTGGAAATTGGTAACCAGTCCATTGGTGAGTTTAAAGGAATAACCGGGCGCAATAATTATTTGAGTACGGGCCAAAAGCCTTTCTTTTTTATTTGTTTCCAAATAGAAAATTAATCGCTCAAGCGCAGCTTGTAAGCTGATTTTTTCGTTTTCTAATTGATATACTTCCCATTGGGATACAAAGGGCAGCTGATTGTCAAATTCTGATGGATTCATTAATAGTTTACATCCCAGCCAATATAAAGATTCAATAGTACGCATGGATGTTGTGCCCACGGCTACTATAGGCTTTTCGGATTGAATCAATAATTTTTCTATCAACGATTTATTTACCTCAATATACTCAGCGTGCATTTGGTGCCCTTCCATGGTTTCTGATTTTACAGGCTTGAAAGTGCCGGCGCCTACATGGAGCGTTACAAAGTCGGTATCAATTTCTTTTTGCTTCAGGTTATTCAAAACATTTTGGGTAAAATGTAAACCTGCCGTTGGCGCTGCCACCGATCCGTCAAACCGGGCATAGGTGGTCTGATATCTTTCTGCGTCGCCGTCTTCTGCTTCCCGCTTGATATAGGGTGGTAGCGGCACCTTACCGGCCTGATGCAAAACTTCGGCAAAGCTCATTTCCTCATCATTCCAGATTAGTTCAATTACAAAGCAATCACTTCTTTTTTCCAAATAATGTGCCTCCAACAGCAATTCTTTACCCCCATAGTTCATCCGATGGATCAAGACCATTCCTTTTTTCCACTTAGAAGCGCCGCCAATCAGGCACAACCATTTCACCCTTTTTTTTATTGCCATTGCGGCAGACACGTCGGGGTACTGCTCATGCGGATCAAGGCAAAAGATTTCAATCATGCCTCCGGTTGGCTTCTGAAACAACATACGGGCTTCTACCACCTTAGTATTATTAAATACCATTAATGATTCTGCCGGCAGGTACTTGTCAATATACCGGTAAGTATCTTCAGAAATTTCTCCCTTATTATATATCAGCAATTTTGAAGCCTCCCGCTCTCTCAAAGGATAAAAAGCAATCTTTTCTTCGGGCAAAGTATAGATAAAATCTTCAATAGATAAATATTTTGGATGTAAGGACATTCAGTTTTTTTCTAAATTGTTTAAAATAATAGATTTTTTATGCTTATACACATATTTTCAACCATAATTCACAGTTTATGCACATCAAAAATCAAATTTTTTTCTTAAAAATCAATAAAACACACTCCCATAAAGGGTTTCAGCAAATTTTATTTTGTGGATAAATGAATTCTACATAAATTTGGTAATTAAGTGGGAAAAAGTGTTATTTTGTGGTAATAAAAGTAAATTTTTACCCAATTTTCAAAAATGGCAGTATTATTAGGCGAATATGAAGCAACATTGGACAGCAAAGGTCGCTTTTTGCTCCCTGCCGGGTTCAAAAAGCAGTTGTCTGCCGAAGATGCCGATCGCTTTGTCATAAATCGCGGTTTTGAAAATTGCCTAAGCCTTTATCCACTTAGCTCATGGACGCCATTAGCCGAGAAAATAAATGCGCTGAATGATTTTGACCCAAAGGTAAGGGAGTTTAAACGCTATTTTTTAAACGGAGCAACTTTTGTGGAGCCGGATAGTGCGGGAAGATTATTACTGCCTCCGGCGCTCAGGGAGTATGCTTCGCTTCAGAAGGATCTGGTGATGACCTCCTTGGGTAACAAAATGGAAATATGGGATAGCAATAAGTACAAACAGTTCTTTGATTCATTTTCACCGGAAGCATTTAATGATTTGGCAAGTATTGTAATGGGTGGTAGTTAGGGCGAGGTTGAGGTTGAGGTTAAGATTGAGGGTAAGACTGAGATTGAGGGAGAGGGTAAATAAAATTCCACGTCATGCAAGAATATCATGTGCCGGTACTGCTGAAGGAAACGATTGAGGGTTTGCAAATAAAACCTGATGGTTTCTACGTCGATTGTACTTTTGGCGGTGGCGGTCATTCCCACGCTATTCTGGAAAGACTGGGCAGTGAGGGAAAACTAATCGCTTTTGATCAGGATGCAGATGCAGCCAAAAATCTTCCAGACGACAGCAGGGTATTATTCATTCCACAAAATTTCAGGCATATCGGTCGTTTTCTAAAATTGCATGAAATAGATAAAGTGGATGGTTTGCTTGCCGACCTGGGAGTGAGCAGCCATCAGTTCGACGAAGCCGAAAGAGGATTCAGTACCCGCTTCAATGCAGCATTGGATATGCGAATGGACAGAAGGCAAACAAAAACTGCCTTTGATGTGGTTCAAAACTATGGCGAGCTTCAGTTGCACAAGCTGTTTGAACGCTATGGCGAGGTAACCAATGCCAAAACACTGGCAAAAACCATTGTATCAGTAAGAAATACTGTTTCACTAAAAACCATTGATGCCTTTAAAAATGCCTTGCGGGAAATCGTAAAAGGGAATCCTAATAAATACTTTGCACAGGTATTTCAGGCGCTGCGTATAGAGGTGAATGACGAATTGGGCGCCCTTAAGGAAATGCTGCAGCAGACTGCAGCGCTATTGAATCCAGGTGGAAGAATTGCTGTCATCACCTTTCATTCCATTGAAGACCGGCTGGTAAAAAATTTTTTCCGTCAGGGAAGTTTTGAGGAAGAAATAGAAAATCCGTTTATCAACAGTAACAAGCAAAACAGTCTGAAAATTATCACAAAAAAACCGGTAGTGGCATCTTCCGAAGAAATAAAGCAGAATCCGCGCTCCCGAAGCGCTAAGTTGAGAATAGCAGAAAAGATAGTTTAATATATATAGCAAAACAAAGTCATTGAATTGAAAATGACGAACCTATTTAAAATGATAAAACTGAATTGGAAGAAATGGTTGAATTATCAATCCATAGTGAAACAGGTACCATTTTTAATTTTCTTGACATCGCTGGCGCTCCTATATATATATAACGGACACACAGCCGACAAAACAGTAAGAAAAATAAATGCATTGGCAAAGGAGGTAAAGGAATTAGAGTGGGAGTACAAAAGTTTGAAAAGCGAAGTGATGTTTAGAAGCAAACCCGGCGAACTGGCAAAAGCGCTACAGCCTCTTGGATTGAACGAACTGGAAGAATCACCCTACGTTTTGAAAGACTCAATAATGGACGAACTGAAATAATAAAAAATTGGAAATCAAGAAAGACATATTATGGAGAGTGTATCTCGGTTTTATCGGGATTGTACTTCTATCTGTTTTTATTTTGGGCAGGGCTACCATCATTCAGCAGGCGCAGGGAGACCACTGGCGTAGTATGGGCGATAGTATGCACCAGAAAATAGTAGAAATCAATGCCGACAGGGGAACCATCTACAGTGAAGATGGTCAAATGTTGAGTACATCCCTACCACAGTTTGATATTTATATTGATTTCAAAGCTGATGGATTAAGAGATAAAAACGGCAAAATTTATCATCAGTATATTGATTCATTTGCAACAGCTATGTCTCAGTATTATGGCGACAAATCAGCCAAACAGTACAGAGCCGAATTTGATGCTGCCTATAAAAAAGGAACAAGATATTTTCCCCTGAAAAAGAAAATTACTTTTGAAGATTATAAAGCCCTTCGCGAATTTCCGCTTGTAAAACTCGGCAAAAACAAAAGTGGCATCATAGTAGAACAAAGCAGCAAACGCATTGCGCCCTTCGGCTTGCTGGCAAACCGTACGGTGGGCCTCAGCCGCGAATATATAAATAGCGACGGCAAGGTTAAAAAAATGAATGTGGGACTTGAAATGAGTTACGACAGCCTGCTGAACGGCCAAAACGGCCAGCGGTTAGTTCGCTTCATTTCAGGCGGTGCCGTACCGGTTGAAGGTTTTCAGGTAGAACCCGAAAATGGTAAAGATATTTATACCAATATTGATGTTAACATGCAGGAAATAACCGAAATGGCGCTGCTGCGCATGATGCAGCAAATTGAAGCACTTTACGGCACCTGCATAGTAATGGAAACCAAAACAGGAAAGATTAAAGCAATTGCCAATCTTGGTAAAATGGACAACAGCAATCTTTATTGGGAAGATGATAATTACGCCCTGCGTGTTACCGAGCCGGGGTCCACCTTCAAACTTGTAACCTTTATGGCAGCTTTGGACAAAGGCACCTCTAAACCCAGCGACCTGATAGACATAGGTACAGCAGGAAAGATGCAGGTAGGCCCCAGAGTAGTTTATGATGCAGAGCGTACCCGCAAATCTGTAGTTACGGTTGAAGAAGCCTTGGCGCACAGCTCCAATGTAGGTCTCAGCAAAATGGCTTATAAAGGATTTGCAAATAATCCGGCCGAGTTTGGAGAATACATTCATAAATACCACATGGACTCACGTACCCCTATTGATCTGGCACACGTGCCAAAACCACGTCTGGCACCATTTGCAAAAGGCGAAGGCGGACTGATGAATATGATCACCATGAGTTTTGGTTATGCAGTGCAGGTAAGCCCGCTTCAAACACTCACACTCTACAATGCAGTGGCTAATGGAGGAAAAATGATGAAACCCTATTTGGTAAACAGTATCAGAAACAAGGGGGTTATTGTCAAACAAATCGAACCACAGGTTATCGAAAATAATATATGCAAAAAAAATACTTTAAAAGCAGTGCAGGAAAGCCTTGAAATGGCCATTACTGAGGGTACCGGGAAATATGCTTTCAAAGGAATGCCTTTCAAAGTGGCCGGTAAAACAGGAACCGCTCACGTTGCCGATGGTAATATTAAATATAGTCACAGAGTTTATCAGGCTTCATTTGTTGGCTACTTCCCTGCAGAAGCGCCTCAGTATTCCTGCATTGTGGTAGTAAGAACAAAACCGGGTGGCGGCCTGCACTTTGGCGGGCAGGTGGCAGCGCCGGTATTCAGAGAAGTGGCAACAAAATTGTATGCCATGTATGTTGACCGCAAAACGCCAAAGGGCTACGAAGGTGAAAAAGACAACAATACCTATTTCTATTCCGGCAATACGCAATCTTTTAAAAATGTTTTAACCAACATGAATATTCCGTTTGTAGATTCTGTGCAGCAAAGTCAGTGGGCATCTATGTATGCTAATAATCATAAGCCGGTTTTAAAAACCAATATCGTAAAAGACAACTTAATGCCTAATGTAAAGGGTATGGGATTGAGAGATGCCATCAGGTTATTGGAGCAAATGGGGTTACGCGTACAGGCAAGAGGCAGGGGCAAGATATCCGGCCAGTCTATTGTGCCTGGCGCAGGCTTTAACAAAGGACAGGTAGTTTTATTAGAGTTATCATAAAAAATTATTTAAATCATTTTTCTTGAAACTGCAAGACATTTTATACAAAACAAAATTAATATCAATGCAAGGCAATGCCGACATTGATATTACTGATATATGTATTGACTCAAGAAAAGTGAGTAAAGGCGCTGCTTTTATTGCTGTAAAAGGAACCGTAGCAGATGGTCATCAGTTTATTGGTAAAGCAATTGAAGACGGCGCTATCGCCATTATCTGTGAAGTTCTTCCAGATAAGACAAGAGAGGGAATCGTATATGTGCAGGTAGAAAACAGCGCTGCTGCAACGGCACAAATTGCGCATCAGTTTTACGGATTGCCATCCCAAAAATTAAAATTAGTGGGGGTTACCGGCACAAACGGCAAAACCACCATTGCCACACTGCTTTATAAACTTTTCACCTCTTTTGGATATAAGTGTGGACTGATTAGTACCGTTCAAAATAAAATTGGAGAGAAAGTACTTTCTGCTACACATACAACGCCTGACGCAGTTAGCCTCAATCAACTGCTGGCGCAGATGGTTGACGAAGGATGTACCTATGCCTTTATGGAAGTGAGTTCACATGCAATTCATCAGCGCCGGATTGACGGGCTTGAGTTTGCAGCCGGAATTTTTACCAACATCACTCATGACCATCTGGATTACCACAAAACCTTTGATGAATATATCCGTGTAAAAAAATCTTTCTTCGATAGCTTATCCAGGCAGGCCTTTGCCATCACTAATAATGATGATAAACGCGGCATGGTGATGGTTCAGAATACAAAGGCTGTTATAAAAACCTATAGCCTCAAATCAATCAGCGATTTCAAAGGTAAGATTTTGGACAACAGCATGATGGGGTTGCACCTTTTGGTTAATGATCAGGAAGTTTACTTTAAGCTAATTGGAGAATTTAATGCCTATAATCTTTTGGCGGTTTATGGTACTGCCATTTGCTTAGGCGAAGAGAAGCAAAATATTCTTCAACACTTGAGCATGCTCAGTGGCGCTGACGGACGGTTTGATTACCTTGTAGCGCCACAGTCAAAAATGATTGCCATTGTGGATTACGCGCACACACCGGATGCATTATTGAACGTTTTGGCCACTATCAAAAAACTAAGAAAGGGTTTTGAGCAGGTGATTACAGTAGTAGGATGCGGCGGTAACAGAGATAAGACAAAAAGGCCGATTATGGCAGAAGTGGCCTGCGAGCATAGCGACAGAGTCATCTTCACCAGCGACAATCCGAGATTTGAAGAACCGGCAGAAATTATTAGTGATATGGAAGCCGGTGTACCTGCTGCAGCAAGAAGAAAATATATTTCAATTATTGACAGAAAAGAAGCGATAAAAACGGCTCTCAGTTTGGCAAATGATGAAGATATTGTACTGATAGCAGGTAAAGGGCATGAAAATTATCAGGAAATAAAAGGTATCAAAAACCATTTTGATGATAAAGAAGTCGTAAAAGAAATTTTTGAATTATTAAACAAATAAAAATCTTATTAAAAAAAGAGTAAAAGGAGAAAAGCCATGTTATATCATTTATTCGAATGGTTCAAACAAAACGGAATAAATTTTCCCGGCAGAACATTAATGGACTTCCTCACCTTCAGAATCATGATGGCAGTTCTCCTGGCGTTAACTATTACGCTTATTTATGGCAAACGTTTAATCAAACTGCTACGCCGAAGCCTTGTGGGTGAAAGCGTAAGAGATTTGGGCCTTGCAGGCGAACAATCCAAAAAAGGTACGCCAACAATGGGGGGCATTATCATTATCATGGGAATATTAATCCCTACCCTTTTGTTTGCAAAGCTTAATACCGTTTATATCATTCTGATGCTGATTTCAACAGTTTGGCTGGGAGGTATTGGTTTTATGGATGACTATCTGAAATTGAGAGCCAAAAGAATAGCAAAGAAACAAGGCATTCCTTACAAAAAAGGAGATAAGGACGGATTGGCAGGCTGGTTTAAAATTCTGGGACAGGTAGGTTTGGGAATAATTGTTGGCTCAGTCTTGTACTTCAACAGCCATGTAATCATCTGGCGCGAATACAAAGGAGTACCCAAAGAAAATGATACCACCGTCATTACCAGAAATGTAAATAATGTTCCAAAAAACTTTGTTATTACTAAAGAACCTATAACCACTATTCCGTTTGTAAAAAATCATGAATTTAATTATTCAAAATTATTACCCGAATCGCTTAGGCAATATTCATGGGTACTGTACATCCTGATTGTAATATTTATCATCACTGCCGTTTCAAATGGTTCTAATCTTACAGATGGTTTGGATGGATTGGTACCGGGCACCTCGGCGTTGATAGGCGTAGCGCTCGGCATATTTGCGTACGCAAGCGGCAACTTTGTGTTTGCCGATTATCTGAACATCATGTACATCCCCAACCTCGGAGAATTATCTATTTTCCTTGCAGCCATGATTGGCGCATGTGTCGGGTTTTTATGGTATAATACTTACCCCGCGCAGGTTTTCATGGGTGATACCGGAAGCCTCACCTTAGGCGGATTAATAGCAGCCATTGCAATCATCGTACACAAAGAATTACTGATACCTATTTTTTGTGGAGTATATTTTGCAGAGACGTTGAGTGTAACCATTCAGGTTACTTATTTTAAATATACAAAACGTAAATACGGAGAAGGGAGAAGAATATTCCTGATGACCCCACTGCATCATCACTTTCAGAAGAAAGGATATCATGAAGCAAAAATTGTTACCAGATTTTGGATTGTAACCATACTGTTGGTAATGATTAGTCTGGTAACATTAAAGTTGAGATAAAAAAGTTTAAAATTAATAGATGAAGAAAAAAATGATCATACTCGGAGGTGGCGAAAGCGGTGTAGGCGCAGCTTTGCTTGCAAAGCAAAAAGGGTATGATGTGTTTTTATCAGATGCAGGTTCTTTGAAAGAAATATATCGTAACGAACTAAACAATGAAGGCATTGAATGGGAAGAAGGAGGGCACGATGAAGAAAGAATTTTATCCGCAGATGAAATAATGAAAAGCCCCGGAATTCCTGAAAAAAATGAACTGGTAAAAAAAATCCGCCGTAAGGGGATTCCTGTAATCAGTGAAATAGAACTGGCTTATCGCTATGCCGGTGATAGCAAAATTATAGCCATCACCGGCTCCAACGGAAAGACTACAACCACTTCGCTCATTTACCATATAATGAAAACCGGAGGTATTGATGCAGCGTTGGTGGGCAATATCGGAGAATCGTTTGCAAAGCAGGTAGCGCTTGACCCCAAACCGGTTTATGTGGTGGAAGTGAGCAGTTTTCAACTGGATGATATAGTAAGTTTTCGGCCAAACATTGCAGTGTTGACCAATATTACAGAGGACCATCTGGATCGTTATGATTACAAATTTGAAAATTATATAAAAAGCAAATTCAGGATTACCGAAAATCAACAACAGGGCGACTACTTTATCTTCAACGAAGATGATGAAGTAACCATGAATTTTATAAATCAATTTAATATTCACTCAAACCAACTACCGATAAGCATGGCACACGAAAACAAAACAGCTTTTATCAAGGACGGCGATATGTACGTAAGAACAGGAGAAGATTTTATGACCATGAGTGTAGAAGATTTTATACTCAAAGGCAGACACAACCAATACAATACTATGGCAGCATGTGTAGCAGGCGTTACGATGGAAATTCGTAAGGAGAAAATCAGAGAGGCAGTACAGACATTTCAGAATCTGGAACACCGGATGGAACATGTAGCCTTCATCAGAGGTGTTGAATTCATCAACGACAGCAAAGCAACCAATATCAATTCTACATGGTATGCATTAGAGAGCATGACCAAACCAACCATCCTGATATTGGGTGGGTTAGACAAAGGGAATGACTACAGCCTGCTGAATGAACTGATGGATCAAAAGGTAAAAACGATTGTTTGCCTCGGAGTAGATAATTCACGAATTCACGAAGCATTTGATGGAAAAGTAGCAAAGATATTTGATACCGCAAGCGCTTCGGAAGCAGTTCAGGTGGCATTTAATAATGCCGAAAAAGGCGATGTGGTTTTGTTAAGTCCCGCATGCGCCAGTTTTGATTTATTTAAAAATTATGAAGATCGCGGTGTACAATTTAAAAAAGCAGTAATTGATTTATAAAAATAAAATTTTTAAAGAGGTTCAATAAATAATGTCATTAACAACAGACATATCAAAAAGCAAGGCAATCAAAAACAGTGATTGGGAGTTTAATATCGACAAGCATACGGGCGGAGATAAAGTAATTTGGGCATTAGTCGTATTACTCACATTGATTTCGCTGCTGGCAGTGTATAGCGCCACCGGCTCCTTAGCGTATAAAAACTACAAAGGGAATACAGAAATATACCTGTTTAAGCAAGTTTTATTTATTCTAATAGGTTTTGCAATTGTCTATTTTGCGCACAGGGTTAATTACACCATCTACTCAAAAGTCGCATTATTCCTGTTTCTGTTAAGCATCCCTTTGTTAGTCTATACCTTGTTCTTTGGCGTAAAAATGAATGAAGGCACACGATGGATCCGGCTACCTATAATCAATATGACGATGCAGACCTCCGACTTGGCCAAACTTGCGTTGTTCATGTATTTGGCCAGGCTGTTGAGCAGAAAACAACATGTCATCAAAGATTTCAAAAAAGGTTTTCTACCGGTTATAACTCCGGTAGCTATTACCTGTTTGTTAATTGCTCCTGCCAATTTATCAACAGCTTTACTTCTGGGCGCAAGTTGTATGGCATTATTGTTTATCGGCAGGGTAAACACAAAACACCTGTTGATGGTAATTGGTATCGCATTGATTCCGATAATCATGCTGATCACTGCTGCCATTGCAAAGCATAACAAAGGCGATGTAGAATCTGCCTTGCCGGCTACTGAAGTTAAAAAATCAAATAGCGGACTATTGGTACGGGTAAATACCTGGATTGGAAGAGTGGAGAATTTTATGTATGGAGGAAAGGAAGCAGACAATGATGAAATGTATCAGGTAAATCAGGCAAAAATAGCCATAGCCAAAGGTGGTTTTGTAGGAGTAGGCCCCGGCAACAGTACTACCCGCGATTATTTGCCCCAGGCCTATAACGACTTCATTTTTGCCATCATCATAGAAGAGTATGGTTTATTTGGTGGTGCATTTATCGTATTTATTTATATCGTGTTTTTGTACCGATGTATTCGCATATTTAAAAAATGTCCTTATGCTTTTGGCGCCTTTTTAGTGCTGGGCTTGAGTTTTACACTCGCCATTCAGGCAATGGTCAATATGGCAGTTACAGTAAACCTGTTCCCTGTAACCGGTGTTACACTTCCACTTGTAAGTATGGGTGGTTCCAGTTTTTTGTTTACCTGCCTGGCAATAGGAATTATTTTAAGTGTATCAAGAGGAGTTGAAAATAAAAACCGCAATGAAATAATCGAAGTACCGATTATAACAGAAACAAACGAAGGAGGAACAAGTGAATAAAAAAATCATCATAGCAGGCGGTGGTACAGGAGGTCATATCTTTCCTGCAGTGGCAATTGCCAATGCATTGAAACAAAAAGATAAGACTATTCAAATATTATTTGTGGGCGCTAAGGGAAAAATGGAAATGGAGAAAGTGCCGCAGGCAGGATATGATATAAAAGGATTGGACATTACAGGTTTCAATAGAAGTTCTTTGATAAAAAACATCTGGCTTCCTTATAAATTAATAAAGAGTTTTCTTCAGGTAAGAAATATTTTCAAACAATTCAAACCCGATGCGGTTTTGGGCGTAGGAGGATATTCTACCTATCCCGTTTTAAAATATGCTCAGTCTAAGGGTATTCCCACCTTTATTCACGAAGCCAATTCCTTTGCAGGGAAATCAAACAAAATGCTTGGCACCGGATGTACAAAAGTATTTACCGGAACTGATGGAATGGAAAAATTTTTCCCTGTTGATAAAATTATGGTTACCGGAAATCCGGTTCGAAATTCAATTCTAAACCGGAATATAAACAAGGAAGAAGCCTTGCAGCATTTTTCGTTAGAGAACAATAAAACTACCCTTCTCATAGTGGGAGGAAGCTTAGGCGCCAAATCCATTAATGACGCAGCTTTGGCACATCTTGACGAACTATTAGATGCCGGTCTTCAGCTCATTTGGCAAACCGGTAAATCGTTCGATAAAGAAGCATTGGCAAAAGTAGCAACGCATAAGAATGTGTGGATAAATGAATTTATCACAAAGATGGAATTTGCATATTCAGCTGCAGATATTGTGATAGCAAGAGCCGGCGCCATGACGGTAGCCGAAATATGTGTAACCCAGAAACCAACAATTTTTGTTCCCTATCCTTTTGCAGCCGAAGATCATCAAACGGTAAATGCCATGCAGTTAGTTAATAAAAAAGCTGCCCTGATGGTAAAAGACAGTGAAGCAAAAGAAAAGATTGCTGCAATGGCTATTGATCTGGCAAAGAATGAAGCATTAAGAAGTGAAATGATAGATAACCTTTCCAGACTGGCTATTACCAATGCTGATGAAAGAGTAGCTGAGGAAATTTTAAAAATAATAAACAAGTAACAGATGAGCGCCTTGCCAAATATCAATAATATCAAAAACATATACTTTATAGGTATTGGCGGCATTGGCATGAGCGCTATTGCCAGATATTTTAACTCAAAAGGTGTAGTAGTGAGCGGATATGACCGTACTGAAACACTACTTACGAAACAACTGACAGAAGACGGTATCAACATTCATTATCATGAAGATATTGAACTGATTCCTAAAAATACCGATCTGGTGGTTTATACGCCGGCCATTCCCAAGGAACATCAGGAATTACTGTATTATCAAAATAATGGCTACCCCGTTGTAAAGCGTAGCGATGTTTTACAAATAATTTCTGACCACTCTTTCAATATTTGTGTAGCAGGCACTCATGGCAAAACCACTACTACCACAATGGTAGCACATATCTTAAGAGACAGTAGTTATGGCTGTAATGCTTTCTTAGGTGGCATCTCAGCCAACTATGGTACTAACTTCTGGAGCAATGAAAAAAATGTTTGCGTGATTGAAGCCGACGAATACGACAGAAGCTTTTTGAAGTTAAGCCCGGACATTTCAATTATCACAGCAATGGATCCCGACCATCTGGATATTTATGGCACCGAAGACAACTTCAAACAGGCTTTCCGAGATTTTGCCGGGCGGGTAAAAGAAGGAGGATTGTTGATCAAAAAGCTCGGTCTCGACCGCAACATGAAGGCTACCCATACATTGACATACAGTTTGCAAAACGACAGCGCCGATGTATATGCTAACAATATACAACTTAAAGACGGAGGCTATGATTTTGATGTAATCATGCCTGAAAATATGATTGAAAATATCAGGTTGAATATGGGAGGAATGCACAATGTGGAAAACATGGTGGCAGCCATAGCAGCCGCAAGTGCTTTAAAAATAGAAAACGAAAAAATAAAAGCTGCAGTTGCCTCTTTCAAAGGTGTGAAGAGAAGGTTTGAATACATAATTAAAAATAATGAAGTGGTATTTATTGATGATTATGCACATCACCCCGAAGAACTGAAAGCGCTGATAAATGGTGTAAAAACTTTATTCAGGCAAAAAAGATGTACCCTCGTATTTCAGCCGCATTTGTACAGCCGCACACGCGACTTTGCCAATGAATTTGCTTCCGTCTTGAGCGAGGCCGATCAGGTAATTCTATTACCCATCTATCCTGCAAGGGAAATACCAATTGAAGGCGTGAGCAGTGAAATGATTCTAAATAACATGACTAATGATGCAAAAGCCGTTATGCCTAAAGAACAATTTATTGATTGGGTAGAAAATAATTTCAACAAAAACAGAAACCGTGAATTTGGAGAAACGCTTGTAACTGCCGGAGCAGGAGATATTGACAAATTGGTACCTGAGATAAAAAAAATATTAGAAAAATAAAGTGATTAGAAAGAGAGCCATAAAAAGAATGTTTTTAACCCTAATGTGGTTGTGCATTGCGGCAGGCATGGTAGTGTTGATTACTGCTGCCATGAAGGAGCAACAAGGTAATCTATGCAAGGGCTATGATATCAAAATAAATAGCGCTGCCAAAGGAAAACAATTCACTTCCAAACAACAAATTTTAAAATTACTCAAAGCCGCAACAAAAGGAGAAATAAAAGGACAGGTTATAAAAAACTTTAACCTTCCGCAAATTGAAGACCTTTTGGAGCAAAGCGCCTGGGTTTACAATGCCGAATTATATTTTGACAATTTGAATATCCTACACGTTAATGTTTCAGAAAGAAAACCTTTGGCAAGGGTATTTACCGATCATGGTCAATCATTTTACTTGGATGAATCGGGAAGGAATATCCCTTTATCCGATAATATTTCGGTAGATGTTCCGGTATTTACCGGCTTTCCTTCTAAAAAGGTTTTTAATGCAACCGATAGCTTATTGGTTGAAAATGTAATTGCCACTTCTTCTTTTATCAGCAACGATAGTTTTTGGTCATCACAGGTATCTCAAATAAACATTAACAGTTGTGGAATTAATTGCTGGAACATGGAAATGGTTCCGGTAGTTGGCAACCACATCATCAATCTGGGAGATGGAAGCGACATCGCATCCAAGTTTCACAGAATTTTCCTTTTTTATAATCAGGTCTTGAAAAAAGTGGGCTTTGACAAATATCAAAAAATAGATGTTCAATATGACGGCCAGGTGGTAGGCATCAAAGAAAAGCAAACTTTGATTGATTCTATTCAATTGAGAAAAAATATTGAACACCTTTTGCAACAATCAAGGAATGCTAATGAATTAATGGAGGTTGCACCCGCTTTGGCACCGCTGAAAATAATCGTTACAGACACTTCCGCAGAAGAAAAAGAAATGTACAAAGAAGTAATAGACAAAGATTTAGACTCTCTTTCTATGGAACCGGTAGTAATCAATAAAAATCTTTCTGCCAAAACAGAACCCAAAAAAGAAGCGAAATCAGAAATAAAAACCACTGTGGAAGCAAAAACAGCCGTTGCTGCAAAGCCGGCCACCAACGCTCCGATAAAAACAAACGCAAAACCTTTAATAAAATCCGAAGTTAAAACTTCGGTAAAACCAGAGCCTAAAAAGGAAATTAAAAAAGAAGAAAAAACAGCAATAAAACCCGAAAACAAATCAGCAGAAACAAAGAAGAAACCTACTGTTGAAAAAAAGGAAGAAAAGAAACTACCTGTAAGCAAACCTTTAGTAAAGAAAGAAGAGGTAAAGAAAACAGATATAAAGAAACCGGCTTTGAAAGAAAAAGAAAAAAGCAATACAACAAAAACTGTTAACGAGACAACAAAGAAGTCAGCATCCAAAAAAGAAATAAAAAAAGAAACCAACAATAGCAACAGCAGACCAGTGAGTAATGAAGTAAAAACTAAAAATAAAGAGTCCGCTAAGAAGCCAAAGGCAGAAATGAAAAAAATTATTAATTAAAAATATTAACTATAACAACTTAAAACTGAAAATTATGAATGTAGAACAACCCATCATCGTAGGATTAGACATAGGGACCACCAAAATAGCAGTTATCGCCGGACGAAAAAACGAGTTTGGGAAACTCGAAATTCTTGGCTTTGGCAAGGCCAATTCAAATGGCGTAAAACATGGTCAGGTACTGAACATAGATGAAACCATCAAAGCCATTAAGGCTGCATTAGCTAATTGTCTTGACTTGAATCCTGAACTCAACATTGATGAAGTTTATGTGGGTGTGGCAGGTCATCATATAAAAAGCCTTCAAACACGCGGCGATATTGTACGCGAAAATGAAGAAGAAGAAATAACTCAATCGGAAGTAGATATTCTCATCAGCAAGCAATACAAGACCTATATCCCTGCCGGCGACCAGATCATTGATGTCATTCCTCAGGAATACACTGTTGACAATATGCCTAATATTATTAAGCCAATCGGGTACAGTGGTGTAAAACTGGGAGCCAATTTCCACATCATCACCGGAGACAAAAATGCAATCAGAAATATAAACCGAAGCGTGGTAAAATCCAATTTAAGAATTAAAGATCTGGTATTGCAACCCTTAGCTTCAGCTGCTGCGGTAATGGGTCAGGAAGACTTTGAGGCAGGAGTAGCCATTGTGGATATTGGCGGTGGCACTACCGATCTGGCAGTTTTTGCCGAAGGAATACTTCGCCATACAGCCGTAATACCTTTTGCCGGAGAAAATATTACTAATGATATTAAAACCGGTTTGGGTGTATTAAGAAGCCAGGCAGAACAAATGAAAACTCAATTTGGCAGCGCTCTGGCCAATGAAGCCAAAGCCAATGCCTACATTACCATTCCCGGATTGAGAGGAATGCCGGCCAAAGAAATCAGTGTAAAAAATCTGGCCAACATCATTCAAGCCAGAATGAGCGAAATTCTGGATTTTGTTACCTATCATTTGAAACAGATAGGAATGGATAACCGTCAGCTTAACGGAGGAATCGTTTTAACAGGTGGCGGCTCCCAGCTAAAACACCTCATTCAGCTTACAGAATATGTAACAGGGCTTCCGGCAAGAATCGGCTTGCCTAATGAGCATTTGGCCGCAGGCCATATTGAGGAATTGGCGAAACCCACCTACTCAACATGTTTAGGATTAATACTGAAGGGATATGATGATTTTGAAAATAATCGTAAAGTCTTTGAAAAAGGCTTTAAAAAGGTTGAAGTACCAGCAGATTTAATCAAAAACACTACTGAAATCACTGACACAGTTCTTGCTGAAGAAACAGTCGCCGAAGAAGAGATTACTCGGGGGGAAAGGGGAACGCTTAAAGGATTCTGGGGCGTTTTTAAAGACAAGCTGATTGATATTTTCAAAGAAGAAGAAGACAGCCAGTTATCTTAATGCAAAAAGCAGCATAAAATCACTCATTTTTATTAACAACAACTATAATCACCCATTAATTTAAACAGTATGATTCAATTTGACTTACCACAGGAACAATCATCTATCATTAAAGTGATAGGAATAGGTGGCGGCGGCGGCAATGCTGTCAATCACATGTTTAACCAGCATATTGAAGGCGTAAACTTCATTATTTGCAATACAGATGCACAGGCGCTTGCCCACAGCAAGATCGCCAACAAAATTCAGCTGGGACCTCTGTTAACCAGCGGGCTGGGAGCCGGGGCTAATCCCGAAATCGGAAGACAGGCCACAGAAGAATCTCTGGAAGAAGTAAGAAAAATACTGGAAGTGAATACAAAAATGGTGTTCATCACTGCCGGTATGGGTGGAGGTACCGGAACCGGAGGCGCTCCTATTATTGCCAAAATTTGTAAAGACCTGGGCGTATTGACAGTAGGTATCATAACCACACCATTTGCTTATGAAGGCAAAAAACGCCAGTTGCAGGCCGAAGAAGGCATTAAACAACTGAAACAATATGTGGACACGCTACTGATAATCAGCAATGACAAACTTCGTCACCAGTTTGGTAATCTGAAAATGCGTGAAGCATTTGAAAAAGCAGATAATGTACTGGCCACTGCGGCCAAATGTATTACCGATGTTATAAATTCAACGGGGCAAATCAATGTTGACTTTGCAGATGTTTGCACGGTAATGAAAAACGGTGGCGTCGCCATTTTGGGAAATGGCACAGCATCAGGCGAAAACCGCGCTCAACAAGCAATAGAAGAAGCTTTAAATTCTCCGCTGCTAAATGATAATGACATCAAAGGCGCCAAATGGATTTTAATAAACATCAATTCGGCCGAAGGCGACTTTGAGCACACAATGGATGAAGTTGAAATTATTCAGAGCCATCTCTTAACCCAGGCCGGAGAAAATACTGACGTAATATTGGGTATGGGTTATGATAACTCATTAGGTGAAAACATCGGCATCACCATTATTGCAACAGGCTTTGAAAACAAAAATATGTATGTAAAACCTGTACTGAAAAAAGAAGAGCCTCAGGAAGATAAAATATTTATGACGCTTCAAACAGACCATACACAACCTGCAATCCATCAAATACCTAAATCATTGCCACCGGTTTCAGAACAACCCATTTCTGGTTCACCGGAAGAAATCAGTACATTAGAGCCGATTTTAATAGAAGAACCTTTGGTAATGAATGCTCCGATGCCAACGATAACCGACTTCAACGATTTTGATTCAGGTTTGGAAATAGCAGATATTCATTACCTGTTGGGAAATGAAGAAGCTGCAGAAAATACACAGAAGGAAAACGAATTGGAACAAGAAAAATCAGCGTCTGCTTTTCATTCCTCTGCCATTCCTTCTGAAGACAGGAAGATACCGCAGCCGATTATCAAAGAGACCGTTAGTGAAAATATTGTTACGGTTCGTAGTTTCTTATCAAAGCCGACAAATTTATATTCTTCTGAAAAAAGAGAAGAAAAAATGATCGAATCGGAAGCAGATGGCGTACCGGCAGAAGAAAATGAACAAATGGAGTTGTTTGAAAAAAAAGAAATAATAGAAGAGCATACTACTGTTTCCTTTACTGCCCAAACAACGATTGTCAATACATCAGATTCATCTAATCCAAAAGACGATATAGAAACACAGCGATTAAAACAGCAGGAACGACTGCAGAAATTGCGTAATTTATCATTCAATTCCAACATCAACGATCCGAATAACGAATTTGAGACGGTGCCTGCTTACATCAGACGAAATATGGAGCTGTACAACAATTCGTCACATATCGAAAGTTATTACAGCAAGTTGGAAGTAACTTCCGACGACAAAAACCAGGGACAGATAAATACAATCAATACCTTTTTAGATGGCAAAAAACCCGATTGACCTACTGTGAGAATTCAGTTTGGGTGTTGTTTATAGTTGTACCCCGATGTTCGCCATCGGGGTTATTTTTTATACCTCAAATGATTTTTTAAATTTGTCTAAATTATTTTTTGCATGTCATTAGTTTTAATTTCGGGAGGTACCGGCCTCATTGGTACCAATATCACTCAAAAATTAGTAAAAAAGGGATATCAGGTTGTTATTCTTACAAGAAATGACAGAACTTCTACTAACCCTTCTGTCTCATTTTCTAAATGGGATATTGACAATCAAATCATTGATGAAGAACTTGTGGCAACTGCTGATTATATTATCCATTTGGCCGGCGCCAATGTAGCAGAAAAGCGATGGTCAAAAAAGAGAAAAAAAGAAATATTGGGCAGCCGCGTAAAAAGCGGTGAACTGTTGTGTAAGGCGATTCTGAAAAACACTAACCGGTTGAAGGCGTTCGTTTCAGCATCTGCAATTGGCTGGTATGGCCCCGATCCGGAAATACCCAATCCAACCCCTTTCAGGGAAGAAATGCCACACTTTAATGATTTTTTGGGAATATCATGCTACCAGTGGGAAAACAGCCTTCAATCCATTGAAAGGGCAGGAATCAGATTGATTAAACTAAGAACCGGAATAGTACTCAGCAAAGAGGGAGGAGCTATTAAAGAATTTAAGAAACCCATAAAATATGGATTTGCTACAGTTATGGGTAATGGCAAACAAATGGTAAGCTGGATTCATATTGATGATTTGGCAAGGCTATATGTTACCGCTTTGGAAAACAACCGTTTCAAAGGAGTATATAATGCCGTTGCCCCTGCCTTAGTTAACAATGCTAATTTTATCAGAGAACTTGCCAGACAAATGAAAGGCAAATTTTTCACCGAAATAAAAATCCCAAAGTCTGTTTTAAAATTAGTTTTAGGAGAAATGAGTATTGAGGTTTTAAAAAGCGCTACCGTTAGCAGTGAAAAACTAACACAAGAGGGATTTATTTTTCAATACCCTACCCTTTCTGCTGCACTTGAAGAAATATTAAATTAAAATACTCATAATCAATTACTTACAAAATTTTTGAAAAAATATTTTCTGTAGCTGTTGCGTTTTTACCGGTTTTTACGTCTATTAGTAAAACAGTAAACCTTACAAAAGAAAATTTTCTACCCTATGACTAAAAAGAGAAAAAAGTATTATTCACTAAGAATTCCTTTGAATAATACTTTTTTCCTGTGTGTGTTTTAGAATTTTTTACCAGAGTATGTTTCTTTTTTTCAGGCTGTAAGATACACCTACATTCACTGTCATATATTTATTGGGATTGTTTTCGGAAATGATGTTATCGATATTTTTATTAAAAAGCCTGATCGAGCCATCCACAAAAACTAAGAGTTGTTCACCTGCTTTTACCTTAATGCCCAATCCGGCAGGCAACACAAAACCCATTTTATTGCCTGAAGATTTTTCTCCATAAGTATTTTTATAATTAAGCAATGTATAAACTCCCATAAAATTTTTCATTCATCCATTGTGTGTTTTATGTGCGAAAAATTTCATATACGTTTCAAGAATCATTTCATAACCATTTTATAAAATCACAAAGTGCTTTTTTAGGGAGATGCTTTATGCCACACAGGCCGGCAGGGATGTAAAGTTTTCCAATATTGGGCGTAGCCTTCATGGAGACATTGCTTTAATTAAATCAGAAGACCGGCTAAGTCGCAATTTGAGTACAAAGGATTACTATATTGAGTAAACGATTTTGGGGGTGCCTACTTTTTTCTAATATGCTATGGCCGATGGTATTTTCGAATTGCTAAAAAGGGCGAGAACAGGAATAAAATAAATAAAGTTCAAAGGGAAAACCGGCTTTTCGCCAGATGACTTCCAACTCAGTTAATTCTCAGATTAGAAAAAATGAGTGAACTCCTGTGATATTAATCTTTTTCAAAATCGAATTTGGCTTTTTTATTAACAAAAAGGTTGTATCTTGGCATAATATTAATCTATAATCTGGAAAAATTCAATTATTTAATTGTTTAATTTATAATTTATTCATTTTCAATGAAAAATTTTTCATATATCACGGGCTCTTCTCCTGAATATGTTGAAAATCTATACAAAGATTTTGTGCAGAATCCCGATAGTGTGGACCCTGAACTCAAAAAATTTTTTGAAGGGTTTGATTTTGCCGTTGACAGCGGTTTTTCACAGAAAATCAATGGCGAGGCTGTAGCAAAGGCTTCTGAAACCAATTGGGAAAAGGAAATAGCAGTATATAGGTTGATTCGCGATTATCGAAAAAAAGGCCATCTGATTTCTACTACCAATCCCATAAAACCGCGTAAAGACCGTCATGCCAATCTGGATCTGGAGTATTTTGGTTTGGCTGAAAGTGATTTAAAAGAGACCTTTCAGGCAGGCAATTTAATCGGTCTGGGTGCCACTACACTGCAAAATATTCTGCATTATTTGCAGAAACACTACGCAGGTAATATTGGTTTTGAATTTACCTATATTAATGATGAAAAAAAGCTAAACTGGCTGATAAATGAAATAGAAAAAGAATTCTTCAAACCGGTACCCCTTAGTCAACAAAAGAGAATTCTGGAAAAACTGAATCAGGGAGTCATCTTTGAAAAGTTTTTACACACAAAGTATGTCGGTCAGAAAAGGTTTGGGCTGGAAGGCGGCGAAACAACCATTGCTGCATTAGATGCCATCATTAATATTTCTTGCGATTTAGATGTGAAAGAGGTCGTAATTGGCATGGCACACCGCGGAAGGCTAAATGTACTGGCTAATATTTTGGGTAAAACTTATGAGCAGATTTTCAGTGAGTTTGAAGGAACGGGAGAAATAAACCAAACAATGGGTAGCGGCGATGTAAAATACCATTTGGGCTATGGTAGTGAAGTGTTAACGGAAAAAGGAGAAAGTATCCATCTGAAACTGATGCCAAATCCTTCGCACCTCGAAGCTGTTGATCCGGTGGTTCTTGGTTTTGCGCGAAGCAGCGCGAATATACTTCATAACAGAAATTACCGAAGCGTACTGCCTATTTTAATTCATGGAGATGCATCGGTGGCCGGTCAGGGATTAGTGTACGAATTATTACAAATGTCCAAGCTCAAAGGTTATGAGGTAGGTGGCACCATTCATTTTGTAATCAATAATCAAATTGGATTTACTACCGACTTCTCAGATGCGCGAAGCGCTAATTATTGTACTTCACTGGCAGCAATGGTTGAAAGTCCGGTATTTCATGTAAATGGAGATGATCCTGAAGCAGTGGTAAAGTGTTCTGAGATTGCTGCCCGATACAGAAACGAGTTTCAATCAGATGTATTTGTGGATATGGTGTGTTATCGCCGTCATGGACATAACGAGGGAGATGACCCAAAATTCACCCAGCCTGCTATGTATGAAATCATTGAAAAGCATCCTAATCCAAGAGAAGTATATGTAAAATATTTATTGGACAATGGAGAAGATGATGCTAAGGAATTGGCTAAGGAAATGGAGAAAAAATTCTGGGCCGATTTGCAGGACAGGCTTGACGAAGTGAAACAACACCCTTTACCCTACAAATACCAAAGCCCCGAACTATTATGGAAAAGCCTCAGAAGAGCCAAACCAGAGGACTTTGATAAAAGCCCTGATACAGCAGTTAGTGTAGCGGAGCTCACTGGCGTGTTTAATGCAATTATGAAAATACCGGACGGTTTTAAACCTCTTAGAAAAGTAGAAAAATTATTGCATGATAAAGTAAAATTACTTGAAACCGAACAAAAAATAGACTGGGCAACCGCCGAATTATTAGCCTTCGGCACTTTGGTTACAGATGGAGTTAATGTGAGAATGAGTGGTCAGGATGTGGGTAGGGGTACTTTCAGCTCTCGTCATGCCATATTAAGAGATGAGGAAACAAATGAATCATATAACCGGCTGAGTCAATTGCCCGATGCAAAAGGTCTTTTTGTAATTTTCAATTCATTATTGAGCGAAAATGCTGTACTGGGCTTTGAATATGGTATCGGCTTGGCTACACCAAATGTAATACCAATATGGGAAGCTCAATTTGGCGATTTTAGCAATGGCGCTCAAACAATTATAGACCAGTTTATTACAGGGGCAGAACAAAAATGGAATCGGATGAACGGGCTGGTAATGTTACTACCACACGGATACGAGGGGCAAGGACCAGAGCACAGCAGCGCCAGAATGGAAAGATATTTACAGGCCTGTGCAGAATTAAATATGGTAATTACCAATATCACTACAGCCGCCAATTATTTTCATGCGCTTCGCCGCCAGGTGGCGTGGCCATTTAGAAAACCACTAATCAATTTTGCTCCAAAAGCCAATCTGAGGCACACGGGCAGCTATTCTCTCAAAGACGAATTTTTAAAAGGAGGGTTTTCTGAAGTGATTGATGATGATTCGGTTACAGATGAAAAGGAAATAAAAAAAGTACTTTTTTGCAGCGGAAAAATTTATTTCGATCTTAAAGATAGAAAAGAAAAGGATGGCCGCAATGATGTAGCATTAATACGTATGGAGCAAATTTACCCGTTACCTTTCAAGCAAATAGATGCCCTTTATCAAAAATATAAAGGAGCAATATGGTACTGGGTACAAGAGGAACCTCTGAACATGGGAGCCGCTTCCTTTCTGCAGATGAACCTCAAAACAATTAATTACGGCATCATCAGTAGAAAACCAAGCGCCTCTACTGCATCAGGTTTTCAAAAAGTGCATAAAGCCGAACAGGAAGAAATTATTAATACCGCATTTTCGATTTAACGGTTAGTTGCTGTCTATTTTCATTCCATGTTCATGTAATGATAATAGGCAGCACATGAACCTTCGCTACTCACCATTGGCGCACCAATAGGATGCTCCGGAGTACATGCTTTGCCAAAGTTGGGGCAGTCAAGCGGCTTTTTCAGGCCTTTCATAATATCGCCACTGATGCAAGTATCATTTTCCTTAGCCTTTCCAATGTTGATGTCAAATTTCAGGCGGGCATTATAGTTTTTATACTTTTCCGAAACTTCGAAGCCACTTTCGGGGATAGAACCAATCCCCCGCCACTCTTTATCCGTTACAGAAAAGACCTCATTCATCACATCCCGGGCCATTTCGTTCCCCTTTCTATGCACATACCTTGCGTATTGATTTTCCACCTTATATTCACCTTTTTCTAATTGGTGAACTGCCATATAAATTCCCTGCAACAGATCTACAGGTTCAAAACCTGTAACTACTATCGGGGTTTTAAACTTTTCAGCAATGGGATAATATTCTTCCATACCCATTATGGTACAAACATGGCCTGCGGCCAGAAAAGCATCAATTCTGTTTTCTTCATCATCTAATATCGCTTCCATTGCCGGAGGCACCAATACATGCGATGCCAGGATGGAATAATTTTTTACACCTTGTTTGTAGGCATGTACAATGCTCAAAGCATTAGCCGGAGCTGTAGTTTCAAACCCCACTGCAAAAAAAACGATTTCTTTGTCAGGGTTTTTGATGGCTAAATCTACTGCCTCCAATGGCGAGTACAAGATGCGTACATCGGCACCGTCGGCCTTAGCCTCTAACAGGCTTTTTGAAGAGCCGGGTACACGCAGCATATCGCCAAACGAACAGAGAATAACACCGGGTTGCGCTGCCAGCCACAAAGCTTCATCTATTACTGCCACCCCTGTTACACAAACAGGACATCCCGGTCCATGAACAATATTGATTTTTTCGGGTAGTAACTCGATAATTCCATTTTTCACTAAACTGTGTGTTTGGCCGCCACACACTTCCATTAAAGTCCATGACCTGGTAGTGATGGCATGAATTTTATCAAGATATTCTTTTACGATTTCAGGATTTCGATATTCAGAAAGATATTTCACAGCAACAAATTATCGGTTATTAAATGAATTACAGACCACTTTCTTCGCCAAGTTCTTCATCCACCTCACCTATCATTTTCAGGTACTCAAAGGTTTTCTGGGCTTCTTCCTCATCCACCACACTGATGGCAACGCCTACATGCACCAGCACATAATCTCCTTCTTTTGCCTCAGGAACCATACTTAGGTTTACCTCACGCAAAATACCTTCAAAAGATACTTTTCCTTTTTTGAAGACTTCATCGGGCTGTGTGGCAATGGAAACCAGTTTCCCTGGAATGGCTAAACACATATATTTAATTTTAAAGGTTTACATTTATCTGTTTCTCATCTCATACGCCATCTGCCCAAAGCTGATAGATTCATCATTGGGGCTCAATTGCTTATGAAAAATGAGGTCGTATTTTTTTCCCAGCATTTCTTCAATTAAGTCCACCAAAAAAACATTTTGAAAAACACCTCCGCTAAAAGCAATTTTTTTTGAAGAAAAATCATGGGCAACAAGTTCTATCATTTTGACCAGCGAAACAAATACCTTACGTGCAATATACGATTTTTCAATATTTTGTAGTACGTCCTTTATTACACCTTCGGGTATTTTGTTCCATTTTAGCATCCCTTTATCATAACTAACTTCATAAAATTCAAAATGATTTACAGGGCATTGCCTGGCCGCCACTTCCAGCTTCATTGCAGCCTCGCCTTCAAAGGTATTGAACTGAACAATATTCAAAAGTGAAGCCATTCCATCCAAAAACCTGCCCATACTGGATGTTTTTAGCCCATCATTCAATTTAATATGCTTTAAAAACAATTCATACTCGTCTTCTTTAAATTTTTCAGCTATCATTTCATGATGACCACATAAGGCCAGTGCAGAAAGTCTTGGTTCACGGCTCATTTTATCTCCAAGTAATTGCGGAAAATAATCTAAATATGCCACTCTCGTAACCTTCTGATTTTCAAGACCAAAAAACTCTCCTCCCCAAATATTTTCATCATCGCCATAACCGGTGCCATCCCAAACGATACCCAAAATTTTTTCCTTACTATTGAGTAAATTATTCTCTCCCAACACTGCAAAAAAATGGGCAATATGATGTTGAATTTTGCAAATGGCTATTTTTTCCATTTGTCCGATTTCTCTACCCAATTGCGAAACATTGTAACCGGGATGTTTGTCAATAAGAATCTTTTTAGGATAAATTTTTAACAGGTTTTTTAAATGAGTTAGTGTAGCCTGATAACCGGCTTGGGAATCATAGCTCTGCTGATCACCCAAAAACTGACTGATGTATAGATTATTTTTGTCCAATAATGCAAAAGCGCTTTTTAACTCCGCTCCCATTGCCAATATTGGTTCATGTGTTTCAAATGGATTTGGGAAATAGTTTGGCGCAATGCCTCTTGATCTTCTTATTATTATTTGCTTACCACTTTTTGCAAACTGCACCACGCTATCATCCTGAGGCGTAACAATATCCCTGTCAAACGTAATAATATAATCTGCAAATGAACTTAGCCTTAACAAAGCTTCCTCATCTTTGTAAATTATAGGCGACCCGCTCAGATTGCCACTGGTAGCAATCAACGGCCTTTTTAACTTTTCGGTTATTAATTTTAGCAAAGGAGTATATGGAAGAAAAACACCCAATTTGTCAAGACCCGGCGCAATTAATTCCCTTTTAAGGTTGGAAGAATGGCTTTTACTCAAAGCGCAAAGAACAATAGGCGCTACCTTGCCGGTCAATACTTTTCTTTCAACATCTGAAATCATCACATCCTCTTCAGCCTTTTCAATATTGTCATACATTACTGCAAAGGGTTTGGCCGGACGTTCCTTCCTTTTTCTCAGAAAATTTATTGGCCCCGGCTTGGTGGCATCGCACATTAACAGGTAGCCGCCAATTCCTTTTATGGCCAATATTTTCCCCTCATTAAAATATGAGCTTGCCAAAGAGATAATTTCTTCAGTGTTCCCTGATATTTTTTCCTTTTTATTATTGTACAAATGAATTGAAATCGCACATTTCGGGCATGAATTGGTTTGACTGTAATGTCGCCTGTTATAAATATTATTGTATTCTTCAGTACAATCAGCACACATTTTATAATCAGCCATCGTCGTTCTTTCACGATCGTAAGGCAATTTGGTTACAATTGAATAGCGCGGACCGCATTGCAGGCAAGTAGTAAAAGCATAATGATGCCGCCTGTTGGCAGGTTCCTCAATTTCGGTTTTACATTTTTCACAAATTGCAATATCGGGGGTTAACAACAAGTCGGTATCCTGACTATCCAAAGAATTTACTATCTCAAACTCCGAAAAACATTTATCATTTACTTTGCTAAAACTATGCTTTAAAATGACAGCATTTACCGGAGGATTGAGAAGGAGTGTATTATAAAATTCTTTTGCTTCATTTTCAGTTGCATTAATTTGAATATGCAATCCATCATTACCATTACATACCCAACCTCTCAATTGCCGGGCTATGGCCAATTGACAAACAAGGGGGCGAAACCCGACCCCTTGCACAATTCCTGAGAAGTGAATATGATATGTTGGCATAAGTTAATCTTTAACCTACCAAGGCTGATTTTTTATTTTTGAGCCATTCGTACCATTTATCGAGACCCTCACCACTGGTACAACTAAGCTCCAATATTTTAAGCTTCGGATTTACTCTTAATGCATATTCCTTAGCCTTTTCTATATCAAAAGGCACATAAGGCAGTAAATCTATCTTATTAATAACACAAACGGTGGAACTGTAAAACATATCAGGATACTTCAAGGGTTTGTCTTCACCCTCTGTAACACTCATCACCACTACCCTTTCTTTCTCCCCCAAGTCAAACATTGCAGGGCACACAAGATTACCTACATTTTCTATGAACATTATCGAACTTTCTTCAGGTTTCAAATCCTGAAGGGCATGCAGCACCATGTGTGCATCCAGATGGCAGCCTTTGCCGGTATTGATTTGTTTAACAGCGGTTCCTGTAGCCATTATCCTGTCGGCATCATTGGATGTTTGCTGATCGCCTTCAATTACATAAAACAAAATTTCTTCTTTCAAATCTGTCAACGTTCTTTCCAAAAGAGTTGTCTTGCCCGAACCCGGAGAACTGACCAGATTAAGCGCAAGAATATTTTTGGCATCAAAATAACCTCGATTTCTTTGTGCCAATAAATCATTTTCATGCAAAATATCTCTTTCTACATCCACAATGTTGTGAGAATGGTTATGTCCATGAGAATGATCGTGATCGTGACCGTGATGATGATGATTATCATGGCTGTGAGAATGATCGTGATGATGCGGCGTATGGCCACATCCGCAGGTAGCACACATATTTACTAATTTACTTTTTAAAAATTATTTATCGGATGATCTCCTTTTCCTTCTTAAAGAAAAATACACTATTGCAACTATTACCAGAAAGATAAGCGCTAGATGTTCAGGCTCCTTTAAATAATGCGTAATTGAAAATCCATCTCCTTCTCCATGCCCGGGATGTGCAAAAGATACAATAGGCAGAAGTAATATTCCTAATAATACATTTAAGATTTGAACAATTTTTTTCATAATGACTTTATTTTGAAGATAAAAATACATAGTTTTTCATTATCACATGATGATAATAATCACCTATAAATATGTTTTTGGAAGCCAGACTATCCAACTACAAACAAAAAGACCCCAATTTGGGGTCCTTTTTGTTGTAATTATTTGTAAAATTATTTTTTACGAAGATTGGGGTGTGGAGGAGCCACTGTGTTAGGTCCGTCTTCACCAGGAGCTGCTGCACGCAAATCTACAGTGTTGCAATCTCCGCCTTCCTGACCGGAACTGAAGATGAATCTGTCGCCACTGA
>ENA-UOUJ01000363-UOUJ01000363.1-activated-sludge-metagenome-genome-assembly--contig:-NODE-363-length-33273-cov-6.479921_pt1 | contig 33273 bp, 34 predicted proteins | sample MGYA00249839_ERZ747224 | MGnify/ENA primary metagenome ERZ747224 (study PRJEB28782, sample SAMN03220277) | activated sludge metagenome | biome: wastewater; feature: sewage sludge; material... | reverse complement strand
CGTTCACCCGGAGATTACGCCGCCTTCAAATTTCCACCACTTCCGAGACACGACCTATGACTGATCCGGTCCATGCTTCCTGAGAGGAGCAAGGACGATGACAATTTCCAACGAGTTGCTGGACGAACTGCTGAAGGGCGTCGAACGGCCTGAGGACCTGCTGGGCGATGCGGGTCTGATGAAAGAACTGAAGGTGCGGCTCATGGAACGGATGCTCGGGGCCGAGCTGACGGCGCATCTGGGCTACGAAGAGGGCCAGAGCGCGCCGCCAGGGCAGTTGAACCGGCGCAACGGCTCCACGACCAAGGTGCTGAAGGGCCAGGATGGCGAACTGCCCCTGGCCGTGCCCCGCGACCGGGACAGCAGCTTCGAGCCTGAACTGGTGAAGAAGGGCCAGACCCGGACTGACGGGATGGAGTGAGGAGGATCAGGAAACAGTCCGGTGGACTGTTTTCCCGACGAACAAGATCATCGGGCTCTACGCCGCTGGGCTGACGGTCCGGGACATCCAGGCCCATCTGCTTGATCTGTATGGCTTGAAGGTCTCACCCGACCTGATCAGCCGCGTCACCGACGCGGTTCTGGACGAGGTCCGGGACTGGCAGAGCCGGGCGCTGGACCGGATGTATCCCCTTGTGATCTTCGATGCCCTGCGGGTGAAGATCCGCGACGCCGACAGCCGCATGGTCAAGAACAAGGCCGTCTACATGGCCCTCGGCGTCACCCGCGACGGGCTGCGCGAGGTTCTGGGTCTGTGGATCGCCGAAAACGAAGGGGCCAAGTTCTGGCTCTCGGTGATGAACGAGCTCAGGAACAGGGGCGTCCAGGACATCCTGATCGCCGTCGTGGACGGGCTGAAGGGCTTCCCCGAGACCATCACCGCGGCCTTCCCGAAGGCCATGGTTCAGACCTGCATCGTGCATCTGGTCCGTCACAGCCTGAACTTCTGCTCCTGGAAGGACCGCAAGGCCGTGGCCGCCGACCTGCGCCGGATCTACGGCGCCCCGACCGCCGAGATGGCCGCCGCCGAGCTCGATGCCTTCGAGGAAAAATGGGCCGGGAAATACGCCTCGATCGCGCCGGCCTGGCGGCGGGCGTGGGCCGAGGTGATCCCGTTCTTCGCGTTTGATCCGGCGATCCGGAAGATCATCTATACGACGAATGCCATCGAGAGCCTGAACCGGATCATCCGCAAGTCGATCAAGACCCGGGGGTCGTTCCCCACCGACGATGCCGCGACGAAGCTGATCTATCTGGCGATCCGCAACTTCGAAAAAGATGGCCGCAACGTCCGAGAATGGTTTGCGGCCCGAAACCAGTTCGCCATAATGTTCGGCGAGCGCTTCGCCGCTTGAGCGTATCTGAAAACCGCATGGGTCCGGGCAGATACACAGAGTTCAGGACACTCCCGGCTTTCCGTAGATCCGCACCAGCGCGTCCAGCTCGCGCGCCACCCGCGCCCCCGAGATACTCGTGTCGGCGATCAGGCACAGGTTTTCACGGCAGCAGTCGTCGATCGCGGCCAAGATGCGGAACCTGCGTGAGGCGCCGAAAGTGTCGGCCACGAAGTCGAGCGACCAACGCTGGTTCGGCACCAAGGCCACCGGCATGGGTGTGCGGGTGGCCCGGGCGCGCTTGCGGCCCCGCCGCCGCTTCACCGCCAGGCCTTCCTCGCGGTAGAGCCGATACAGCTTCTTGGGGTTCATCAGCATGCCCCTGCGCTCCAGCAGCAGACCAATCCGTCGATAGCCAAACCTGCGGCGCAGTGCGGCGATCTCATGCATGGCCTTGCGGATCTCGGGGTTGTCAGGCGGACGTTCGCGCCGCACCGTCTTCGGATCGACACCGACCAGAACGCAGGCCCGGCGTTGCGAGATGTCATGATCCCGTATTGCCTTGAGCACCGCCTCCCGCCGCGCTTTCGGTGTCGTCAGGGCTTTCCCAGCAGATCCTTCAACACAATATTGTCGAGCATCGCATCCGCCAGCAGTCGCTTCAGCTTGCCGTTCTCGTCCTCGAGCGCTTTCAGCCTCTGAGCATCAGAGACGTCCATGCCGCCATACCTGGACTTCAGCTTGTAGAACGTGGCCGGGCTCAGCCCATGGCGCCGACAGACCTCCGCCGTCGCCATTCCAGCTTCCTGCTCCTTGATCATCCCGATGATCTGCGCCTCGGTGAAGCGGCTTTTCCTCATGTCGTCTGCTCCTGCGTGGTGAAGCAAACTCTACATCAGACCGAGGGATGTTCCGGGGAGCAGGTCACGCCGCCTACATGCGTCGACAAGGCCCGAAGGCGCCTTCGCTCACGGGAGTCGAAGGCAGGTGCATAGCGGGAGCGGCCCACCCATAAGACCCCTACTCGTTGATCGTCTCGCTGGGGCACGGTCAGGAGCATGTGGTGAATGTCGCCGCGCACCAAGAAGTGTCGTCCCACAGGACTACGATCTAGGTCCGCGTCCGAGATCAGCGACACTCGATCCACGACAATACCGGGTGGCGTGCGGTGAATGTCCCGTAACGGCGTGTTCCGGTCCAACGCCCAAAGCTCTTCCGTGGCGTCGTCGTAGATCGAGCGGTCGTAGCGATAGAACCAGGGCCGGCCTCTGCCAAAGCGCGCGGCTTGCTCGTCGCTCATGAAGATTGAGGCGTCTTGGAACTGCCGCGAAATTTCGGCAAGCACCCGGGTCCAGCCTTCGCCGGCTAGGGTCAGGACCCATTACTCTTCATAGCCAAAAGATGACGGCGGCCGCGAGTGCAATGGCGGAGAGGAACAGGTCGCCGCAGCGCGTGTAGCGCATGGCGATGCCTCTCCAGTCCTTCAGGCGTGCAAAGGCGTTCTCGATGCGGCAGCGCTTTTTGTAGAGCCGTCGGTTGTGGGGGGCCGGGCGTCGCCGCTTGCTGCGGGCTGGGATGCAAACGCGCAAACCACGGGCCTTCAACTCGTCTCGCAGCCAGTCGGCGTCATAGCCCTTGTCGCCCAGCAGTCGCTTGGCCCGTGGCAACTCGGCCAGGAGCACCAGGGCACCCTTGGCATCGCTCATCTGGCCGGGGGACAGGAAGAAGGTGAGCGGCCGGCCACGGCCGTCGCTCACCATGTGCAGCTTGGAGTTCAGGCCGCCCTTTGTGCGGCCGATGGCCCGCGGGCGAAGCCCCCTTTTCTGAGACTTGCCGCCGTGCGGTGCGTCTTCAGGTGCGTGCTGTCGATCATGAGGGTGTCGCCGTCCCGGCCCGGCTGGGCCAGGGTGCAGAAGATCCGGGCAAACACCCCCAGGCGCGACCAGCGCACAAAGCGATTGTAGAGGGTCTTGTGCGGCCCGTAGACGGCTGGCGCGTCCCGCCAGCGCAGGCCGTTGCGCAGGACGTGGAGGATCCCGCTCAGGACCCGTCGGTCATCCACTCTGGGCCTGCCTCGCGCCTTCGGGAAATGCGGCCGCAGCCGCTCAACCTGTTCGTCCGTCAGCCAGAACTGCCCGCTCATCATGCCCCCCAAAGTCGGGCCTTATGAATCAGCTAACTGGCTGAACTACCAGAGCCGTTACAGGTCCTGACCCTAGCAACTGGTCCGAATTCCTGCGACCACCTCTCATCTTGACGGACGTGACCGCCGCTCCCGCTCGGCTCTTGGGCGATGATTGCCAGACAGACCACCGTTTTCCTGACATTCGTCTTAGACATGCAAGAATGACTTTGCAAACTCCTTGTAGTTGAATCGTAACGGGTAGAAAGGGCGGAAAGCGGCCGGATGCCACTGCAGCACCGCAAGCGTGGCATTCCGCCTACGCCGCCGTTGGCCACTGCTACGGCGTTACAGTGATAGCTCTACAGCGTTACATGGCAGCTCGCAGGCGACCTACGAAGTGACGCATGATCAACAGGGGGCCTTCATTCGAACCGCTGGTCTCGATCGCGGTCTTCCTCCAGCTCCGCTTGACGAATGCGAGCGATCCGCGCGCGGATGCCGGGGGCGAGGCGAGCGATCGTATGGCCAACCTCCGGCGCGGAATGATCGCACAGGGCTTCTATGCTGGCCAAACGGCGTTCCATAATTTCCGCTTTGCTTCCGCCCCAACTCGATGGGGCAAGATGCCGGAGGTACATCCCCACTACCTCCTCAGGGTGCGGCGCAGCTTTAAGAAACTCGGAGGCGAGAAGAGAAACGCCGGCGGCTTCACCGTCATCCCCAAATTTGCACGAGAACGGGGGAATATGCGCTGCCATCTGGAGCCAGCGGTCGCCACCCTCGCGGCACCATGCGATCACGGCTTCTGGTGGTAGGCGCGACAAAGGTCCGGACCGTAGACTATCATGGAATCTGATAGAAGGCTGCTCCGCCCCGTCGGGAAAGACCCTGCTGAGGAAGACGCTTGAAGATCGTTGCGCTAGCGTGCCGAGCGTGTCCGCCAGATCGTAGGTGCTTCCATAACGACGCGCAGCCCGCGCGATGATCGCGTCCATAACGCGATTCGCATTCGCTCCATTGTCACCATGCAAGCAGTAGGAGAGTGCGCGAGCTATACTATGATCGAGATTACTATTGAGTTCGTGACCTTCTATAGTTGCGATCACGGCGTCGAGACCGACTGTTCTTATAGAATCCGGCCAGACGTCGCGTGCGCCCTTTTCGACATGGCGCAACATATTGAGCCCGTCCACAACCAAATAGGGCCCATCCGCCCTCTTCATAAAAGCGCGCAACAGGCGAACGCGACCTTCGTCGTCTAGCTCCCTTCCATCACCCCACACGACACGTGTGAGTTGCCAGGCATTGGTTTCAACCTCTCCTGCGATTTCAACAATGTTATCCAGTTCCTCCGCCGTTAGAGCGCCCTTGGGCAGGAACAATGCGTATTCGCGCCGCAGGGCCGGAGTTGCCCTGCACTCGGCCCGGATGGCGCCCGCTGCGGCTGGGTCGGTCTCGTCAAGTTGGTGAAGAAAGCCAGAGAGGATGCTAGTCTGCTGCGACGAGTTCGGATCGAGCAAATACAGATCGCAAAGGATGGGCCACATTGTCCCTGCGGGGTCGTTCCCCTGAGCCAAGCCTGCTCCCAACGGATATAGGGTTCTACCCTTACACTCGAACAGGTCCCGTCCGGAAGAGGTCAGTTCGTCGATAGATCCAGCCAATTCCTGCCCGAGCAACTGCAAGCGTTCTGAGCGCCGGGTCTCGGCAGCGACGTAATCCTCGTCTTCTACCTCGAGATCCCACCCCTTCGCGATCTCGGCGCGCACCCGGGTCTCCAGGTCAATCGGGGCCATGTCGTCGACGAGCCCGCGAACCGCAGCAAGATCGTCTTCAGGAATTTCTTCCCCGCGCTTCTTGATGAGGTAGAGCATTCGTCGAAGTGAATGCCACCCCTCGGGCCACGGCGTTGCCGCGTGTAGATGTCGCACGATTTCGTCGATCCGGCGCCGTAGTGTAGGAAAATGCCTCCAAATGCGCGCCACCTCCTCTGCCAGGGCTTGTCGGGCACGGCATCTGATCTCAACAGGCCCATGCAGAGCGATCTCTGCTGTCAGATCGAGCCAACTGGCAAACCAGTCGACGACCTCGTGCCCGTGAGGTTCCCATCCGAATGCACCTGGACGGGCGTCATCGCAAGATAGGATGGAAGAGGACCAGGAGCCTGTTCGCAATGCCGACCGGAGCATGCTGATACCCCGCGCATTGTGGTTCGGATCATTCGCCAGAAGGTGCTGGCGCGCCACCTGGATACGCATTTCGGTCTGGGCCAGCGTTCCAGACAGGTAGAGGCTAAAAAGGCTGCTCAACGTAGCGTCGGCGTTCGATGCCTGTTGCTCGTCAACTGCGATGGCCAACGCCACCAAGCTTTCGCATGCCCGAGAGAACATAGCCTCGGAATGAGCCATCCGCGCGATCATGCGCGTCAAGCTGTGGAGGTGATGGAAATCTCTAGGGGCGGCCTGAAGGGCGGCTATCATACCATCGACGACCTGCAGCGCCTCATCGGGGACAAGGTGACACACCGCCTCAAGCACGTGCATGTCCGGCGCCGGACCATGCAAGGGTCCTCCAGCCTCCATCCACCGAAGAACGATGCGGCGAGCCTCCTCGGAGTCGTGAAGGTATGAAAGTCGTCGAGCGAGCGAACGGCGAAGGCGGAGCTTGTCGGCAAAGCCATCTGCGATACCCCGCCATGGCAATGACCTTAGAGCCTGCGCAGCGAGACGGTTTGCTAGGGCGTGCGGCAGAACGGCCCGCCACCGGCTGCGCGCCTGCGCAAGTCCTCGGTCGAGAAGGGTGGCCGCGTGCCGATGCATTGCGAGCCGCGACAATCCGGCAAGTGAACTGAGGAAGGCCAACTCATCCGGCTCCTCTTCGCCGTCTATGTCGAAAGAATAGACGAGCGACAGCACCTCTGCCGCACGCTCCAGTTCCTCGTTTTGCTCTTCACGTTGCCAGAAAAGACGCCTGAAGAGTTCGGCGTCCTCGAAGGTCGCAAGGGTGCCAGTCTGGGGCGCAGCCTGAGCGAGGGAGAACGCCAGCCGGGCGTTGCCTTGGGCGAGCTCGGCAAGCCGTCGGGCATCTCCGGGGGACAGGTCGCGCTGACGACGGAGGAGAAGGGCCTCGACAATGTCGGAACCTTTGGCCTCGACGCGAATGACGTCGGTTTCCTCCGGCCGATCAGCGCGGACGTCATATTCGACGGTGATCAGTCGGACAGGACCCGGTCGCTCGGCCAATTTGCGAGCGAGTGCCTGATGGGTTCCCGGCGGGCAGTTATCGACGACAAGGATCGCCGGAGCATCACGCGCAATCAGTGCATCAAGCATCTCTACGGGCGCTGGGTCAGGGGAATGGCCCAAATCGGTATAAATCGCGTGGGAGGCGGGCAAGGCGGCCACATTCCCGACGGGCTCGAATAGCGCCTGCACAATACGGCTCTTGCCGATACCAGAAAGCCCGGCGACGCGAACGGCACCCGTTCCATCACGGACAAGGCTTCGCATGGCATCAAGTGCGTCGGGAAGATTTTGGATTGGCTCGCGGTGCCCAATATGGAAGACGAGCCCTTCTTCGCAAATCAGATCGTCACTTTCTCCCTCTGGCGTTGACGACCAGCGTCCGAACGGCTGCCACCCCGCGAGGATCGGAAGCTCCAAGCGTCTGCGCAACCACGCAGCCACCGACGGATGTGCGCTCACCCACCGACTGATTGCTTTACGGTCAAGAAAGATCAGGTTTAGATCCGCTCCATTGGGATCGTCGGCAACGGCTGCGTGCATAGCGTCAACACGCCGTTGCAGCATCACTTCGGAACAGTTCGCACCCGCGCTGGCGATGAGATAGGACCCCCCCTTGGCAGCGAGTGCAGATATCGCTGGACGTAGTGAACCACCGTAGCGCATCTCATCTGTGATGGCGGCGGCAGCGAGGTCGGCTGCCTTGACCTGGATTCCCGCGTCTCTCCGCGCGAGCGGACCAGCGACCACAAACGGCCCAACCGGTTCCACGACAACATCGAGCCCGCCGTCGGCAGCAGTCTGACTACCTCCCCAACGAACCTCATTTCGATGACCCCCTTGCCGCTCGCGCTCCGCCTCGCAAAGCCGCGCCAACAACTCGCGAAGATCTTCGTCCCTTAGGTCAACCAAGCGTTCAGCCGGAATGTCAAACACTGGCATATCAGATTTCCCATGTCAGCTTCATCTGCGTAGCCGCAGGCGCCTTTAAAGATGCATAGAGCATCGTGCGCGTCTGTGCGGAAGACTGAACCACGCGCCTGGGACTTCCGGAGCCCGACTTCCGCGTCCGGAGAGGCTGCACCGCTATGCCCGTGAAGTAGCGAACGGCAGCAGTGGGCCGAGATCATACTCCGGCCGGTCAGCCCTCGCGTTCTCCATGTCCAGCAGATGTTCGTATTCTGGACACCTCAGCGGAGGCAGGGCCAGACCCCATCTTTGTACCTCTTTTCTGTCCAAAAACCGTGTCAGGAAATCAGTTGTCCGACATACCCTGTTCAGCTACTATCCTGACATGCTGATCGGCTATGCCCGCGTATCGACCGACGACCAGAACCTGGACCTGCAGCGAGACGCCCTGCTGCAGGCCGGTTGCGAGCGCATCTTCGAGGAAAAGGAGTCCGGCCGCACGGGCACCCGGCGCCCCGCCTTCGAGGCGGCGCTCGCCTTCCTGCGCCCCGAGGATCAGCTCGTGGTCTGGAAGGTGGACCGGCTGGGGCGCAGCTTGCGCGAGATGCTGGACACGGCCCACAAGCTGCAAGGGCAGGGGGTGAGGCTCCGATCCCTGACCGAGGCCGTGGACACCGAGACCCCGACGGGGCGGCTGATGTTCAACTTCCTGGGCACCATCGCCGAGTACTTTCTTGACCTGAACCGCGAGCGCACGATCGAAGGCCTCAGAGCCGCCGCGGCAAGGGGCCGCAAAGGCGGGCGGAGGCGCAAGCTTTCCGAGGAGGACCTCACGATGGCACGGGCGCTTCTCAAGGACACCAAAATCCCCGTGGCGCAGATCGCCAGGCGGCTGAACGTGAGCCGGGCCACCTTCTACGCCTACTTCCCCCGAGCAAGGGCACGGAGCCTGCCATGAGCGACGAGCAACTCGATCTTCTGGAGTGGTTAACCACGCACCCGCTCTGCCGTGCCGACGTGCCGCCTTCTAATGGTGCGCTTGCCGCAGCGGACCCGACGCCTGTCTGCCTCACCCGCAGCGATCCTGCCTGAAACATGCACCGGTTCTACAGTTTGGAACTTGCGATCAGCCTCTTCGGCGAGCGTGGCGTGGTGCGTCACTGGGGACGGATCGGGTCCTCGGGCCGGAGCCGAACGGATCGGTGTGATGAGCCTTCCAAAGCGGCGCGCGCTTTTCAGGATCTGCTGCGGGCCAAGCGGAGGTGTGGTTATGCGCCTTTGACGACGGAAGAATAAGCAGTCCTCGAAGAAGATTATAGACGTGCGATCTTGAAGTCGCGCTCGACACACGTCAGATATAAAGCGACAAATGTCGTAAACGGGAGGCTTCAATGGCAGCACCAGTGTCAGCTGAGTATGACATAGAGCGGACCTATGCCCTCCTTGGAGGCAAGGCTACGATCCAAAAACCCGTGCGAAACAGCTTGGAAGCGCACGATCTGCTTGTCGTGGGCTTACCCTCTTCGGCCTTGCTGCATCTTACCTCCCACGTCACTTTTCTAGCCACGGAAAATATCCTGGATAAAGCGATTGGGATTAGTGTTAGAACTCTCCAGAGGCGCAAAAAGGATGCTCAGGAAACCGTTCTAAGTGTTGAGCAGAGCAATCGCACTTGGAAGTTTGCAGAAATTCTTGGTCGAGCAACGGATATTTTCGGATCAAAGGAAGAAGCCGAAGCATGGATGAACCTACCTGCTATTGGCCTGGATCAGCGCAGACCAATCGACCTTCTTGCCACAGCTGTTGGCACAGAAGCAGTAGAAAACTATCTTACTCGCATTGAATATGGGGTTTATGTGTGACCCCACTGCCTCCACCATTAGGAAGCGGAGAAATCCGCTTCTGGCGTCTTGATGCCGAGAAATATGCTCCGACATGGCACAGAGGAGAAGGTAGCTTTCTTGTAGGGGGACGCTGGAACTCACCCGGTGTCCGCGCAGTTTATACATCATTTGACCCCGCAACAGCCATTCTTGAAGTTGCTGTTCATAAAGGGTTTCGTGTCCTCGATACTCAACCGCATACCTTGACCACTGGCCGCATTATCGACTCTGGAAAAATCCATATTGTTGAGCCAAAAGACTTACCTAATCCTAATTGGATTAAACCTTGCACCCCAAATAAGAACCAGCAGGAATACGGTGATAATCTACTCAGTAAGTACGATTTCATCTTAGTTCCGAGCGCGGTTTCACATCACAGTTGGAATATAATCTTTAATGCGGAAAAATCTAAAGCTGACTACAATGACGTAAACCAGGAGCGCTTTGCCTTGGATCCCCGATTGCAAGCTTAATACTTTGCACAGTAATCCATGTAGCACTAGAGCCGCGCGAGATTCCGCAAATACTTCGCAAGCGTCCTAAGTTCTGCGACACTCGGCGGATGCGCGCTTTTGCTGGCCGTTCGGTGTCGCAAATGTCTGTTGCACAGGCCTGAAGTTTCGATACACATCTACGACATGCTGATGGGTTATGCGCGCGTTTCGACCGAGGACCAGGACTTGCGGCTGCAACGGGCCGCCTTGGAGGCAGCGGGGTGCCGCCGCTTCTTCGAGGAAAAGGTGTCGGGCGCGGCACGCGACCGGCCCCAGCTGGCGCGGATGCTCGATCAGCTCCGCGACGTTGACGTGGTGGTAGTGACGCGGCTCGACCGGCTTGCCCGGTCCACGCGCGATCTGCTCGACATAGCCGAAACGCTGAACGAGGTCGGTGCGGGCCTGCGGTCGCTTGCCGAGCCATGGGCGGACACGACGACGCCGGGGGGCCGGATGCTGCTGACGGTGTTCGGGGGCATTGCCGAGTTCGAGCGCGGGTTGATCCATCAGCGCACGAGCGCCGGCCGCGCCGCGGCAAAGGCGCGCGGCGTCCGGTTCGGGCGCAAGCCCAAACTGACGGCGGATCAGAAGCAACTGGCAGCGGATTTGATTGCCAAGGGCAAGTCGGTGCGGCAGGCAGCGGCGCTTGTGAACTGCCATCCAGCCACGCTCTACCGGGCGCTGCTGGTATCGGAACTGTCCCCGGATTGAGGGCGGCGTCTGCGTGATGCTGTCGCAAGCACTCCGTCAGCCTGGCGCATCGACCAGTCGCAGCGCGCCATCCGGCAACGGCCGCTGCAAGGCGCGGGCTTCCGTCCACGGTGCGGTCAACCACGCCTGCCAGTCGTCGGGCGCAATCAGGATCACCGGCATGGCCTTCGGATGAATCGGCGCAACCTCGGCGTTCGGGGTCGTGGTCAGGAAGCCGAACAGGTCGTCGGTGGTCTCGCCGTCCTTGACCTTGCGGACGGAGCGCCAGGCCCGCGTCTCGATGCCGGCGAAGAAGGCCGGGCAGTCGTCCTCGGGTGCGAACCACTGATTGCCGCGGCCCTTACCGAGCGGTTCGGCGAAGGCGGTCAGCGGCACGAGGCAGCGGTGTGCAGACTCCAGCCATCGCCGCCAGTGCGGCGAGGCCGTGTTGCGGATGTTGGTCACGCCGGGGTCTCGCTGCGTCTTCATGTGCTGCGGCGGGGTCGGCATCCCCCAGCGGGCCTTCACCAGCTCCAGCCCGCCATCGCCCGCATTGCGAATGACCGGCGCCAACTGGTCGGGATAGACGTCACCGGGTTCGAGGTTTCCCGCACGGTCGCTCCAGCCAAGGTGCTGAAAAAGCAGGCGCATCGCTTCCTGCGTGCGCGTCTGACTATATAAGTTGCACATGATCCTTGGGGCTCCGATTGCGGCAGCAGGACCATCACGACGGTATGGCGGGGGCGCAATGGCCCTCCTGACGCGCATGAACATCGTGGGTCCGAAGCATGGCTGCTAACGGTCCTCCACTCACGCCTCCAGCAGGATCCCGGGTCTCCATCGCACTCGGCCAAGGCGGCGCTCAGCCTCGGCCTTTGATGCACACCAAACAGAAGAAGACAAGAAATCGCCCGTCCACATCCGCTGACGCAGCACAGGGCAAGCGCTCGCATAACGAGCGCGGATCGTGCGGGCCTGTGCTGAGCCGCACTCCACGTCTCAATCCCGGCGAAGAGGGCGGGGGTAGCCGCCACCGGGTGCGAACCACTGGTTGCCACGTCCCTTGTCGAGCGGTTCACCCTGATCGCCGTGCTCAATCACCTAGATTGTCGCGCTATTATCGCAGGCTGAGCTGGTGCCGGATCGGCCGGTCGCTGAACCGCGGCATCATCGTATCTGACGCCGATGCTGAGGCGGCAGATACGGCCCTGCCGGAGGTTCCGCTCCGCGATCTCGTTGAACTTGCGAATGCAGGAGGCGCGGTCGTAATGAGCATGCCAGAGATGCCGCCACCCCTCCCCGGCCTGCCGGTCGATCGAGCACAGGCGCAGAGCTCCGTCCGCCACTTTGGGATCGAGTGACACCTCCATCAGGGTGTTCCTGAAATCACCATCCTTCAGGCAGACCAGACTGCGGATCTCCGCTGCGGGCGGCTTGCCGCCCTCAGGGGGCGGTTCAGCTGCGCTCTCCTGCCGGGATGCTGGCGGCGAGTTTCCGGGAGGCGGCACGACATTCTGGCCGGGTGCGGGCCCCGCGGCGCCCGCGTCCGGCGGCTGCGAAGCGCGATCGCGTCCGCGCTCGGCGATTTCCTTGTCGATCATCTCGTAGACGCGCTTGCCCGTGCCCTCGTAGGTTACGACGACGGCGGGCGCAATCGTCCCGACCCGCACGATCATCTCCAAGACTGCGCCTGTTTCCGGGTTGAACTTGATGTCGAAGATGTCGTGGCCCACAGACATCGGGTTCATGCCCGGGATCTTGGAGACCAGCACCATCAGCCCGGAGGTCTCCGTGAACTCATACCATGGATCATCTGGTCCCGACGCGAACCGGCCAACATGCGGCCTCGTGGAGACAAGCTTCGAGACATCGATCTCAGGCACTCCATCCTTGTAGCTGATCGAGCCGTCTGCTTTCCGGATGTATGCCTCGTCCGGGGGCAGGCAATCGAGACCAGAACCGGGTTTCGCGTTGAGGCAGTAGGACGGGCCTTTGCTGGACTTGAGGTTCTCGCGATCGAGATCCGAGCCGGTCAGTTCCTGGTAGCCGGCGCGGATGACGGACATGGTGATGCCGGCCGTCACCGCCTGCTGGATGTCATGCTCGCTGCCTCCGGCCAGGGCAACGGCCGCGCCGGCGATCGCTCCCGAGATCAATGCCTTCTGCACCACCTCGTCGATGACGGTGCTCTCGACAAGGTTTGTCGTCGCCGCGTCACTCGCGGCGGCGTTCATGGCATAGGCAGTCGCGCCCGCGATGGCCCCGGCCTTCAGCGTGAGTTCGAGGTCCCCGTCAGTGGCGTAATAGGCGAGCCATGCCGCATAGGCGGCCGCCCCTCCGGGACCGCCGTAGGCCGTCGCAGCAACCTGCCCGACCACGCGGACGATCGTGCTCCGGGCCGCCGCCTCGGCAGCATTGTCGGACATGTTCTTGTAGGGATCTGCCGCGGCGTGCCAGAGCGCGTCCAGGATCTTGCCTTCGGAAAGCCTCTCCCCCGCCTTTTCGAGGGAGGTTCCGGTCGATTTGACCATCGCCTCGGCATACTTGATTCCGGTATCGAGAGCGATGCAGATGTCGCCCCGGCATTCCCCGGTCTCGACGAGAATCCTCAGGTCCTCTCCGGCGTTGCCGATCTCCTTGAGGGTCTTCGCTACGTGCTTCTCGGCCTCGGCGGAGACATCCCTGACGCCGTTGCCGATCTCCTTCAGCGCCTTGTCGACAAGCTCATCCGTTGTCTTTCCGGTCGCGGCCTTCGTGATGGGATCGAGCAGATTGCGGGGATCGAGATCTTTCAAACTCAATGCGGACGCGGGCGAGGCATACAGTGCGGCGCAGAAGATAAGTGCCGACGTGAGAATCGCGGAGGGTGTTCGCATGGTCAAGCCCCCAAGCTTGAGTCTATTCCCGAACCTTAACACACTACTCGATGCGATGACTGGCTCGACCGGGTCGGGCACGGGCGCAGCCCGTGGCCGGTCGGGACTACTTGGCGCGGCAAAAAAGTTGGCGCGGCAAAAAAAGACGGCCCCGCACGAGGCGGGGCCAGGTGTCCTCCGTCGCAGAAGGAATGGGTCAGGGTGCGTTGCGGCCCCGGATGGGGTCAAGGCGGCGAAGCTGGTTGTTCGCATCCATGATGGCGGCGGTGGTCCAGTGGTCGGCGCGATAGCCCCGCCGCGGTTGCCCGAAGCGGCGGGAGTGGCGCAGCAGCGCGTGCAGGGACAGCAGGACGGCGGTGCTCGACCGCGACCAGCTCGCCCGGAAACCTCTCGACGTGGCGGGTGCAGGCGGCGTTGATCTGCCGGCTGTGGCGCGGGTTGTGTTCGAGCGTCCACGCCTGGGCGGTCCACTCAGGCAGGCTCCAGTCGGTGCGTCGCCACGGCTGCATGTCAGGGCCTAGTCGCGGGCGCGGCCGCGCGGGTCGATCAGCCAGCCGGAGGCGGCATGGATGATCGCCGCCATGTCGCCATGCTGCTCCATGAACAGCCGGTCGGCTTCGACCTGGCGGGCCTTGTGAATTTCGCTGGCGCGGTGGCCGCTCGGGCGGCGGCACCAGAGGCCGGGAGCTTTGCCGCAGGTCGGGCAACGAACAGCGAGAACCGGGTGACGGTGGGCGGTGAAGTCGGGCATCGTGATCTCTCCTGATGGTCAAGGGGGGGGGGGGGGGGGGCGGGCGGCCCCGCCCCGCCTTTCGTCAGGTCAGAAGCAATCCGGCACCCATGCGTCGATCCGGGCCTTTTTCCCGGCGTCGATCCGCCACGCGGCCTGATAGCCGGCCTCGCTGAACAGCTTTTCGAGCGACAGGGCCTTGGCGGCTTTCTTCTGCGCCTTGAACGCCTTGAAGCCGGAACCCTGCGGGTCGGTGCCGGTGAGGTCCAGCATCAGCCCGTCCAGAGTGTCGGCGCTGACGCGGGAAAAGAAGTTCTCGGCGGTGGGCGTCCAGACCTTCCGCAGGTCGGCTCCGGCCATGTCCTCGATGGCGGCAAAGAAGCCGTCGCGGGTGCCGGGACAGGGCAGGGTGCGCGCGATCCCCGCCGTGATGGTGGCGTTGCGGTGCTTCTTGCCCTTGTCGGTGAAGGCGCGGAACGCGGCCAGCCGCTCGTCGTCGTCCAGCCAACCGCCGCCGCTCTGCGCCGGGTCGGACAGGCGCGGGTCGGCGTACAGTCCATCGGTGACGCTCGGCGTGTTCCGGCCGGTCTCGGGACGGATGCCGAACACGCGGTCAAAGCCGGTTTCGCCCGACAGACCGAAGGCCAGCAGGTCCAGCACAAGCTCCGGCTTCGCCAGCAGCGCAGCTTGGGCGGCATGAAGGCGGATGGCCCGCATGTCCTCGACAAGCGCGCCGGAATAGGGGGACCGGTGCTTGTCGTCCTTGTCGTCCTTGACGGCGCTGCCGGCGCTGCCGATGGCGTGGCTCTCCTGCATGATCCCGGCCGCGACGGCTGCGGCCATGTCCTCGGGCCGGATCAGCCCGTAGCGCAGCATCAGGTGCCCCTCGTTGTTCACATGGGCGATGATCCCGGCATGGGCCTTCTGCTCGGCGGTGAACCCGCCATCGAGCATCGCCTGCAAGGCGTCCAGTTCCGCCTGCCCGGCCTCGTCCAGAACCTCGGCCTCTGCCAGTTCCACGAGTTCGTCGTAGCGTTCCGCCTGTTCCTCGGTCAGTTCGCCCTCGACCGGATAGACGCGGCCGAAGCGGGCGGTCGCCTCGTAGTCGATCCACGCGGCCTCCACTGCCTCGGCCCATGCCCAGCCCTCGGCCTCGGCGGCAGCGGCGGCGTCAGCAGCCAGCTTCTCGCGGAACAGCCGGTCCAGCAGGTCGCTGTCCTGCAGCAGGGTGGCGTCGGCAAAGAGATCGGCGGTCGCCCTGCCGCCTGCGGCGCGGTAGGCGTCGATGCCGACGAAGCGCGCTCGCCTGTCATTCCCGGCGTTGATCGCTTCGGGCTGCAACATCTGCCGGATGCGATGCTCGCTGATCTCGCGGCCCCTGATCTGGTCCAGCACGGAAAGGGCAAGGGCCTCGTCGTCGGCCACGGTGAACGCCTTGGCCGCGCCAAGGGTGATCTCCCCGGCCTTCAGCGCGTCCAGCACGGGGGCGGGCAGGGCGGCAAGGGCGAGGCGGCGATAGACATGCGCCTCGGTGATGCCGAAGGTCTTGGCTATGGTCGGCACATCGGCGCCGCCGTCGCGCATCCGGCCGAAGGCGCGGATTTCGTCGGCGGGGTGCAGGTCCTCGCGGGCGCTGTTCTCGACCGCAGCCCATGCCCGCGCGGTGGCGGCATCCGGGGCCAGCCGGACCGGCACGAACGCCAGTTCCGGGCGCTGCGCGATCAGGTCGGGGTCGCGTTCAAGCGCCAGCCGGATCGCGCGCCAGCGACGGCCACCGGCGACGACGCCAACCTTTCCGGCCTCGTCGCGCAAGCCTGCAATGGGCTGGATCAGGCCGATCAGGGCGATGCTGTCGGCCAGCAGCGCGATGCCCTCGGGGTCGGCCTCCTGCCGGGGGTTCATGTCGGACAGGTAGAGGTCGGCCAGCGGGATGCCCTCGACGGCGGGAGCGTCAGCGGCGCGGGCCTCGCGGGGCAGGGCGGTCACATTGGACATGACAGATTTCCTTGTGTGCAACGGTGATCGTTCTTGATTGGGGGTGCCCCGCCCCTCGCGGGGCGAGGCGGCTGTTCCGGTCAGTATTCGGAGGGGAACAGGATGGTCAGGACACGGTGCGTCCGGCTCGGGTCGGCCGGATCGTCAGAGCCGTATTCACGAGCGGCATCAAAGTAGTCGATCTTCCAGTAGAGCCGTTCGCCCTGCACGGTGACGGTGCCGAAGTCGCGGGTGCCCCACGGGTCGTTGTCCTCGGTGAAGGCAGTGTCGAAAGCGGCGGCGAGGATGGCGTTGGTCTGGAAGTCGCGGCCACGCTCACTGACGCCGGAGGTCATGACCACGGTGCCGGGCAGGGGGCTGCCGCCGACGGCCATGCCCGTGCGAAAGGCGTCGTTCTGGCGGGCGGTGGTCAGGGTCTTGTCGCTCGGGAAGTTCCGGGCGCTGCCGTGAACGCGGCACTGGGGGCACTCGGTCGGCTGGTCCGCGGCCTCGAACCGATAGGCGCAGACGGTGCAAGTGAAGGTTTCAACGGTGGTGGCGCTCATCGCGCGTCTCCTTGCAACGGGGCGGCGGGGTCTTTGCCCTGTTCCGCCGATGGGCGAGCCTTCCTGCGATGCTTTCTGAAAGGCCCATGCCTTTCGGAAAGCAGAGCGGGGAGGGCGCAGCCCTGCCCGCGGCCGCGGCCGAGACTGTCAAGGGGTCGGGAAGGCGGGGTGGTGCGGCCCGCAGCCCGGAACGGGCGAGGACACGGCCCGCCTGGAGACGACGCCCGGCAACGGGCGGCGCTTGCCCCTTGACCGGCCCGGGCGCGGATGCGTGGCGGACCCACGAACAGAAAGATCGTCGGGGCGGGGGTGAGCGCGGGCTTGTCCCGCGTCGATCCCCCGGCACGGCAACTGGATCACCTGCCGCCGCCTCGCGGCGGCCCAATGGTTTCTCTGGCAGTTGTCCAAGGCGGCCAGCCGTCAAGACGAGCGGGACGCCCCCCACAGAGCGAAGGGAGGCGAGTCCTGTGGTCAACTGCCGCGTCAGAAATCGCACCCCGCATGGGCCGAGAGGGGTGCTTGCGCCTGGCTCTGGTGCAGGCCGCGTGCGGCCGAAACGAGAGCCAGGCCCGAAGGGGGCGCCTATACTGGAAAATGAAGGACACCTGGGTGCAACCGCGTGTCCGTCCCTGCCAACCTCCGAGGCGGAGAGTTGCGGCTGGCTTCCCGCGAACCTGAACCGATCCGCGTTTCCAATGCATTGACAAGCGCCGTCTTCGGATCGATCCTTTTGCGATGGGGCGTGCGCCGCCCCACGAGGCGACAGCCGAAGTGCGCGTTCCACCCACATGATCTAACCTTGGGGAACGCACATGCCTGCGCCTGATGCCATCAGTGGCGAAAAGCTGTCCAAGCTGATCGGCACCCCACGATGCCCTGTCATTCTTGATGTCCGGCGCGACGCCATGCGCGCCTCGGAGCCGCGCCTGCTGCCTGGTGCCAGAAGGCTGGATGAAGCGGATCTATGCTCCAGCGCCCTTGAGCATCTTGCCGCGGCGCTCGTCGGCCAGTCGGTCGTCGTGGTCTGCGCCGAGGGGCATGGCCGCAGTCAAGGCACTGCGGCGTGGCTCCGATACCTCGGGCTCGCGGCCGAGTATCTGGAAGGCGGTCAGGTCGCATGGACTGCCGCCGGACTGCCGCTCATCGATCCAGGCAGGCTCACCGCCCGCGATGCCGACGGGCGAACCGTCTGGGTGACACGCTCGCGTCCCAAGATCGACCGGATTGCCTGTCCGTGGCTGATCCGGCGCTTCATCGACCCGAGGGCAGTGTTTCTCTACGTCGCTCCCTCCGAGATCGCGGGGGTCGCCGAGCACTGGGGCGCCATGCCCTACGACGTAGAAGGTGTGTTCTGGAGCCATCGGGGTGACCTTTGCACCTTCGACACCATGCGCGCCGAGTTCGGGCTTTCCACGCCCGCGCTCGAGCGGCTGGCATCGGTCGTTCGCGCAGCGGACACGGCACGGCTCGATCTCGCGCCCGAGGCCGCGGGGCTTCTCGCCGCATCGCTCGGTCTCTCCCGGATGTATGCCGATGACCTTGAGCAGCTCGAGGCCGGCATGGCCCTCTATGACGCATTCTATCGTTGGGCCCGGGATGCCACCGACGAAACTCACAACTGGCCAACGAACCGACCGGCAGGTGCAAGATGACCGACATTTCCCTGGCGACACCCCGAGGCGCAGCGCCGGCGCCGGCCTATCCGACGCTGGCCGAGGCGACCCGGGTCTGGGCGCGCATCGCGCTTCTGTCCTTCGGGGGACCGGCCGGGCAGATCGCGGTCATGCACCGCATCCTGGTCGAGGAGAAGCGGTGGCTCGGCGACGGCCGCTTCCTGCATGCGCTCAACTTCTGCATGCTGCTGCCGGGGCCCGAGGCGCAGCAGCTCGCGACCTATGTGGGCTGGCTGATGCACGGGGTCCGGGGCGCCCTGATCGCGGGCATGCTGTTCATCCTGCCCGGCGTGGTTGCGATCATGGCCTTGAGTTGGCTTTACGCCCTTTATGGTGACGTGGGCGTGGTCGAGGCACTGTTCTTCGGCCTCAAGGCGGCAATCCTTGCCATCGTGCTGCAGGCCGTGGTCCGCATCGGGCGGCGGGCGCTGAAGAACGATGCGATGCGCCTGCTTGCCGCGCTTTCCTTTGTCGCGATCTTCGCCCTCGATGCCCCGTTCCCGCTGATCGTGTCCTTCGCCGCCCTGATCGGATTTCTCGGCGCGCGCACCGGCCTGCGCGCCTTTGCGCCGGGCGGCGGACACGGGTCGGTCGGCGGCACCCATGTCGAGGATGCCCAGACGCTTCTCGGCGAGGAAATGGCCGAGATGTCGGCTGCGGCGCGCCGTGGCGCTCTGGTGGCCGGCGGGATTGCTGTGGCGCTCTGGCTCGCCCCCGTCGCGCTGCTTGTCGCCATGCCGGGTCCGGGAAACGTTTTCGCCGACATCGCGACCTTCTTCTCGAAAATGGCGGTCGTGACCTTCGGCGGCGCCTATGCGGTGCTGGCCTATGTGGCGCAGGAAGCCGTCGGGACCCATGGCTGGCTTGAGCCCGGCGAGATGCTCGACGGCCTCGGCATGGCCGAGACCACGCCCGGGCCGCTGATCATGGTGCTCCAGTTCGTGGGCTTTCTCGGCGCCTTCCGCGAGGCCGGATGGGACAGCGCGCTTCTGGCGGGCACATTGGGTGGGCTGCTGACCACCTGGGTCACTTTTGCGCCCTGCTTCGCCTTCATCTTCCTGGGCGCCCCTTACATGGAGGGCCTTCGGTCCAACCGGGCCTTGTCCGCGGCCCTGACTGCGGTCACCGCGTCGGTCGTCGGCGTGATCCTGAACCTTGCGATCTGGTTCGCGGTCCACGTGATCTGGCGCGAGGTGCAGCGGATCGAGGCAGGGCCGCTCTCGCTCGAGCTGCCCGTCCTCGGCTCGATCGACTGGACCGCGGCGGCGCTGTCGGCGCTCGCCCTTGTCGCGGTGTTCCGGCTGAAGCTCGGAATGACGACGGTGCTGGGTGGGGCGGCGGTTCTGGGCGTCGCTCTCCACGCTGCGGGTCTGGTCACGTAGGGGGTAACGGATCGGCGCAGAGTTGGCACTGGATGGCATCCTGGCACATCTCGACGCACGGGCGCCTTGCGAGCCAGGGCGCACCGGCAGCGATGGTCAGCCGAACCCCAGCGTCGCTGCTGCCAGAACAAGGTAGCGGCCGATCTTTGCGACGCTGACGAGAAGCAGGAAGACCCAGAAGGACTCGCGCAGCACTCCCGCGACAACGGTCAGCGGGTCGCCGACAATCGGCGCCCAGGCGAGCAGCAGCGACCATCTGCCATAGCGGCGATACCAGCCTTCCGCCCGTGCCAGCGCGGCAGGGCTCACCGGGAACCAGCGGCGAGTGCGCAGCCGTTCCAGCCCTCGGCCAAGAAACCAGTTGGCGGCAGAACCCAGCACATTGCCGACGCTTGCCACAGCCAGCACCAGCCATGGTGCGTGGTCGGTGAGCAGAAGGCCGACAACCAGGATCTCGGACTGGGCGGGCAGCAGCGTCGCCGCGGTGAAGGCAGCCAGAAACAGGCCACTGTAAACGGCAAGATCAACCATGATGACCGCTCAGGCGCGTCGGGCCGGCCACCGCCGATGCAGGTCGTCGATGACCACGGCGTGGCTGTGGCCGCCCTTCCCATTGTCTCGCAGATGCGGATGGTCCTCGGGCAGATCCGGGTGTTCATGCGGCAGAACTTCCGGCTCTGCCGCAGGCCAGAGCCTCAGCGCACCCGCCACCCCAAGCGCAGCGAGCCCAGCCATGAGGAGAAAGGTCGCATCCAGACCGAACGCAGCTCCGAACCGGCCTGCAAGAGGATAGGTGAGAAGCCAGCAGGCGTGGCTGAGCGCGAACTGGGCGGCAAAGATCGCCGGCCGGTCTTCCGGCTGGGCGGAGCGGCGCAGCAGCCGACCCGTCGGCGTCTGCGTCAGGCTGTAGCCGAAACTGTCCGTCGTAGAGTATTTATACTACGGGGTTTAGCGGCTTCGAACAGTCCCGGCACCAGCCAGCAAGACGGCCATGACATGGGGAATAAGGAGCGCCAGGATTTCCGCACTCATCAGAGAAGCCAGTCTAGTTCGGGCACCGGTCAACCGGATTGCCATGGGTCCCCGTGGGCAGGAACAGCCTGCGGGCAAGTCTTGGCAGCAGGTAGCCGCCCATGCCGGCTGGTTCCCGGATCATGTAATGAACTCGCGCACGAAGGCCGTCGTCGGCCTGGCGCGGATATCCTGCGGCTTGCCGATCTGCTCGATCCGGCCCATCGACATGACCACAACCAGATCGGCCAGTTCCATCGCCTCTTCCTGGTCGTGGGTGACGAAGACCGTGGTCAGCCCGGTTTCGTCGTGGATGTGGCGCAAGCCCTGGCGAAGCTCCTTGCGCACCTTGGCGTCGAGCGCGCCGAAGGGCTCGTCCAGCAGCAGCATCCGCGGCTCGATGGCCAGGGCGCGCGCCAGCGCCACCCGCTGGCGCTGGCCGCCGGACAGCTGGCCGGGATAGCGGCGGCCGATGTCGGGCAGCTGGATCAGGTCCAGCAGCTTCGCCACCCGGCGCGCGATCTCGGCCTTGAGCGGGCGGCTTGCGCGCGGGCGGGCGTTGAGACCATAGGCCACGTTGTCGAACACCGTCATGTGCCGGAACAGCGCATAGGACTGGAACACGAAGCCCGCGCGGCGGTCCTGCACGGTCAGTCCCGTCGCGTCCTGCCCGTCAAACAGCACGCGGCCCGAGGTCGGGAACTCCAGTCCGCCGAGGATGCGCAAAAGCGTCGTCTTGCCCGAGCCGGACGGACCCAGCAGCGCGACCAGCGCCCCCGAGGGGATTCTCAGCGATACAGGCTGCAGCGCGGTGGTGGCGCCGAAGGTCTTGGCGATCTCGTCGATCTCGATATGCATGGGCGTTTTCCTCATTGCACGCGGTGGGCGGCAAGCTGGCCGGCGTGACGCAGCTCCAAGGCCCCTTTCAGCAGCAGGGTGACAAGCGCGAGCAGTGTCAGCAGAGCGGCCATGCTGAAGGCCGCGACCGATAGATATTCGTTGTAAAGCATCTCGATCGTGATCGGCATGGTGGCGGTTTGCCCCCGGATCTTGCCCGACACGACCGCGACGGCACCGAATTCGCCCATGGCGCGGGCATTGGACAGAAGCACGCCATAGAGCAGCGCCCAGCGGATGTTGGGCAGCGTGACCGTGCGAAAGGTGCGCCAGCCCGAGGCGCCAAGGGTCAGCGCGGCTTCCTCTTCGGCCCTGCCCTGTTCGATCATCACCGGGATCAGTTCACGCGCGACAAAGGGAAAGGTCACGAACAGCGTGGCCAGCACGATGCCGGGCACGGCGAAGACGATGGGAAGCCCGTGCGCCGCCAGCCAGCCGCCAGCCAGCGAATTGGCGCCGAACATCAGCACGATACAAAGTCCCGCGACGACCGGAGAGACCGAGAACGGCAGGTCGATCAGCGTGATCAGGAACGCCTTGCCGCGAAAGTCGAACTTGGTGATGAACCAGGCTGCACTGATGCCGAAGGCGGCGTTCAGCGGCACCGCAATGATGGCGATCAGCAGCGTCAGCCGGATCGCGGACCAGGCGTCGTGGTGGGACAAGCTTGCCACCGCCGCCGCCCAGCCGCCAGCCAGCGCCTCCGCAAGGACGACGATCAGGGGCGCGGCGACAAGAATTCCCAGGCCGCTGACCGCAATAGCGATCAGGATGCGGCGGACGAGGGGGGATTCATCAGTTGCGGCGCGCAAGGGGATGGCGGGTGTGGTGGCGGCATCAGACATGACCGATCCTCCGGCGGCTCCAGACCTGGATGAGGTTTATGGCCAGCAGCATCGCAAAGCTGATCAGCAGCATGGCGATGCCGATGGCTGCGGCCGCGTCATAGTTGAACTCCTCCAGCTGGATCACGATCAGCAGCGGCGCGATTTCCGTGACCAGCGGGATGTTCCCGGCGATGAAGATGACCGATCCGTATTCGCCGACCGCGCGGGCCAGGGCGAGCGCAAAGCCGGTCAGCGCGGCCGGCGTCAGCATTGGCAGGATGACATGGCGCAGGGTGTGAAAGCGGCTGGCGCCGAGGGTGGCCGAGGCCTCCTCGACCTCGCGCTCGATCTCTTCCACGACCGGCTGGACGGTGCGGGTAACAAAGGGCAGGCCCACGAACACCAGCGCGATGAAGATGCCCCACTGCGTATAGGCGATCCGCCAGCCGGCTTCGGCGGCAATCGATCCGAATGCGCCGTTGGGAGCGTAAAGCGCCGTCAGCGCGATGCCCGCGACCGCGGTCGGCAGCGCGAAGGGTAGATCCACGGCCGCATCCAGGATGCGGCGGCCGGGAAAGCGATAGCGCACCAGGACCCAGGCCAGCAGCACGCCGAAGACCAGGTTGAACAGCGCGGCCAGCAGCGACAGCCGGAACGACAGCAGCAGCGCCCCCCAGACCCGGTCGCGGTTCACCGTCTCCCAGATGTTGCCGATGCCGAAGCTGGCGCCCTTCAGAAGAAGGGCACCGATGGGCAGCAGCACGATGATCGACAGCATCGTCAGGGTGATCCCCATCGACAGGCCGAAACCGGGCATGGGAGAGCGGTAGATCAGGGGCTTGCCCATCTGTTCACCTCATTTCGGGACATAAATCTGGTCGAAGATGCCGCCGTCGCCGAAATGTTCAGGCTGCGCCTTGGCCCAGCCGCCGAAGTGCTCGATACCGACCAGTTCCAGTTCGGGAAAACGGGCCGCGTCTTCGGGATTGGCGGCCGAGCTGTCCCAAGCGCGGTAGAAGTGCTTGAAGGCCAGCGCCTGCCCTTCGGGCGAATAGAGATGACTCAGATAGGCCTCGGCCAGCGCGCGTTCCTCGGGCGTCCTGATGTTGCCCTCGACCAGCGCGACGGGGGGTTCGGCGCGGATCGAGATCGAGGGCACAACAATGTCGAACTTGTCCTCACCCAGTTCCTTGAGTGCCAGGTAAGCCTCGTTCTCCCAGGCCAGCAGCACGTCGCCGATGCCGCGTTGCGCGAAGGTGGTGGTCGCCCCCCGCGCACCCGAATCGAGAACGGGAACGTTCTTGTAAAGCTGGCCGACGAAATCCTTCGGGTCCCGCCCGTTCCTGTCTGCCCAGGCCCAGGCGGCCAGATAGTTCCAGCGTGCGCCGCCCGAGGTCTTGGGGTTGGGCGTGATGACCTGCACGCCTTCCTGCACCAGATCCCCCCAGTCGGTCAGCCTCTTGGGATTGCCCTCGCGCACCAGGAACACGATGGTCGAAGTATAGGGCGAGGAGTTGTGCGGCAGCTTCGACTGCCAGTCGGCGGGCAGCTTGCCGGCTTTGGCGATCCTGTCGATATCGCTGGCCAGGGCCAGCGTGACGACCTGCGCTGCCAGCCCGTCGATGACGGCGCGGGCCTGCGCGCCCGATCCGCCGTGGCTGCTCTCGATGTCCGGGGCCGGGTTGCCGAGCGATTCCCAGTGGAGAGCGAAGGCCGCGTTGAATTCGCGGTAAAGCTCGCGCGTCGGGTCATAACTGACGTTCAGCAGCGTTTCTGCCTGCGCGGCGGGCGCGGCGGCAATTCCCGCCAGCACAATCGCCAAGGCAGAAAGCGTTCCTTCCAGGACCCGCGGAACGGGCCAGTCGACCGGATGCGCGCGCAGGGTTTCGATGGCCGCGCGGCCGTGGGGACGGCCCTCGGCCGGGATGCGGGGGGCCGCGACATGTCTGGCAAAGGGAATGGTGATCAGCATGGGATGTTCCTGATTGATGCAGGTTTTTCGCGCCTGTCGGATGGTCCCGGAAAGGATTGGGCACGCCGTGGGAGAGCGAGAGGGCAGGATCAGCGCTGCGGAGCGGGTTCGATGGGATCGATCCGCGCCTCCCAATGCGCCGGGTCGCGGCCTTCCAGGAGTTCGGCGGCGGCCTCTTGCGGATGGCAGGTGATGATGACCAGCGGTGTGCCGTTGACCCGATGCGCGGCGCCCGTGCGACGGTCTATCAGACGGACGGCGCAGGCACGCTGCATGCCTCGCATCCAGGGCGCGATCATGCCCCGGCGGGTAATGGGGCCAAGCGGGACGCCTGATGCACTCATCTGCGGTCTCCTCTGTCCAGCCGGAGGCGGACTGCCGCTCCGGTCAGTTAATAACGACAGAGATAGTCGAGTATTTCAAAAGCATAATCACGCTGAAGTCAGTCGTGAATTTGGAAGAATATTCTCCTGCCCGGTCGTGCGCGCGCCGGGAAGATCCAGGATTAATCGTGGAAGACTAAGATAGTTATACGACCGTCTCAGTGCCGATGACCTGATCCGTCACGGCGCCCGACCGCAGCATGTCTTCAAGCGTCAGTGATTCGATGAGCAGAAGATAGGACCAGAACAGTTCGGCAAAGACCTTGCGGATACGGCAGGTGGCCTCGTCCGTGCAGTCTTCGCAGCGCTGATAGGCATGGCGCGACAGGCAGGGCAGCGGAGCCAGAGGGCCGTCGATGGTGCGCAGCAGTTCCGAGATCGAAATCTGGGCGGGCTTGCGGGTCAGGGAATAGCCCCCTGATCGCCCGCGGGTGGACGCGATCACCCCCGCGTTGCGCACCTCAAGCAGGATGTGCTCCAGGAACCGCTTGGGCGTGCCCGACCGCCGGGCGATCTCTTCGATCGTCAAGGGGCGGGGCGTTTCCCCGGTGGCTTCGTCCGCCAGCGCCAGAAGGGCCTTGAGCGCGTATTTCATCTTCTGGGTAATCATGACTGCAGCCTAGGGAGAGAAAGTCCGCAAAACAAGGTCGTGATTTCTGGAAGGTCTTGGCTTCAGCACAGCGTCCCAAAGACAAGCACTTGATGCGTATGGAGGTTTCTTCTGATTCCTATACACGATAATACATATAGACATTTATCATAGTTCCGGCATGCTGACGTCTTTCCCCATCGTGCGACGGAACCAGGAGAGGCCGGATGGACGCACTTGATCTGATCGACCGGAAGATCGTGGCGGAACTGATGCGGAACGCAACGCTGCCCGTCTCGCAGATCGCCGAAAAGGTCGGACTGTCGCAGACGCCCTGCTGGAAGCGCATCCAGCGGCTTCAGGAGACAGGCGTGCTGACCGGGCGCGTGGCGCTGGCTGATCCGGCGAAACTGGGGCTTGGCCTGACCGTGTTCGTCGGTATCGAGGCGCCCGACCACTCCGGCGAATGGCGCACGGTTTTTGCCAAGGCTACGGAAGCCATCCCCGAAGTCATGGAAGTCTATCGCATGGCGGGGGAGATGGATTACTTGCTGCGCGTCGTGGTTTCCGACATGGCGGCCTTTGACCGGCTCTACAAACGCCTGACCGACGCTGTCCCGATCAAGAACTTCACCTCGCATTTCGCGATGGAGCGGATCAGGTTCACCACCGTCTATCCCGTAGATACCCGCAACCGCTGATTGCTGCTTGAGGGCGAACACCGCCCTTGGCTCTCTGGCTGCCTGAAAGTGCCGTGGAGGAGACACGCTAGCCGACATACGCATCGCCCCCGGTCTGTGCGAAGTCTCACGGCCTCATTACCCCTGTGCCAGGCTGCACAGCAGGGGCGTCGCACTGCGGACTGCCGAGCCGCCCTGAATATCGCGACGGTGTTGGTCCCCTCCCGAAAGATTGGGCCGCTCTGAGCGAGAATTTTCCGGCTGCGATGGGCCACCCTGAAGGGCCATAGCTGATGAAGAAATCGAAGTTCACCGACCAGCAAGTCGCCTTTGCCTTGCAGCAGGCCGAGACGGGGACGCCAATGGAAGAGGTGTGCCGCAAGATGGGCGTGTGGACGTGGACGCGCTAGGCCAAATGCGACTTTGGTTGCCGGGAGAGTTTCTCCCGTCTGTAGCCGTGGCCGAGCAGGTTGGCCTTGAAGACCTCGGCGGGGGTCCTGAAGCCGAGACACTTGCGCGGGGTGGCGTTCAGGCTGGCGCAGAGCTGGCGTAGCTCCTCTTGAGAGAAAGTGTTCGGATCGGTGTCGCGGCAGATCCAGCGGCGCAGACGCTTGTTGGCGTTCTCCACTGCGCCCTTCTGCCAGGGCGACTGCGCTTCGCAGAACCAGGTTTGTGTTCCGAGCTCGGCCTGCAGATGTGGCCAGTCGATGAACTCGGAGCCGCGGTCGAAGGTGATCGAGCGGCGGGCATGATGGGGCAGGGGGGCCAGCACCGTGGCGATCTGCGCCATGATCGGTTTCGTGCGCTTCTCAGCGTTCTTCAGCACCACGAGGAAGCGGCTGGTGCGCTCGATCATCGTGGTGACGTTGGCGGGACCGAACTTCTGCCGGAACAGCACAAGATCGGCTTCCCAGCGCCCGAACTGCTTGCGATGGGCGATGACATCGGGACGGAACAGGATGCTGAGTTCCGGTGCGAATTTCGGCGGCGGGCGCTTGCGCAGCCGATAGCCGCGGCGGCGCCTGCGTCCGGAGGGCAGGTGGCGCCACAACTCGCCCCGGCGGCCTTCCTCGGAGTAGACATGGCGGTAGATGGTCTCGTGGCAGACCCGGATCGGAGCCTGCTCGTGGCGCATGCGGCCGGCGATCTGCTCGGGAGTCCAGCCGGCCCGCAGACAACGTTCGACCTGGTCGCGCAGCCGGGGCTCGCGCATCAGCTTGCGCTGCCGCGTGCGTCGGCCATCGCTCAGGCTCTGCGCCACGATGCACCAGTAGCCACTGAGCCTGGGCACCTCGCTGTCGTGGAAGTGGTTGCGCCGAAGTTCCCGGAAGATGGTGGAGCGGTGCCGGCCAAGCCGGTGCGCCATCTCGTCGGGACTCATCTTCGCATGGCGCCAGCGTTCGATCCGGCGGCGTTCCGCCAGGGAGAGATGAGAGTAGCGAACCTTCATTCCCGGTGTCCTTTCGTTGCCAAGGTCATGATTGGCATCAAAAGTCGCACTTCAGGATAGCGCGTCCCCGCCTACAAATGGATAGTTTTATAATCGCGATTATGTATTCGTATCAAAGACTTATCTTATTTCACTCACTCTCTTCTGAGTCTCGGCCCCACTTCCCACGTCCTACGCCGCGGCAAGCCATTCGGCGAGCTTCGTCCAGCGCCGCCGTCCCGCGACATTCCCCACGGCAATGGCGACGGCCTTTCTCTGGCCGACCAGCACGACCAGCTTTCGGCCACGGGTGACGCCGGTGTAGAGCAGGTTGCGCTGCAGCATGGCATAGTGCTGGGTCATCACCGGGATGACCACCGCCGGATACTCCGAGCCTTGCGCCTTGTGGATGGTGGCCGCATAGGCCGGCACAAGGGTGTCGAGCTCCCCGAAGCCGAAGACGACCGCGCGGCCGTCGAAGTTGACCGACACTTCGCCCTCCTCGGGATCGACAGCCCCGATCCGGCCGATGTCGCCGTTCCAGACCTCCCTGTCGTAATCGTTCTCGATCTGCATGACCTTGTCGCCGGGCGCGAAGGTCCAGCCGAAGCGCTCGACCCTGGGGGCACCCGCCGGGTTGAGCGTCGCCTGCAGCGCGATGTTGAGCGCGCGTGCCCCCACACCGCCGCGGTTCATCGGACAGAGCACCTGGATGTCGCGGACCGGGTCCAGACCGAAGCGGCGCGGGATGCGGTGGCGCACCAGCTCGACGATGCGCGCCACCGCCTGCTCGGGCGCCTCGGCGGGCACGAAGTAGAAGTCCGTTTCACCCTCGGGCGCCGAGAGGTCCGGCAGCCGGCCCTCGTTGATCCGGTGCGCGCTGGTGATGATCCGGCTCTGCGCGGCCTGGCGGAACACCTCGGTCAGCCGCACGACCGGCACGGCATCCGAGCCGATGATGTCGGCCAGCACCTGGCCGGGGCCGACCGAGGGCAGCTGGTCGATGTCGCCCACGATCAGCAGCGCGGCCGAGCTCGGCACCGCCTTCAGCAGCGAGTGCATGAGCAGGACATCGACCATCGAGCTTTCGTCGATGACCAGCAGATCGCAGGCGAGCGGGTTTTCCCCGTCGCGCCTGAAGCCGGCGGTCGTGGAATCGAACTCGAGCAGCCGGTGGATGGTGCGGGCCTCCAGGCCGGTGGCTTCGCTCATGCGCCTGGCGGCCCGTCCGGTGGGGGCGCAGAGCAGCAGCCGTGTGCCCTTGGCCGCAAGGATGCGCAGGATGGCATTGACCAGGGTGGTCTTGCCGACGCCAGGGCCGCCGGTGATCACCAGAACCTTTGAACGCACTGCCAGCCGAAGGGCCTCGGTCTGGCTGGCCGCGAGCGTGAGGCCCGTCACCTGCTCGATCCACGGCAGGGCGCGGACGACATCGATGGCGGGCCACGGCAGGGGACCGCCGGCAAGGCGCTTCAGATGTGCGGCAATGCCGCGCTCGGACAGATAGAGCCCGGTCAGGAACACGCAGTCGGTCGCGCCCACCCGATCGGCGGTGATCGTGCCCTCCTCCAGCTCAAGGAGCAGGGCGCTCTCGATGAGCTCGGCCGGCACCTCGAGCAGCTGTTCCGCCAGTTCCGTCAGCTCGGACTGCGGCAGCCCGCAATGGCCCTGGCCCATGGCTTCGGTGAGGGCGAACGAGATCCCCGCCCGCACCCGGATCAGGGCGGTCTTCTCGATGCCGAGCTTTTCGGCGATCACATCGGCGGTGCGAAAGCCGATGCCGCGGATGTCGCGGGCCAGCCGGTAGGGGTTCTCGCTCATCACCTGCACGGCGTCAGTCCCGTAGGTCCTGAAGATCCGCACGGCCCGGGCGGTGCCCACGCCATGCTGGTGCAGGAAGACCATGATCTCGCGGATGACCTTCTGGTCGGCCCAGCCGGCGGCGATCCGGGCGGCGCGGACCGGACCGATGCCGCCGACCTCCCGCAGCCGTTCCGGACTGGCCTCGATGATGTCGAAGACCTCCGTGCCGAAGTGCCGCACGAGGCGCCTGCCATAGACCGGACCGATGCCGCGGATCAGGCCCGAGCCGAGGTATTTCTCGATCCCCTCCAGGGACGTGGGGGCCGAGGCCCTGAGGAACTGCGCCTTGAACTGCAGCCCATGCGTGCGGTCGTTGAACCAGGTCCCCGACGCGGTGATCCATTCGCCCGCCGAGATGGTGGCGGCATGGCCCACCACCGTGACCAGGTCGCGGTGCCCGCGCGCCTTGACGCGCAGCACGCAGAAGCCGGTCTCGGGATTGTGGAACGTCACCCGCTCGACGAGCCCCGCGAGGACGTCACGCCCCTGATCCTGAGACTGCTGGTTCATGAAGGGGTCACGTCGGAGGGAAGGGCCAGGGACGGCGTGGAGGGGGACCGAAGGGAGGACAGGTGTCGGAATGATCTGCAGATATGATCGCCACCGGGAATGGCAATCGGCAATCATCGGATAACGGCCATGGAACTGATCGCTTCAGCCCATCCCGCGCCGCAAATTGACGATCTGCAGTCACGGGAAGTCCTTTGCGTTGTCACTCAACACCACGCAACCATGGACGACCGCGAGGGCAGCGTCCCCCTGCCCTGCAGCCGCGGCGACGAAGTCTGCCATGGGTCACCCTCGTTCCCGATCCGCGCTCCCAGTCCTCTCTGCAGGCCTGCAGAGCCGTGACATGTCCGTGTGCGCCCTGCAGATCGAGGCAATCGGGGTGAAGACGCGGGACTTCCGGCAAGGCGTCCCGTCACATCCTGGCAAAGGCATGCCCTTCCTGAAAGCGCCTGATCTCATCCATGCTGTTGAAGAAGGGCAGCGGAGAAGGCATATTGCCTGCAGAATGACAGCACAGGTTCGCGATCATGGCTCAGCTCACCGTCAGAGGTGTCGACGACGAGATCACAGCCGCCCTCAAGGCGCGCGCCACGCGCGCCGGCCGCTCGGCCGAGGCCGAGCACCGCAGGATCCTTGAGGAGGCTCTGCGGCCGGCCGGCAAGGCGGACTTCTTCGAGGCCGCGCGCCGGCGCCGCATCAAGCTTCCCGCGGGCCTCCCTGATACCACGGAACTGCTGCGGCGGGATCGCGATCGCGACGAGGCATGAGCCCCGCCCGAACCGTGAGTGCCGGTCTCGTCGTCGATGCATCGGTGGCGATGAAATGGCTTGTCGATGAGGACGGAAGCGAGGCTGCATTCGCGCTGCGGGACAGGGATCTCGCAGCACCGGCGCTCTTGAGGATCGAGGTCGCCAATGTCCTGCGCACGCTGGTTGCCCGCAAGGCGGCAACATCGGGCGAGGCTCTCGATCTCTTCACCCTTTTCCAGGATGCGCCCGTCACCATTGTCGACCAGGACGAGGCTCTGGAGAGGCGCGCCCTGCAACTGGGACTCGATTTCGGCCATCCCGTCTACGACTGCGTCTACCTGGCGCTGGCGGAGCGGATGGGGCGGGTCCTGGTCACTGCGGACAACCGCTTCCTCAAGGCGCTTCGCTCCACGGTCCATGCCGCGCAGGTCGTTGCTCTGGAGGCGGTCACATCTTGAGCAATGGGGGGAGGCTGCTCCACAGGCCGCGTGTCCAGCCCCCGTTACGGCACGCTCGACCGATCGCGACGGTTGCGCCAGTCGTGCCCCTCTTCCGGGAAGCAACCGGCGCTGTCATGATCGCGCCTGCAGCGCCCGGTGAGAGGAAACGGCTGCCTCCGGGAGGGGCAACGAACGATCCGGATTTCGCAGATCGGCATCAGCCGATCGGAGAGGTGCCCTGCGGACACCCGCAGAACTCCCCTCCAGACGCAAGGACAAGCGCCGCGGCGGGCGATCAGCCGCCGCCTCCGGCGCGTCCTCGGGGCGCGGGACGCGGGTGGCGCAGCCGCCCGCCCCCGCGTCACGCCCTGTCCTTTGCCACCAGGCGGTCGAACTGGTCGGCGGCGAGGGTGACGCCGTAGCGGGTCTCGCCCTCCTTGTCGTAGCTCGTCTCGCGGATTGTGCCGCGGACATGGACCAGATCGCCCTGGCCGAGATTGTCCCTGGCCCACTTCACAATGCTCTCGTTGAACAGGGTGACGGTGTTCCAGTAGGGGCGGCCCTCCCATTCGCCCTTGTCGTTCTTGCGGCCGTAGTCGGCGGCGATCGACACCTTGAGGGTGGGCCCGGCGGCGGTGACGTTGCCGACGCGGCCGATGATCTGGAACTCGGCAAAGGTTTTCATGGGGCTGCTCCGTGGTTGAAGGATGGGGTCAGGCTTGAAAGCCGCTCCTGGCCAAGGCCGGTTCTCCACAGGCGGCTCGCCTCCCTTCGCTCCTGGGGGGCGCGTCTGGCTCGCCGCCTGCACGCGCCGCAGGCGGCGTGGATAACCGCCACCGGGCGCGAAACGTTGGTTGCTTCCGCAGGGTCAATATCACCTGACGCAGCGTAAGCGGCGGAAAAATGGCAGATTTTCTCCTAGAAGCAGCGACATTTGCGTGCGCAGCGCGTTCGCCGCCATTCACGCTTTGATCCCTTGCAGCCGAGGCTTTCCGATGATCCGCAACACCAGCCAGCCCGATCTGACCGCGACCGAATGGGGCATGATCCTGATGGCGCTCGGGGCCTACCAGCACCATGCGGCCTTCCGCGATCTTCATGGCAAGGTCGCCGTGCTGGCGGAGGCTGCAGGCGGCGTGTCGCAGGGCGCCATGTCGGCGGCGCTGCGCGCCTGTGGCACGGAACACGCCGCCGTCATGGGGTGATCTCCCCGGCGCGCACGGCCTGGCCGTGAGCGGCCAACTCGGCTGCAAAGCGCCCGCCGCCGTAGCGTTCGATCAGCGCCGCCACGCGGGCGTCATAGGCGGGCTGGCCGATCCGGCGGATCAGGTCGCTCTTGTGCCATTGCCGGTTGCTGAACGGCGCCGCCCGCGCCATGTCTGCCAGGGTGACGGCTCCCGCATCTGCCGCCGCCTGCGGGCGGACGGGCGCGGCCTGCCGTTCCTGCGGCGGGGTTGCCGAGGCTTGCGGGGGCGTGGTCGGATACTTCCGCAGGAAACCGATCAGCCATGCCAGCGGCACCCGCTCCCGACCGTTGCGGCGGTTCAACCCGCAGAACCCGGTCCACAGGTATTGCACGTCCATCTTCTCGGCTGGCGTGCCCTGCTTGAACCGCTTGATGAACTCGGCCCATGGGGTCCAGTGGACATTGGTCTCGCAGTTCACTTCGATCTTCTGCGAAAGATTATTTATCCTGTTGTCTTTACTATAAGGAGTAACCGGCACCGGGCTGCCGGTTACTCCGGCGGTCAGGTCGGCCTCGTCGCCGGCATCCTCTCCGTCGAACAGGTCGTCTGCCTGCGCGATCTCGATGCGGGTGAAGCGGAAGAAGTGCCGCCGATGGTGGCGGCGGATCATCACAAGGCCGAACAGGCGGGCCAGTTCGGTCAGGGCGTCGCGCACCGCGCGCTCGGAAAGCCCAGTCGCCTGCTGCAACTCCTGCATCGTGTGGGCGCTGAAGCCCTTGGGCGCCCCGCGATAGCCGCGCTTGTAGGCGATGTGGCCCGCCAGCACTTCGGCAACGTGGCGTGAGGCCGCGGCCATCG
>ENA-UOUJ01000362-UOUJ01000362.1-activated-sludge-metagenome-genome-assembly--contig:-NODE-362-length-33310-cov-6.824357_pt1 | contig 33310 bp, 29 predicted proteins | sample MGYA00249839_ERZ747224 | MGnify/ENA primary metagenome ERZ747224 (study PRJEB28782, sample SAMN03220277) | activated sludge metagenome | biome: wastewater; feature: sewage sludge; material... | reverse complement strand
CTTTTGTCCCATAACCATAAAGATAATAATAGCACCTCAAAAAAAGAATTAGCCCCAATTTTTGGAACGCCCAAAGATTGTTTGATTTCCTCGTATCTTTGTCTTGAAATAAATAATTCAAGAGTTATTGGTTTCCCGTTGGATAATTCTTTAATTTCTTTTGTTCTGTAAAACGGAACACCCTCTTTTACATACTCGCTTTTATATATCCGCTTACTTGATGTAATAGTGCCTAATTCATCTAAGCAATTTACTTCCCAATTTTCATTCCCATTCTCAAACACCTCCTGCAAATAACTTTCAAAAAGCTCTTTTGCATTTTTAAGGTTTTGTTCGGCATTATTTCGACTTCGCTCAATAACCAAAAAAATCTTGTCTAAAATGGAAACTATGCGTTGTTGTTCGGGGAGGGGGGGAAGTGGGATTTCAAGATTTTCAATTTGTGTTTTATTGATTGAATTAAAAACTGCACCTGCATTTCCTTCAATTTCACTTTCGTGTTTTATCAAATAGTTGAATAGAAATTCTTTGTCAATATTTTTTCCTGCTTGAATTGCTGCAAGTCCACGACCAATACAAATTTTTTGAGTTGCAAAATTTACAGGACCTACTGGTGCTCTTACTGACATTAAAATATCTCCTGCTTCTGCTTCCTTTGTAATTTTAGTTGTCCAAGTTGTTGGTTCACCAATATATTTTTCTCCGTATTCTTTTTTCCCTTGATAAAATGGCATACCATTTCCTTCGGAATTATAGTATTTCCCTTCAGGTGATTGTCCTGCAATCACTTTGCAAACTTCCCCCAACTTTTTTATTTCCCAACCTTTCCCATTGCCTGAACCTTGATTTTTTTGATGATTAGGATTGCCCTGATTTCTTGAATCATCAAAATCAGGTGAATCAGATAAATCATAGTTCAGACTTTTTTTCCTTTTGCTTCATATCAGTTCTGTATTTAATCCCGAAGGGATGATAAGATTATAAAAAAACAATCCACTCGAGACCCTAAAACCCCGAAGGGGTGAAATCATTATGTCATCCCTTCGGGATTGACTTCCTTTCGCCATTATCAGCTTATAATCATTACAACCCTTCGGGTTTGCTATTTTTATTGATTTTATATTCAGGTTATTATCATTACAGCCCTTCGGGCTTACTGTTCCTAGTGATATCATATTAACTCCTTAATTTCGTTCATTATATTTTCTACCGATTTGGGCTCTAATTTAGAGAAAGCAAACCATTTTTTGCCAAGGTCTTTCAGCGAAGCTCCCAAATGATAGACTTCTTTGCCGTCAGTAATCAAAAACCGGTCGTGGCTTTGGGTAAAGGTATTGGCTTCAAAATTGCCGTATTGTTCGTTGGCTTTTTTCAGGTCTAACTGCAACTGCTTAGAAATGGTTTTGGTTAATACAAACACCTGCACGCCTTTTTTCTTTTTGGCTAAATGGGTCAATGTGCTTTCGTCCACATAATTATCTATGAGCACAATATTGTTTTTAGCAGAGCGGATTATTTTTGATGCCAATTCATACGCATCAAACACCTGTCCGTCAAAAAATACGCCTTGGGTGGGAATGGTATTTCCCTCTAATGCTTTAAAAACTTTTTCAAATTTATGGTCGGTTTCTAATTGTTTCAGCTCTATTTTCCCCAAGCGGTAATTTATCAGTGAGTTTTCCAAAAGAATATGTCTCATTTTTACAAAAGCATTCATTATTTGAATACTTACCTTTACAGCTATCTCACTATTTAAAACGGCTGACAACATTGCTACTCCTTGTTCTGTAAACACATACGGCAGTGTGGAACGATGCTTTTGTGAACTGGTCGCAATTTGCGACTGGTTAGAACTGTTCCCAATTTGTGACCGCACATTTTCCCATTCGGCATTAGTTAATTGAAACATAAAAGACTCTGGAAATCTATTCATATTCCGCTTAACTTGTTCATTTACTCTTTTTGTTTCCACTTCGTAGAGTTCTGCCAAATGATAGTCTATCATTACTTGTACACCACGAATGTTTAAAATCTTGTCTTCAATATGTTTTTGCGTTATGATTAGTTCATTGCTCATATCAAATTCTTAATAGTTGCCAAGATTTCCGCACTTTCTTCATCCAACACCTTCATTTCTTCCAAAATTTCTTGTGGTGAGCGAAGTCGAACCACTTCCTTTTTGTTCTGGTTCTTTACGCTCAAATCAAAGGTGTTTGTGTCAATATTTTCGCTATTTACTAACCACGAATTGTCACCATCGGCAAATGTCTTTTGCAAAAGCACAAAATCCTTTAAATCTTCATCATTCAGCGGATTGGTTTTACCCATGTTCCGTCCCGGATCCAATTGGTAATACCAAATCTTTTTGGTCGGCTCACCTTTGGTAAAGAACAACACTACCGTTTTTACTCCTGCACCTAAAAATGTTCCTGCTGGCATATCCAAAATGGTGTGCAGATTACAACTCTCCAGCAAATACTTTAGCAAGGAAACCGAAGCATTGTCGGCATTACTCAAAAAAGTGTTTTTAATGACAATAGCCGCTCGTCCGCCTGCTTTCAGACTTTTGATAAAATGTTGTAAGAATAAAGAAGCCGTTTCACCTGTTTTGATATCGAAGTTTTGTTGCACTTCTTTTCGTTCTTTTCCGCCAAATGGTGGATTGGCAAGAATTACATGGTAACGGTCTTTTTCCTGAATGTCTCTGATATTTTCGGTCAGCGTATTGGTGTGAATGATGTTTGGGGCTTCAATACCGTGTAATATCATATTCATTACACCAATGATGTATGCTAAGTTCTTTTTCTCTTTTCCGTAAAATGTGTTTTCCTGTAAGGTTTTCAGGTTGGCTGTGTTTTTCTCCATGCGGTCATATATGTATGCGTAGGCTTCGCACAAGAAGCCCGCACTTCCGCAAGCGGCATCATATACCTTTTCACCCATCTGCGGATTGATCACTTCGATCATAGCACGAATCAAAGGTCGTGGTGTGTAATATTGGCCGCCATTGCGACCGGCATTACCCATGTTTTTGATTTTCGTTTCATACAAGTGGCTAAGTTCATGCTTGTCTTTAGAACTGCCGAATGGCAGTTCATCAGTCATTTCAATAATTTCACGAAGATTGTAGCCACTTTTAACCTTGTTTTTCAGTTCGCTAAAAATTTCACCGATTTTATATTCAATGGATTTGGGGTTATCACTTGCCTTCTGCTTGAAGCTTGCCAAATAAGGAAATAGCTTCAAGTCCACAAATTGCACCAAGTCAGGTCCGGTCATGGCTTTGTGGTGGTCCAGTTCGGCAAGCTCACCGTCCTTCATTCTGGATTTTGGTGACGGCCTCTGAGCCTGTCGAAGAGGCATTGCCTAATTTGGCCAACGGTATTGCTCGTCCAAAATGTATTGATATTCTTTTCCTTCCAAAGCGGCTTCATCCGCTTTTTCACTTTCCAATTGGTCAATGTAACGCAAGAACAACACCCAAGAGGTTTGTTCAATGAAGTCCAGTTCTCTGTCTGCACCTGCGTCCTTGTAAAGTATATCATCTATGTTTTTAAAAGTCTGTTCAAACATCTTTTTTTAGTTTCTATTTCTGTCTCTGTTATACGTTGGCAAAATTACTCACGATATTTTAAAATTTTATCGATATTTGTGAATCGCTTCGCTTATTTTAAGCTCTTTTAGATTTTTTGTTTGGGCTTTTGCGTGTCGGAAAAAACAAAAGTGCTTGAATGTACGTTGGTTCTTTCAGCATGTTGCCAAACAGCGTCAATTACTAAAATTTTTCTATTTTTAAATGTCTGCCCGTTTTCCCTAAGCCATTCTCTCGCTTCGGTAAAGTCGGGTAGGTAAACACTATCAACTGCCTTTTTGCTACAAGATACAATAAATACTACTGATAATAGCAGAAAAAAGCGTAGAATGGAAATAGGTTTCATAAAACAATCATGAACGACAATCATCAAAAGACTGAAAAACAGAAGGAGATACGGAACCACCATTACCATTCATTTCTAAAAAATTTCCTTCAAAAGCCTTGGGAGGGTAAATTTCACCATCACGATTTGTATCAGATCTTCTTTTTATTAATCTTATATTGGCTTTTGGAAAGGCTATCCAAAAACTTACTTTTCATTATGTCTATAAGATATCCTAATGGGCGCTTTCCTTGTGCACCTTCGGCCCTGTCAATGCCTTCAATAGAATCTAATTTCATTTTATCATTATCAATTGTAGTAAAACTATCAATTAAATGATAATCTTCTTCAAATAAAATAGGTTCGGCAAAACCACTATTATCTTTTCCAATTATTTCTTTTACAGCATCAGAATAGTTATACCCTTTTAATAGCAACATTCTAATATAGGTAAGCTTAAACTGTTTAATATAAATTTTTTTCATTTGACCATTAGAAAAAGAACGTGAGTGATAACTACAACTCGTTCCCATAATGAGTACAATAAAAACAAATTTGAATATATATTTAATCATTGCTAAACAAATGAATTTATTTTTCAATACCTTCCTTTTCTTCTTATAAGTTTTATTTCCTTTAAAATTTTCTTTGACAGCTCTTTGTTTTCATAGTAGCCTAATAGGTCAATAAAAATAGGTTTTTTACCTCTGTAATCCAATAGTTCGTGCGGCTCTATTTTATCAGCCCTTCTTTTTGCTTCATTATCCAAATAATCACCTAATTCACCTAAGATTGAAAAGCCGGACAAATCCATTAATACCCCGGCCGAAGCATCATTCATAAACAATGAGTCATTATTATAAGCATATTGTAAGGATTTATAAAATATATATTCCAGATATATCTCATTTTTGTCAATATAACCTTTGGGCTTTGTGGCAGTACAGGCACAAAAAAGAGTAATCATAGGGAGTATAATTAAATAATATTTTGCTTTCATTTTGATTATCTATGATGCTTCATGTAATTGTTAAATCTTTGTTTTATAAATAGATTAAATTTTTTGTCATTTAGTTTTTCATAAATGAAATATAATGGTGCTTTACCCTCAGCCCCCTCTCCAACAGCTCCTCCCAGACTTTCAATAGAATCTTTTTGTATTTGTAAATAATCTGAACGAATAATACTGTCAATCAATAAATAGTCTTCATTCGGTAAATACGGATCAGAAAAACCACTATGATCCAATTTTAAAACCTCGTTAATAGCTTCAGAATTATTATAGCTTATTCTAAGTGCTCTTTTTAAATATGTCGTTTTAAAAGCATAAAAATAACTTTCCTTCTCTTGCTTTTTGGTATAATTATAAGAGTCATTTTTACATTGAATAAAAATTGCAAAAGCTGAAAAAAGAAGAATCTTGAATAATTTCTTCATTACTAGTTTAATCATATTATCTGTTTTGTTAAAAGACAAAATAATAATGGTTAAAATAAACAAGGAAATGGAACCTTGATAAATTGACGTAGTAAAACTTTAAACCGAATTACAAAACTTTTTCTCTACCGCACCATCTTCATTTCATCTATCAGATTTTTTGCTCCTGCAAATTTGTCCACAATAAAAAGCACATACCTGATGTCCACCATAATATTGCGGCAAATGGACGGGTCATAATTGATGTCGCTCATGGTGCCTTCCCAAGCCCGGTCAAAATTTAAACCTATCAGATTGCCATTGGCATCTAATGCAGGGCTGCCACTATTGCCACCGGTAGTATGGTTGGAGGCTATAAAACAAACCGGCACTTTTCCATTAACACTGTATTGTCCGTAGTCTTTTGCCTTGTACAGCTCACGCAGTTTTTGAGGCACGTCAAATTCATAATCTCCGGGTACATATTTTTCCATTACACCATCTAAATAGGTAAACGGATAATAATATTTACCATCAGCCGGATAAAAGCCCTTCACGTTTCCATAAGCCACCCTTAGCGTACTGTTGGCATCAGGATAAAAAGTTTTGCTTTTCATCACCGCCATTTGGGCCTGCATATAACTGCGTTGCAAATCATTGATTTTTTCCTGCAACCTGTCTCCATTTACTTTTACGTTTTTGTTGTAAAAACTACCGCACTCACTCACAATTTGTCCCATCACATCCGTTGCTGCCAAATTGTATAGTTCATCTGGATTGTTTTTAAGCAGGTTCATCACCTGTTCCCTATTTACAAAAGCCGATTTGGCATACACGTCTTCTGCCCATTTCTTATAATCATAATTAAAAGTTTTTACTCTTTCTAATATTTGCGGACTTACAAATGCAGGATCATTTTTTTCTACATACATCTGCATCATGGCAGCAAACAAATCTTTGTCCACCTGTTTGTTATAATCTTTGAAAAAATCAGGTAGCTGATTGATTTCATTAATCAGTTTTTCTGAATATCTACCTTTTTCTTTTTTATCCCGTTCGATGCGGAGTGCATTTATCCTGTTTATCAAGCTGTACAGTTCAATTTTACCTGTCGTTTCAATATATACATCTTTCGCATAATTATAAGGTTTAATCTCTTTGTAAGCCTCAGTAATTTCAGGCAGAACGTGTTGGTATTTAGATTTTAACGTAGGGTTTGTATTTAATAATTTAAGAAATTCTGCTTCATATTTTTTCTTTTTTCCTACTCCGTCTGTTTTTGTCAATCCCAATACTTCGCCCTGCCATTTTTTCCAGGCATTGGCAATACTTGCATATTTTTTTGCGTATTGAATTTTAATACCTTCATCACTGCGCATATACTTATCCATAATGCCCAAAGCATTTGTACGGATATCAATCTTTATGGGATCGCTGCTGTTCACAATCTCTTCCACCGCTATGGCAGGCAGATACTCCTGAGTGCGACCGGGAAAGCCAAATATCATGGTGAAATCATTTTCCTTTGTTCCCTTTAAAGATATGGTCAATGACTTTTTTGGTTTATAAGGAACATTATCCGGAGAATAGCCTGCAGGCTTATTGTTTTTATCGGCATAAATGCGAAACATACTAAAGTCGCCTGTATGCCTGGGCCAGGTCCAGTTGTCGGTGTCTTTTCCAAAATTCCCGATTGAAGATGGAGGCGCCCCTACTAAGCGCACATCTTTATATGTTTCCGTAATAAATCTATAATACTGATTACCATCAAAAAATGCTCTGATTAAAATATCCTGATAAGATTCAACGGGCGTAGCTTTCTTTAATGCATCCATATTTTTTGCAATCGTTTTTTGTTTTTCTCTTTCACTCATATTATCAGTTACATTGGTCAGTATTGCTTTAGTAACATCATCAATGCGTACAATAAAAGTTACAAACAGATCGGGATTAGGTAATTCCATCCCTAAATTTTTGGCCCAGAAACCATCTCTCAGTAAATTATTATCAATAGTAGAATGGCTTTGAATAGAAGCAAATCCACAGTGATGATTGGTCAATACCAAACCCTGATCCGAAATAACTTCTCCGGTACAAAATCCTCCAAAACTTACAATAGCATCTTTCAGACTTCCTTTGTTTACATTATAAATATCCTTGGCGCTGATCTTCATGCCTAACGATTTCATTCTTTTTTCATTGAGCTGCTCCAATAATTGCGGCAGCCACATACCCTCATCAGCAAACGAAACAAACCTGAAACAAACAAGCAGTAAAAAGAAAAACAAACACTTCTTCATAAACTTTAATTTAAAATAATGCACAAATGATATTTAATTTGAATTTACGGCAACCAAAAAGCTAAAATTTCTAATTATTTCTCCACAAATATATGTGAATAAGCCCGCATAATTGTGTATAAATGACTGTGAAACGTGAGTATGAAACAGAATAGAAAGCCCAAAACTAAAATTCAATACAACAATATCCTCACCTATGCCCATAACCCTGATTTTATGCCGCAACTATTAACAAAAAATGTTTAATAAAATTTTCAAAACTTATTCAATTCACAATTTTTGGCACAAGGTGGAAAACAGCCTCTTTTCTTTCATAATTAACCAACTATATTGTGGATTTCTGCGTCAAACATGTTAATAACTTAAAAGTTATACTTTTGTAAATCGAAAGTGTGAAGATTTATCCACAAATCCACAACCCTAATAATAATAGGTGTTTTATAAAAATATATAATACTTATTATTATTAGTATTAAAAATAATTAAAAAAAACTTTGATTGCAAAAACTGAAATCAGTTTGTAACATTGCAGTCGTAAATCAAAAAAGCTATGACAACTGAAGTTTTACAAACCGCCATGAGTAACCTTGAAGAAAATGGTTTTTTGGATATTCCCATTGACCCTACTCTCGATTTGTTTGAAGAGATTGAAAAACTGAAAAAAGAAAAGAATGCAGTCATTCTGGCGCACTACTATCAAGAGGCTGATATTCAGGACATTGCAGATTATATTGGAGATAGTTTGGGTCTGGCACAGCAGGCTGAAAAAACAGATGCCGACATGATTGTTTTTGCCGGTGTGCATTTCATGGCCGAAACAGCCAAGATACTGAATCCAACCAAAAAAGTTTTGATTCCCGATTTAAAAGCAGGTTGTTCCTTGAGCGACAGTTGCCCGCCGGAATTGTTCAAAAAATTTAAAGATGAGCATCCCGATCATGTGGTGATTACCTACATCAACTGCAGCGCCGGTATGAAGGCGCTGAGCGATGTGATTTGCACCAGCAGTAATGCTAAGATTTTAGTGGAAAATTATCCGGAAGATCAAAAAATAATTTTTGCGCCCGATAGAAATTTAGGGGCTTATCTCAACAAAACACTGAACCGCAATATGGTATTGTGGAACGGCTCTTGCCAGGTGCATGAAATTTTTAGTCTTGAGAAAATTACAAAACTCATTCAGGAAAATCCTGATGCCAAATTTATAGCACACCCTGAGTGTGAAGAACCGATTTTGCGTCTGGCTGATTATGTGGCTTCTACAACGGGTTTGCTCAAATATACCATCAATAATGAAGCAACTAAATTTATTGTTGCCACCGAAGCAGGTATTCTGCACCAGATGATAAAGGTAAGCCCCGAAAAGACATTTATTCCGGCACCGCCTGATAATGCCTGTGCCTGCAATGATTGTCCGTTTATGAAGCGAAATACATTGGAAAAAATTTATCTGGCAATGAAGTATGAACAACCGGAAATTCTGATGGATGAAGAACTCAGGTTGGCAGCCAAAAAGCCGATAGATAAAATGCTGGAGATGAGTGCAGCTGCAGGACTGTAGAAAATACATTTACAGTTAATGAAATTCTTTTCAGCAATAAAAGAATCCCTGCTTCATTTGCTTTACCCGCATGTGTGTGAAGGCTGTGGCAATGATGGTTTATCGCCAGATAGTCGTCTTTGTGTGAGGTGTATTCATGATTTACCTGTAACCGGGTTTGAAAAACATGCTTTTAATCCGGTTGAAAAAATGTTGACCGGTAGAATTCAGTTTGAGAAAGCAACAGCCCAATTTTATTTTACCAAAGAAGGATTGATGCAAACGCTGATGCATCGTTTCAAATATAAAGGAAATTCAGATTTAGGAAAACAATTGGGTGTACTCATGGGTATGCAGTTAAGCGAAAGCAATCGTTTTGATGATATTGATGTATTGGTGCCTTTGCCGTTGTTTGAAAATAAGGAAAGACAACGTGGTTATAATCAGTCAACTGTTTTGTGTAAAGGAATTGCTGAAGTAATGCAGCTGCCCATCATTGAAGATGCGGTAATCAGACCTATGCATACCGATACCCAAACAAAAAAAAGCAGGATTGAACGCTGGAAAAATATGGAAGGAAAATTTCAGCTTGTTGATGGTTCTAAAATTTCCGGAAAGCATATTTTATTAGTGGATGATGTGATAACCACAGGCGCTACAGGAGAATCTTGTGCAACAGCGCTTCTTGAAGAAGCCAATGTAAAAGTGAGTATTGCTGCTTTGTGTATGGCTTCGTATGTTTGATTTTTGCGTACATTGTGAATAAAGTACACCATTCAAAAATACCCCGAAAGAATTATGTAAATTTGTTGTATCAAATCTAATAAATAAAAAGATAGAATGTTTAATATAACAAACCATACAATCATCAATGGTGACAGCCGACAAATGAACGAACTAAAAGAAGAAAGTGTTCATTTGATCGTAACTTCTCCACCCTATTGGCAATTGAAAGATTACGGAACTGAAAATCAAATTGGTTTTCACGATGATTACGAAACCTATATTAATCATTTAAACTTGACCTGGCAGGAATGTTTTCGGGTTTTACACAAAGGTTGTCGTCTTTGTATTAACATCGGAGATCAATTTGCACGCTCAACTTATTATGGACGGTACAAAATAATTCCCATTCATACAGAGATTATTAAGTTTTGCGAAATGATAGGTTTTGATTTTATGGGTCAAATTATTTGGCAAAAAGCAACTACGATGAACACTTCGGGAGGTGCAAGCATTATGGGAAGCTATCCAAACCCGAGAAATGGAATTGTAAAATTGGATTTTGAATATATTTTGTTATTCAAAAAACATGGTCATGCACCTAATCCTACAAAAGAACAAAAGCAGAACTCGGCAATGACCAATGAAGAATGGAACACCTATTTCAACGGACATTGGTATTTTTCCGGAGCAAAACAAGATAAACATTTAGCAATGTTTCCCGAAGAATTACCACATCGTTTGATCAAAATGTTTTCATTTCCTGGCGAGACCGTTTTAGACCCTTTTATGGGAAGCGGAACAACAGGTTTAGCAGCGAGAAAATTAAACAGAAATTCTATTGGTTATGAAATCAATCCAGATTTTATTGCCATAATAAAAGAAAAAATCGGAACAGACGATGCTTTTACAACGGTAGAAACCAAAATTATCAAACAGCCGGAATTAAAATCTGATTTTGAAAAACAAATAGAAGAATTGCCATATCAATTTGTTGACACTCACAAATTAGATAAAAAAATTGACGTTAAGAAAATTCAATACGGTTCTAAAATTGACGCTAGGAGTACAGGAAAACGTGAAGAATTTTTCTCTGTAAAGGAAATAATTAGTCCAGAACTTGTTCGTCTAAACAATGATTTAACTATTCGTTTGATTGGGATTAAGCAAAATCCCGCAATAAACGGGAAGGCCACCGAATATTTAATAAATAAAGTTCGTGGAAAAAAAGTATTTCTGAAGTATGATGAGGTAAAACACGATAGTGATAATAATTTACTGGCTTACCTCTATCTGGAAAATAAAACTTTCATTAACGCTCATTTATTAAAAGAAAAATTAGCATTGGTAGATAATTCCATAGATTTTAAGTACAAAACAAAATTCAATTCAATATTAACCAATGGCTAAAATAGAAATCAAAAAATACTCGTTAGAGTTTAACAAGAAAGAAAAAGTGCTAAATTATGCCACACAAACATATCAACTTTCAAGACCCAATAAAGTTGGCGCTGTTATGGCTTTAATCAGAGAATGTCAACCAAATACGATTGAAGAATGGGAACAATGGTATTTTGAAAATGCAACGACAACTGGAAAAAAGGCTTTCAAAATAACACAAGAAAGCCTTCAAGAGCTTGGTGAGCGACTTTACGAAAAAATTACAGAAGTTGTTATCCCTGAATGGCAAGAGGCTTTTAATGCTTTGACCAAAGAGGATTGTTACAACTACATTTATAATCTAACTATCAATCGAACTTATGATGGTTATCTGAGAGAAAAGTCAGTTGTAAATAACGGTTTAGCAAAAGTATTTCCCGAGGTAAGATTTGAAGAAAGCACACCCGAGTTAGATCACGCAGGAGACATTGACTATCTTGGATATGTAACTGACAAAAAAGCATTTGGAATACAAATTAAACCTGTAACGGCACAATCAAATTTTGGGAACTATTCCATTTCCGAAAGAATGAAAGCAAGTATTGAAAATTTTAAAAATGATTTTGACGGAAATGTATATCATTTTTAGTTTAGATGGAGAAATAGCAAACAAACAAGTAATTGAGCAAATTCGAACCGAAATTGAACGATTGAAATAATCCGTGTTTATCCACAATAGCCTGTTTGGCAAATTTTCAGGAAAAGTATTTCGATTAAATGCTTGTGGCAAGTTGAAGATTTGTTCTTGGTTTGTATTTTATCAGTAAAAATCTTTTAAACATTATCGCTTCTATTTTGTAAATACATTTATAAAATATCGGAAATATGAAATTGATTTTAATCACTTTATTTACAGCTATGATTTTAAATGCTACTACTATTTATGACTTTAAGGTTGACGGACTCACCGGAGGTAAAATAAACTTCGCAGATTTCAAAGGCAAAAAAGTGCTGATTGTAAATACTGCAAGCAAGTGTGGCAATACCCCTCAGTATGAAGGTCTGGAAGAATTGTATGAAAAATACAAAGACAAACTCGTGATTGTGGGTTTCCCGGCCAATAATTTTTTATGGCAGGAACCGGGCAGCAATGATGAGATAGCAGCTTTTTGCAAAAAGAATTACGGAGTTACCTTTCCGATGGCAGCAAAAATTTCTGTAAAAGGAAAAGAAACAGCGCCAATTTATAAATATCTGAAAGAACAAGCTGAAAAGAAAGGCTTAGAAAATCCGGTTACCTGGAATTTTGGAAAGTTTCTTATAAATGAAAAAGGTGAGTTGATTGCCACTTTCTCACCCAAAACACAACCTATGAGCAATGACATTCTTAAATATCTGAACTGATTTTTATAAAAATATAATTTTACGGGCGGCTTTCATGGTCGCCTTTTTTGTTTTACATTCGTAACAAAATTTTTTATCAATGCGATACCTGTTTGCTGGTTTTCTTATGATTGTTTTTGGTTCCTGTCAATTTCAAAACAGGGCAGATTTGTTGGTGTATAATGCCGCCATCTATACGGTTGATACTGCTTTTTCAGTTGCTGAAGCGATGGTAATAAAAGACGGGAAAATTGTAGAAACAGGAAAACTATCAGACCTTGAAAAAAAATATACCGCCAAAGAAAAACTGAATGTAGAGGGTAAATTCATCTACCCCGGATTTATTGATGCCCATGCCCATTTTGTAGGATATGCATTGGGCCTTCAAAAATTAGACCTGGTAGGCACAAACAGTTGGGAAGAAATTCTTGAAAAGTGTAAGCATCGCGACAGAGAATTAGGTGCCGATGAATGGTTAGTGGGTCGAGGCTGGGATCAGAACGACTGGCAGGTAAAAAATTTTCCTTCCAACGAAAAACTAAACGAGTTATTTCCGGACCGTCCGGTTTATCTTACCCGCATTGACGGACATGCTGCCATTGCTAATGCAAAAGCGCTCGAACTGGCAGAAGTAAAACCGGGTGATGATATTGAGGGAGGTACTTTTGAAACCAAAAACGGAAAACTGACGGGAGTGCTGATAGATAATGCAATGAATACTGTTGCAGGGGTTATTCCTCAGGCAGATAAACAACAACTTGAAGAAGCTCTTTCAGTAGCTCAAAAAAATTGTTTTGCCGTTGGCCTCACTACCATTGTGGATGCAGGACTCGATCACGAAACGATAGAACTGATTGACACCCTGCAAAAAGAAGGAAAGTTGAAAATGAGAATTTTCGCAATGTTGAGCGATAGTAAAAAAAATTATGACTGGCTCAAAACGCGCGGCAAAATAAAAACAGATTTTTTAAATGTCAGAGCTTTTAAAGTTTATGGCGATGGCGCTTTAGGTTCGCGCGGCGCCTGTCTTTTGCAGGATTATAGCGACCGTCCGGGCTGGAGAGGATTTTTGTTGAGCAGTATTGCGCATTTTGATTCGGTGGCAAAAGTAATAGCCGAAAATGAATGGCAAATGTGTACACACGCTATTGGCGACAGTGGCAACAGAACCATGCTGACCATTTATTCAAAATACCTGAAAGGCAAAAACGACAAGCGCTGGCGTATAGAACACGCACAGGTTATAAACCGGGATGATTTTCATTATTTTGGTGACAATAATATAATTCCCTCTGTGCAACCCACCCATGCTACATCGGATATGTATTGGGCAGGGCAACGGTTAGGACTCGTAAGAGTAAAAGGCGCTTATGCCTACCGGCAATTGCTCGGTCAAAACGGATGGATTGCGCTGGGTACCGATTTTCCGGTGGAAGATATTTCCACTTTCAAAACATTTTTTGCTGCGGTGGCGAGAAAGGATGCGAAAGGTTTTCCTGAGGGTGGGTTTCAGCCCGAAAATGCTTTAAGCAGAGAGCAGACTTTGCGCGGAATGACCATCTGGGCGGCCAAAGCCAATTTTGAAGAACAGGAAAAAGGCAGTTTGGAAAAAGGAAAAACAGCTGATTTTATTATTCTGGATAAAGACATTATGCAGACTTCCGAAAATGAACTACTAGGTATTCAAACGCTGAAAACCTTTGTGGGCGGGCAATTGGTGTATGAAAAAAATAAATAGAAAATGAATTTTCAGGAACACATTTACTTCATTGCCATCATACCTCCACAGGATATTTGCGATGAAATAAATGTGTTCAAAAATGATTTCAAAAATCGTTTTCATTCTCAAGCAGCGCTGAAAATTGTGCCGCACATCACACTAAAGCCTCCCTTTAAACTGACCATTTCAAAACACGAAGAATTGTGCAAATGGTTTAAGGAATTGGATTTTTCAATGAAGCCTTTCCTGCAGGTTCTGGATGGTTTCGGAAGTTTTGAAACCAGTCGCCGTCCGGTAGTATTTGTGAAGCCGGTAATGAATAATTCATTATCACAATTGCAGCAGGAATTATTGCATCATTTTACAAATCGTTTTTCATGGATTGAAGTACGGGAGTCGGATCGAAAATTTAAACCGCACATCACCATTGGCTACCGCGATCTGGACCATCGCGCTTATATACAGGCCTGGCAGGAGTACAAGGAAAAACATTACAACTCCTCTTTTGAAGTGAATGAAATTTGTTTGCTGCAACATAAGGACGGAAGGTGGTGGACGATTGAGAGAAAAGAGATTTGAAAAAATGTTTTATAGAACCAATTTATCTACTTGCCATTTCCTTGTTTATTTCCGGTATTATTATTGTATCTTGTAACAAAAATGAAGTAAGCGCTGTTTACCAGACCGATATTACTGAAGCCCGTCAATGGCTTAGGGAAAACGGCGGGCGATTAAAAACGAAGCAATAAACGTGACCTTATACCTCAAGTTTTTGGAGTAACAATAACCAAAGAGAATGTGCTTCAATATAGTTGGAAATATCATGACAAAAACGTACAATATGATTAAACAAATACCATATATTTTACTTGGTATCATTTTTTTAGCTGTACTGATAATAATTCCAATACCGTAAAAGTGCCCCAATATGATACGGCACAAATTTTTCAGGCAGTACTTGATTTTCCAGAGACTGAAAGTATTGTTCCTTTGTATAAAGATTCAATATTGAAAATAATAAAGGGAGAATATATAACAAATCATTATTCTCTATTTTGGAAGGGCAAGAAAGTAATTTATTTGGATTCTAATCACCAATCAATGCAAATAGATACTTTGGGAATGAGCGCATCACTCAACAGGAAACAGGATGCAGCTACACCACCTTCCAGAATCTCTTCATTTGAACTGCTTTTTTTGAATCTCTCGATTAATGGTGATTCTGCACAATGCCATGTTCTGTTTAAAAACTTAGGTATTGACGCTTTCTATAGCCTGAAAGAAGAAAAGAAAAAATGGCAGGTAAAAGAAGTTGCATGGGGATGGCGATAAAAAAATTGAATTTAGAAAATAAATTTTCATTTCATCATTCTAACGAAATTTCTTTTTCCTGTCACCTCACGAAGCGAAGAAACTTACCGTTTCCAAAACGACAAGATTTCTCCGCTTCACTTTGAAATGATCTGTGAGGAAGGAGGAAATGACTGTGGGAAAGTTCTGCAGGTTTAGATGAGAAAATCATTTTTAGAAATTTTTTCACAGCCTTTATTTTTGGCGCTATCTTTTTATCCCAAACTTTGCTGTTAACTTCAAAAAGGAAGAAAATGTTCTGTGTAGCAGCGAAGCAAAAATAAAATATTCTAAAAATCTAAATACTTATATACTTTTTTAAATTCTCGTTATGAATTACAGACCCATTGGCCCATCAGCTCTCCGCTCTTCCGAAATTGGTTTCGGCTGCATGTCGCTTTTGAAAACAACAAGCGCTGAGGCAGAAGAATTGATAAAATCGGCAATAGGCTCGGGCATTAATTATTTCGACACTGCCGATTTGTATAATAAAGGCGAAAATGAAAAATTAGTGGGTAGGATATTGAAACCGGTAAGAAAAAACATCATTCTGGCTACCAAGGTGGGGAACCGGTGGAAGGAAGACGGCACCGGCTGGACCTGGAATCCCACCAAAAAATACATCCTGAAAGCTGTGGATGACAGCCTCAGTCGTTTGCAAACCGATTACATTGACCTCTACCAACTGCATGGTGGCACTATCGAAGACCCGATAGATGAAACCATTGAAGCTTTTGAGCGGTTGGTCGAGTCAGGGAAAATAAGGTATTATGGCATCAGCAGCATCCGGCCCAATGTAATCAGGGAGTATGCCCGCCGCTCCGGCATAGTAAGCGTGATGATGCAATACAGTCTGCTCGATCGCCGCCCCGAGGAAGAAATGCTTGCATTTTTAAAAAGCAGCAACATCAGTGTAATGGCCCGAGGGGCTCTGGCACAAGGCTGTCTGGCAGGCAAAGAAGCAAAAGATTACCTTGGGTTGAGCATGGAAGAAGTAAAATCTGTACAGGAAAAACTGAACAATATTCAGCCATCCCGAAGCAATTCCGCAAAGGCAATCGGATATGTACTGCACAACCACGCTGTAGCAAGCGCCATTATCGGATTTAGAACTATGAACCAGTTGAATGATGTACTAACTGGAGAAACTTTTTTGCAAGAAGCCGATTATCAATACTTACGGCAAAACACACCGGCGTTAAAGTATTTACAACATCGCTAACCCTTTTTCCCTTTATCCTTCAAATATTTCTGTCGTATTACATCCTGTACATTCAGGCCGTATATCTTACTTTCTAACCAGCTAATGACATCTAAATAGGCAAATGCCCGCGACTCGAGGCGGTTGCCCTGATACTTTTTGAGTTGATGCAACAGCTTTTCAAACTCGGGTTTTATAGTTTTTGTATTGAAATTCAATGAATTCTTCAAAAACTTCAGCATCGCTTCTTCCACCTTGCTGATGTTTTCCATCTTGGCCATGTACCGATACACCGATTTAATGAGATATTCTAAAAGGTTGTAATTTCCCAACTCATAATGAGCAATCAGATGCAGCAGGCGGCTGTAGCTTTGCAGGTCGGTACGCAGGTCGTCTTTTTGATGAATGATACGGTTGAGGTAATCAATGGCCTTGCTGTTATTGCCACTGCCAAAGTACAAACAGGCTATTTTATAGTAAAAAACCATTACACGGTGGCGGTCTAAGTATTTTTCGTATTGCAAAAGCATTTCTTCCAAAAAAGGAACCATTTTAATCCCTTTATTAAATGTTCCTTCCAGGAAATGCAGGTTGATAACTGCCGTGTATAAATACTGATAGGTTATAAGCCTGTTATTTTCATTATTTTGAACCTTGCTGCCTTTAGCAAAATTTTTAAACCGGGTAATACATTCAGCCAGTTTATCTCGGTTCATCAGGTCGAAGTGGGCGCTCATCAGGTTGTGCATACCCTTGATATACATAGCAGTTTCTGCCTCAATCATTTCGGGATGGTTTTCAAACTCGTCCACCCATTTTTGAGAATACCGGTAATACATAAGGAAATCAAGCCGTATGAAAGCATACCAGGCGTAAGACTGATAGTAGTATATTTTTTCGTAAAAACCGGTTAAATGGGCTGCATTTTCGGGGAGATTGTTTTCAAAAAACAACTTAATACTTTTAAGGTCATTTTCGTTACGGGCATGCCCGTGCTGGATAAACCAACTGTACAATTGCAGGTTCAGATTGGAAAGCCGGCTGGTATTTCTTAATAAAGTATTCACCTCATCAGCTTCGCCGGACAGAATATCTGCCCTGTTTTGCAGGCTTCGGGTGATATAAAGCGCTTCTATCTTCTTCTCAAAAAACAATGCCTGCTGAATATAAGTATATTGATTATAGGTTTTGGCAATGTCTTTCACCTTATCTAAGATTTTCAATGCCTGCATATACAAGCCTTTGTTGTAAAGGATACGCGCATAATCCTGCATTTCGCGAAGCTGAATATCAATATTGGTATAAACCTTCAATGACCTCAGGCTTCCCAAAATCTGTTTGTAGAGCAATGCCTTGGTATTGGATAATTGTTGTTTGGATACAGATGGCACTTTCTTCAATAATATCTTTTCATCATAGTCATTCATCTTGTCCAAAGCATCAAAAAGCTGAATACTCTTCATGCTTTCGGAACTATGACTTCTCTTCACAAAAAGCTTCAAATTTCGCTTTTCTGCTTTGTCGAGCGATTTTATCAACTGAAAAAGGGTATCTGAACTCTTATTGGACATCGTAATTTATTTCACTATATTACATTGATTATTAATTACTTACTAATTATTTTTGGTTTTTATCAAATGTAATTGAACCCACAATTAAGTTTCTTTCACAAGGTACATAAGTTTATTTTTAAAGACTAAATTATTATTATGGCTAAAGAAAAGGTTTTTATCTTCGACACAACATTAAGGGATGGAGAGCAGGTCCCCGGATGCAAACTGAATACTGAGGAAAAAATTAAGCTTGCGCTGAAGCTTGAAGAACTGGGTGTGGACATCATTGAAGCCGGCTTTCCGGTTTCCAGTCCGGGCGATTTTAAATCGGTTGAAGAAATCTCCAGAGCCATAAAGAATGCCACAGTTACCGGCCTTACCAGAGCAGTAGAAAACGATATTGTAGTGGCAGCTCAGGCATTGAAAGACGCAGTAAATCCGAGGATACATACAGGAATCGGTTCATCTGACAACCATATAAAATATAAATTTAATGCTACACGCGAGCAAATTCTGGAGCGGGCAATAGCTGCCGTAAAACTGGCGCGCAACTTAGTTCCCGAAGTAGAGTTTTATGCCGAGGATGCCGGCCGCGCCGATCTGGAGTTTTTGGCACGACTGATTGAAGCAACCATTGATGCAGGCGCCACGATTATGAATATTCCCGACACTACAGGTTCGTGCCTGCCACACGAGTACCAATATAAGATGGAATACCTGATGAATCATGTGCCCAATATTGATAAGGCCATTCTGTCCTGCCATTGCCACAATGATTTAGGTCTTGCTACAGCTAATTCTATTGCCGGAGCCATTGGAGGTGCCAGGCAAATAGAATGTACCATCAACGGTATTGGCGAGCGCGCCGGCAATACTTCGTTGGAAGAAGTGGTGATGGTTATAAAAAAACATCCAAGTTTAAATTTATACACCGATATTGATACTACCAAACTACTCCCCATGAGTAAATTGGTTTCCGATACAATGCGGATGGTGGTACAGCCCAACAAGGCAGTGGTAGGCGACAATGCCTATTCTCACTCTTCGGGCATTCATCAGGATGGTTTTTTGAAAGAAGCCACCACTTATGAAATCATTGCACCGCATGAGGTAGGCGCCGATGCCTCTCACATCGTTTTAACCGCCCGAAGCGGTCGCAGTGCATTGGCCTATCGCTTTAAAAACCTTGGTTACAGCTTCGACCGCAATCAGGTGGACGACCTTTATCAACAATTTTTGGCAGTAGCCGATATTAAAAAGGAGGTGGAGGACAGCGATTTGAGAGAAATGGCAGAAAAAGTAGAATCAATAGTTTAATAATTTATAAATGTAATGGGCTGTAGCCCAATTCCTTAAATTAAATACAATCTCTTATTTTGACATCATATTAAACAATGTATCAGTAAAGCGTAGCGGGAAACACCTTTTGCAAAATATTTGTTTCACTTTGCACAGGGGTAACCATTTAGCTTTAATGGGACCCGCCGCCAGTGGCAAAACCCTGTTAGCCAATGTCCTATGCGGGAATGTTTTTTTTAATGGAATGGTATCATTTATTAAGGATGGAGTTATTTCAAAACCAAAAATTACTTTTGTTCCGGCAGTTCAAAGACTGAAAAACCTTTCCAATACATCCGAATTGTATTACCAGCAAAGATTTAACAGCGCTGATGCCGAAGACTCGCTTACGCTAAAACAACAATTGTTGCAAAAAGGGGATGAACAAAAAATTGATTTCTGGTTAAATAAGTTTCAATTAACTCACAGAGCGAATTCCCCGCTTATTCAGTTGTCAAACGGGGAATTAAAGAAAACCCAAATCATCGGTTATCTTCTTTCTGCTCCCGACATTCTTATTTTGGACAATGCCTTTACCGGTCTTGACATCAACAGCCGAAAAACGCTTCACCTTGTATTGAACGAGTTGGCCGCTACCGGCACCACCATTATACTTATTGCTGATGCGCATGAACTACCTTGCTGCATTACTCATTTTATAACATTGGAAGAAGGCAGCATGAAGGCGTATGCTCCTATCGAGTTGTATGAAAGTACATCTCAGCAGGAAAATATAATTGAAGAAAAACAAATACCCTCCTTTGAAAGAAACGGATTTCGGGGTCCAATTATTCAAATGAAAGGCGTGAATATTAAATATGGTGAAAAGCAAATCCTCAGTAACATTCACTGGGAGGTAATGCACGGCGAGTGCTGGCAGGTAAAAGGAGCCAATGGCGCAGGAAAATCTACACTCTTAAGTCTCATCACAGCCGATAATCCGCAATCCTATTCGCAGCCGCTTTATCTTTTTGGCAAAAAAAGAGGCAGCGGCGAAAGTATCTGGGATATCAAAAAGAAAATTGGTTTTGTGTCTCCCGAACTTCAAAACTACTTTGATCCAAGCATCACTGTATTTCAAACCATTGCTTCGGGTTATTTTGATACAATGGGTCTTTACAGAAAGCTTTCTGAAAAGCAAAAGCAGAAAGTAATGGATTGGCTAACGTATTTTTCTTTGTCTCAGTATGCCGATAATAGATTAACAGAATTATCATCGGGAAACAAAAGACTGGTTTTTATTGCAAGAGCATTGGTAAAAGAACCTTTGATCCTTGCAATGGATGAACCATGTCAGGGTCTGGATAATATCAGAACGCAACAAATTTTAAAAATAGTGGATGAAGTATTTGAAAAAACAGGCGTAACCGTAATATTTATCAGCCATTATGATGAAGACCTGCCAAATTGTATTGAAAAAATTCTGAACTTGCAGAATTCTAAATCCAATAATTATATAATCAAGAACAAAAAAGATATTAGTTTACAAGCTATTTAAAAATTAAAAACAGTGAAAAAGAGTATCGCAGTAATAAAAGGAGACGGCATTGGCCCCGAAGTAACCAATGAAGCTATAAAGGTATTGAATACCATTGCAGAACAATTCAACCATGAGTTTGAATACAAAGAATGTTTGATGGGTGCCTGCGCCATTGATGCCACCGGAAACCCTTTGCCCGATGAAACCATCGAAACATGCCTGAGCAGCGATGCGGTATTGCTGGGCGCCATTGGCGACCCCAAGTATGATAATGACCCCACAGCCAAAGTGAGGCCAGAACAAGGCTTGCTGAAACTCAGAAAATCATTGCAGCTTTTTGCCAACATCAGGCCGGTAACTACCTACAAGGCTTTGCAACATTTATCGCCTTTAAAAGCAGGGAAAGCCGATAATATTGACTTTGTAATTTATCGCGAACTGACCGGAGGAATATATTTTGGTAAGAAAACCTTGAGCGAAGACGGCAATACCGCCTCTGATGATTGTGTTTATTCCAGAGTGGAAATAGAGCGTATTGCCAAATTAGCATTTGAACATGCCCAAATCAGAAGAAAAAAACTGACTTTGGTGGACAAAGCCAACGTTTTGGAGTCTTCCAGATTGTGGAGAAAAGTGGTGCAGGAAATGGCTGCCGGGTATAGCGATGTGCAGATTGATTATTTGTTTGTTGACAATGCAGCCATGCAAATCATTCTAAACCCTGCCCAGTTTGATGTGATGCTCACCGAAAATATGTTTGGCGACATCCTAAGCGATGAGGCCAGCGTGCTAAGTGGTTCTTTGGGTATGCTTCCTTCTGCATCTGTGGGCAGCAAAGTTGCTTTGTTTGAACCTATTCATGGCTCTTATCCGCAGGCTGCAGGAAAAAACATAGCCAACCCTACCGGTTCCATTTTATCGGCGGCCATGCTGCTCGATCACTTTGGACTGAATGATGAAGCCAATACGGTACGCGAAGCCGTAAACTGGTCATTGCAGAATGGTTTTGTAACCAAAGATATCGACAGCGCCAATTCATATTCGACCAGCGTAGTGGGCGATATGGTGAGCGATCATATTGCCGGAAAGATTCCCGGATCGGCCAAAGGAGAAAATATAGAACTAAGAAAATCTACAATTATCTAAAAATTATAAATCAATGAGTGAACTGAATATATACAGCAAGACTATTACACAAGACCCTACACAACCTGCTGCTCAGGCGCAGTTTTACGCTCTGGGACTTACAGAAGACGACCTGAAAAAAGCACAGGTAGGTATTGTAAGTATGGGTTACGATGGCAACCCCTGTAATATGCACCTGAATGATCTGGCTGCTGAAATAAAAAAGGGCGTTTGGGAAAATGATTTAGTGGGCTTGGTTTTTCATACCATTGGCGTAAGCGACGGCATGAGCAACGGTACCGATGGTATGCGTTATTCATTAGTAAGCCGCGATGTAATTGCCGATTCGATAGAAGTGGTTTGCGGCGCACAATATTACGATGCTTTGATAGCAGTACCCGGATGCGATAAAAACATGCCGGGCTCTATTATGGCTATGGGCAGGCTCAACCGCCCTGCAATAATGGTCTATGGCGGCACTATCGCAGCAGGCCATTACAAAGGGCAGGATTTAAATATTGTTTCGGCTTTTGAAGCGCTCGGCCATAAAATTGCCGGAGATATCAGCGAAGAAGATTTTAAAGGAATCGTTAAATGCAGTTGTCCCGGGCCTGGAGCCTGCGGCGGCATGTACACTGCCAACACAATGGCCTCAGCTATTGAGGCAATGGGCATGAGCCTTCCTTACTCCAGCAGCAATCCTGCCATCGGCGAAGAAAAGAAAAAGGAATGCCGGGATGCAGGAAAAGCAATCCGCTTGTTGATGGAAAAAAATATCCGACCACGCGATATTATGACCCGTGAAGCATTTGAAAACGCAATTACTATCATTATGATAATTGGCGGAAGCACCAATGCCGTTCTACACCTGATAGCAATGGCTAAGAGTGTGGGGATTTCAATTACTCAGGATGATTTTCAAAAAATAAGCGATAAAGTACCTGTGTTGGGCGATTTTAAACCCAGTGGAAAATACCTGATGGAAGACCTTCACAGAAAAGGCGGTATTCCGGCTGTAATGAAATATTTGCTCCAGAAAGGCTTATTGCATGGCGATTGCATGACCGTAACCGGAAAAACAATTGCCGAAAACCTTTCAGAAGTGCCTGATCTCGATTTTGAAACACAGGATATTATTGCCCCACTCGAAAAACCTTTAAAAGCAACCGGACATCTGCAAATTTTATATGGCAATCTTGCCGAAAAAGGCAGTGTGGCAAAAATCAGCGGCAAAGAAGGTGAACGGTTTGAAGGAACAGCAAGAGTTTTTGACGGAGAGAAAAAATTAATTGCGGGAATCTCGGAAGGCAGAGTCAAGCCCGGCGATGTAGTGGTTATAAGAAATGAAGGCCCAAAAGGCGCTCCGGGAATGCCCGAAATGCTGAAACCAACCTCGGCCATTATTGGTGCCGGACTTGGAAAATCAGTAGCATTGATAACCGATGGAAGATTTAGTGGTGGCACTCATGGATTTGTAGTGGGTCATATTACTCCCGAAGCGCACGAAGGAGGATTACTGGCATTTGTACAAGATGACGATATTATAGAAATAGATGCCATAAATAATAAACTCACATTAAAACTTAGTGATGAAGAAATCGCAAAACGGAAACAAGGCTGGGTAAAACCGGCATTAAAAGTAACTAATGGCATTTTATATAAATATGCAAAATTAGTAAAAGATGCTTCTGAAGGTTGCGTTACCGACGAAGATTAAACATTTTAAATTAGGACAATGAGTCAAAAAACAGCTACATATTTATATTTTAAATCACAAAACATGATTTTAAAAGCCTGCTGGGATATTCGAGTCAATCGCTCTATTGATTCAATTATTTTTAGTAAAACTTTTTAAATCAACAATATAAAAATTATAGTATGGATACTCTACAACAAAATGCAACAATAGAACAACCGGCTGATACTGCTGCCGGAAAAAAAGAAAACAAAACGGTTGAATTAACCGGCGCTCAGGCAGTTATTGAATGTCTTCTTACAGAAGGGATAACGACTGTGTTTGGTTATCCCGGTGGCGCCATCATGCCGGTGTATGATGCGCTGTATGACTATACTGACAGAATACAGCATATTCTTGTAAGGCACGAACAGGGATCTATCCACGCCGCTCAGGGATTTGCCAGCGCAAGCGGAAAAACAGGTGTAGTATTTGCAACCAGTGGCCCCGGAGCTACAAATCTCGTAACAGGATTGGCTGATGCACAAATTGATTCTACGCCTGTTGTGTGCATCACAGGTCAGGTTTTTGCCCACTTACTCGGCACCGATGCTTTTCAGGAAACCGATGTAATAAATATAACAGCGCCCATCACCAAATGGAACTATCAGGTAACAGATGCCAATGAAATTCCACAGGCGCTTGCAAAAGCTTTTTATATTGCCGGAAGCGGCAGACCGGGACCCGTTTTGATTGATATTACAAAAAATGCCCAGGTACAAAAATTTGAATACGAAGGTTATAAAAGGATTAACCACATCCGCAGCTACAGACCAAAGCCTGTGGTAAGAAAACAATACATAGAACAGGCAGCCGAACTGATTAACAATGCCAAAAAACCATTGGTAGTTTTCGGTCAGGGCGTTATTCTGGGTAAGGCAGAAAACGAATTCAAAGCATTTATCGAAAAAGCTAACTTGCCGGCTGCATGGACACTCATGGGCCTTAGCGCCATTCCTTCAGACCATCCGTTGAACGTGGGTATGTTGGGAATGCATGGCAACTATGGTCCCAATGTATTGACAAATGAATGTGATGTGCTTATTGCAGTAGGCATGCGTTTCGATGACCGTGTTACCGGCCGCCTTGATAAATATGCAAAACAGGCTAAAGTGATTCATTTGGATATTGATCCTGCTGAAATAGATAAAAACGTAAAAACAACTGTACCTGTTTGGGGCGATTGTAAGGAAACTCTTCCAATGATTACCGAACTTTTAGAGAAAAAAGAAAATCCTGAGTGGCTGGCCAAATTTGCAGAATACAGAGCCGAGGAAGAAAGAATTTGTATTGAGCCCGAAAAGCATCCCGACAGCGAAATCATGAGCATGGCCGAGGTGATTGAAGCATTGAACGAACTGACCAATGGCGATGCCATTATCGTAACCGATGTGGGCCAGCATCAGATGGTGGCCAGTAGATATGCTAAGTTTAATCACAGTAAAAGCAGCATCACTTCCGGTGGCTTGGGAACTATGGGCTTTGGCCTTCCGGCTGCTATCGGCGCATCTTATGGCGCGCCTGACAGAACCGTAGTTGCTGTGGTGGGCGATGGCGGCATACAAATGACTATTCAGGAAATGGGTACTATCATGCAGTTTGGCGCTAAAGTAAAAATTCTGATACTCAATAATGAGTTCCTCGGAATGGTTCGCCAATGGCAACAGCTTTTCCTCGATAAAAGATATTCGTTTGTACACATCACCAGCCCCGATTTTGTGATGCTCGCAAAATCCTATGGCCTGGAAGGAAACAGCATTGACAAACGTGAAGATCTCAAAGCAGCATTGAAAACCATGCTCGACCACGATGGCACTTACCTGCTGGAAGTAAAAGTGGGTAAAGAAAACAACGTGTTCCCAATGGTGCCACAGGGCTGTAGTGTGAGTGAAATAAGGCTTCAGTAATTTGCGATTTACGAATTGTGATTTATGAATTAGAAGTAGCGTCTATTACTAAGAAATGACCAAGGCGGAACTACATAACAGAACTAAAAAATTCAATATTGATGTTATCAATTTATGTAAAGAGTTTCCCAAAAATGCCGTTGGTTATGAAATTGCAAAACAACTAATTCGTTCTTCCGGTTCTGTAGGTGTAAACACGAGAGCATCAGCAAGGGCAAAGTCAACCGATGATTTTATAAATAAGAGCGCGATAGTGATAGAGGAAGTAGATGAGTCATTATACTGGCTGGAGATTGTGAATGAAACAGAACTCATTGGGGTAAATGATTTGCTGAGTGCTTTATTAAAGGAAGCAAATGAATTAACTTCGATTTTTGTTCAAATTAATAAAACAACAAAAATCAATAAATTAAAAAATCTTAAATCTTAACTCCGAAATCTTAAATCAATAAATTATGAAACAAGATTATACATTAACGGTTTATGCCGAAGATCAGGTAGGGTTGTTGTCGCGCATAGCCATTATTTTCTCAAGAAGGAAAATCAATATTGACAGCCTGAATACCTGCCCGTCAGAAATTGAAGGTATCCACCGTTTTACTATCCTTATTAGCGAAACCGAAGAAGTGGTAAAAAAACTATGCCGTCAGATAGAAAAACAAGTAGAGGTATTAAAAGCCTATTTCCATACCAATAATGAAATCGTTTGGCAGGAGTTGGCTTTGTTTAAACTGCCAACTCAACAAGTTGCTGAAAAAATGATCGTTGAACGCGTTTTGAGAGAGTATGGCGCCAGAGTGGTGGTTATCAGAAATGATTACACCATTTTTGAGTCCACCGGCCAAACAGAAGAAACCAATAAGCTGATTGAATTATTTGGCAATTATGGCCTGATTGAATTTGTGCGAAGCGCCAGAGTAGCCATCATTAAAGCCAGCGACGGTTTTCACAAAAAAATCAAAGAATTTGAAGCAAGTGAACCACATGAGCTAACGGCAATAAATGAATACCTCAATGAGCCGGACGATGTTTTTACATTATAGTCTAAACAAAGTATTTCTAAATTTTAAATAATTACTAAATCAAATTTTTTTAAATCAGAAAAAAATTAAAATGGCAAAATTAAATTTCGGTGGCGTTGAAGAAAACGTTGTAACCAGAGAAGAATTTCCTTTAAGCAAAGCGCAGGAAGTGTTAAAAGATGAAACAGTGGCAGTAATTGGCTATGGCGTTCAAGGCCCCGGTCAGGCTTTAAACCAAAAGGACAATGGCATTAATGTAATTGTAGGTCAGCGCAAAGACTCCAAAACATGGGACAAAGCTGTGGCAGATGGCTGGGTGCCCGGTGAAACCCTGTTTGAAATAGAAGAAGCATTGGAGCGCGGAACCATTATATGTTACCTGCTAAGCGATGCCGCTCAAATAGCATTGTGGCCTACCGTTCAAAAATACCTCACTCCGGGCAAAGCCTTATATTTTTCGCACGGCTTTGGTATCACCTTCAATGAGCAAACAGGCATTGTGCCTCCAAAAGATATAGATGTTTTTCTGGTAGCGCCAAAAGGTTCCGGTACATCACTCCGCCGTATGTTCCTGCAGGGGCGTGGTTTGAACAGTTCCTATGCTATCTTTCAGGATGCTACCGGCAAAGCGTTTGACAGAGTAATCGCACTCGGCATTGCAGTTGGTAGTGGCTACCTGTTTGAAACAGATTTCAAAAAGGAAGTGTATAGCGACCTTACCGGAGAGCGTGGCACGCTGATGGGCGCCATTCAGGGCATTTTTGCTGCGCAATATGAAGTACTGCGCTCCAAAGGGCATACGCCTTCTGAAGCGTTCAATGAAACGGTGGAAGAACTTACGCAATCGCTTATGCCTTTAGTGGCCGAAAATGGCATGGATTGGATGTATGCCAACTGCTCTACTACTGCACAGCGCGGCGCTTTGGACTGGTGGAAAAAATTCAAAGAGGCTACACAACCCGTGTTTGACGAACTGTATGAAAGTGTAGCAGCGGGCAAAGAATCGCAACGCTCCATTGATAGCAACTCGCAACCGGATTATCGCGAAAAATTAGAAAAAGAACTTGCAGAACTTCGTGAAAGCGAAATGTGGCAGGCCGGAAAAACCGTTAGGAGCCTCAGACCTGAAAATCAGCAGGTATAGTTTTTTGAAAAACTAAGACTTTAATAATAATTTTGAAAATGGTTCGTGCCGGACGCGAACCATTTTCCTTAATACAATCGCCATGAATCCTGAAAGCATTTTAAAAGCAGCAGAAAAACTGAAAGGGATTGTTTTAAAAACACCGCTTCAGCTAAATGCCAATCTTTCACGTAAATTTCAGTGCAACGTTTATCTCAAACGAGAAGATTTGCAAATTGTAAGGTCTTACAAACTAAGAGGCGCTTACAATAAAATAAGTTCGCTCAGCAAAGAAGAATTAGAGGGTGGTGTAGTGTGTGCCAGCGCCGGAAATCATGCTCAAGGTTTTGCATACAGTTGCAAGTTGCTTAATATTAAAGGAGTGATTTTTATGCCCACCATCACCCCAATGCAAAAGATTAACCAAACCAGAATGTTTGGTGGCCATCATATTGAAATTATTCTTTCGGGCGACACCTACGATGACTGTGCTGTTTCGGCAAAAAAATATGCATCAGAAAACAAAATGGCTTTCATTCATGCTTTTGATGACGAAAAAATTATTGAAGGGCAGGCCACTGTGGGAGTTGAAATATGGGAAGACCTCAAAGAGATTGATTATTTATTTATCCCTGTGGGCGGTGGCGGGCTATGTGCAGGCTTAGGCACCTTCATCAAAAATGTAAGCCCTCATACAAAAATAATTGCCACCGAACCGGAAGGCGCTCCTTCCATGAAAAAAGCTTTTGAAGCCGGCCAGCCGGTAACACTCCAATCTATTGACAGTTTTGTGGATGGCGCTGCAGTGAAAAGAGCCGGTGATATCACCTACCCTATTTGCAAAAAAGTGGTTGATGAAATTATGCTGGTACCCGAAGGAAAAATATGTTCTACAATTTTGAGGCTTTATAACAAAGATGCCATAGTGGTAGAGCCCGCCGGGGCTTTATCTATTGCTGCACTGTTTTTTATGGGTGATGAAATAAAAGGAAAGAACGTAGTTTGTATCGTAAGTGGCAGTAATAACGATATTGACAGAATGCAGGAAATAAAAGAACGCAGCCTGCAACACGAAAAACTGAAACATTATTTCCTTATCAACTTTGCACAAAGACCCGGAGCTTTAAAAGAATTTGTAAACCGAGTATTGGGCCCCGATGATGATATCACCCGCTTTGAGTATATGCAAAAAACCAATAAAGAAAGCGGCCCGGCATTGGTAGGCATTGAGTTGAAACGTCGGAATGATTACGAAGGATTGATTAATAGGATGAAAAGATTGGGAATCAATTATACCGAATTGAATAAAGACGATCGCTTGTTTGGCTATTTAGTATAAAAAAATTCCCGCTTTCCTTTAAACCATTATATTTTTGCAAAAACATTTACAATGAAAAAATTATTTATTTCAGCCACTCTTTTGGCTTCAGTATTGCTATTTGCGTGCAACAATGAAAGCACCAGTTCTGCAGAAGAAAGCACACCGGCAACCGATACAGCAGTAAATCAGAATCCTACTCAGGTTCAGCAGGATTCGGCTGTACTCAGCGATGATTCTGCTACTGGAAAGACAGCAGAAGGTGTGAAAGAAGAAGAAAAAAATGCTGAACAACAGGTAAAAGCAGAAGCTCAAAAACTGAAAGAAGACGAAGCAAAGACTAAATAGGCAAATTAAGGTCTTAGTCTTAAAAGTCGGTAAAGGTACCATTAGATTTCCCCGGAAAAAATTAGAGGGAAAATAACGGTACTTTTTTTAGTATTGCATAAAATAATCATTCAATAATCTTGTGGGATTTTTCTCTTTATTGAAACCAAGCAAAAGTGCAGCTTTCACAAATAATTGAAATTCAAATGCAGTTTTTAGTATAATTTCGGGTAGTTTTCAAAAGATGTTGAATTTTAAATATGATTTCTTGGAGAAAAACACAATTTCATTTTCCAGAACATATTTGTTCAAACTAAAGATATATGTTCAAACCAGACTTCTACCGTAGAATAAATACTCTAATAGAAACCGCTTTAATGTGAATTTTTTTTAATAAACATGGCATTTTATTTTATATTTTCTATTTTTATTTCATTTTCCTAAAATAATTTTTAATCAATAAAATCATTTATTTACCTTTCACTCCGATTGTTTTTCCATATTGAAAATTGAATTTTTAAATAATTTTTAAATATGACAAAAAACATAGGATTATACAACCCCTCTTTTGAGCATGATGCTTGTGGAATTGGTTTTGTTGCTAATATCAAAGGAAACAAGGATCATCAAACCGTTTCTGACGGACTCACCATTCTCGAAAACATGGAACATCGTGGCGCCTGTGGCTGCGAACCTACCACCGGCGATGGAGCAGGTATCATGATTCAGATTCCGCATGAACTGCTTTATGATGAATGTTTGCAATTAGGGTTTACGCTTCCAGAGCCAGAAAAATATGCAGTGGGCATGTTTTTCTTCCCGAAAGAAATCAGGCTGCGCGAAGAGTGCAGGGATATTTTTACCCGGGCCGCCGAAAAACTTAGCATGAAAATTCTGTGCTGGAGAGATGTTCCTGTGAACAATGATGGTATTGGCCCTTCGGCTTTATCGGTAGAACCCAACATGGAGCAGGTTTTTATTGAACGCCCCGCTCATATTCAATCTGCCGAAGAATTTGAACGAAAACTATTTGTGCTTCGCAAATATGCCACCCACATTGGCAGCAATGCAGTAAAAAAAGACCCTGTAGGTTTTTATATTTGCTCACTCTCCTGCCGTACACTTATTTACAAAGGACAGCTTACCAGTATGCAGGTGAGAACTTATTACAGAGATTTGACGGATAAAAGGCTTGTAAGCGCTTTCGGTCTTGTACACTCACGTTTTGCTACCAATACATTCCCTTCCTGGAAACTGGCACAGCCGTTTCGCTTCATTGCGCACAACGGAGAGATTAATACGCTGCAAGGCAATCTTAACTGGCTTCGGTCGGGTGAAACCAATTTTGAATCGCCTTTGTTTACCAAAGAAGAAATGGATATGCTGGTGCCTATCGTCAGCAATGCAAAAAGCGATTCTGCCTGCTTAGATAATATGATAGAATTACTATCCATGAGTGGCAGGTCATTGCCGCATGTAATGATGATGCTGATACCTGAAGCATGGGATGGCAATGAAGATATGGACCCTGTGAAAAAGGCATTTTATGAGTTTCATGCCTGCACCATGGAGCCTTGGGATGGTCCGGCCTCCATTTCCTTTACTGATGGCAAAATCATTGGCGCCACTTTGGACCGAAACGGCCTTCGCCCCTCCAGATACTGTGTTACCAAAGACGACCGTGTAATTATGGCATCAGAAACCGGCGCATTGCCGGTGGACCAAAGCATGGTGAAGGAAAAGGGCAGACTGCAACCCGGAAAAATGTTTGTGGTGGATATGGAGCAGGGACGCATCATTAGCGATGAAGAACTGAAACAGCAAATTTGCTCTCAAAAACCTTATGCAGACTGGCTGAACAAATATAAAATCAGGCTCAGTGAGCTACCCGAACCAAGGGTAATGTTTACCAACCTGAGCGAAGAACAGATTTTTAAATATCAAAAAGCTTTTGGCTATACTTCCGAAGATTTGGAAGATATCATTATGCCGATGGCTATTACCGGAAAAGAACCAATTGGCGCAATGGGTACCGATACGCCATTGGCCATTCTTAGCGACCAGCCGCAACATTTGAGTTCTTATTTCAAACAATTATTTGCACAGGTCACCAATCCGCCGATTGACCCTATCAGAGAAAGGATGGTAATGTCGCTGGCCATTTCGGTGGGCAGTGTGGGGAATACTTTGGTCGAAAACGAAATTGATGCGCACGTAGTATCTCTGAAACAACCGGTGCTCAACAACTTCGAATTAGAAAAACTCAGAAGTATTGACACCGGCATTTATCAGGCAAAAACCCTGCAATGCTACTTTGTGGCTGATGGCAAACCCGGCTCACTGGAAAAGGGTGTACAAAGAATCTGTCGCTATGCAGAAGATGCTGTTAATGAAGGTTTTGAGGTTTTGGTATTGCAGGACAGAGCCATTGACAGCGACCATGCCCCCATTCCTTCACTGCTGGCTGTGTCAGCCGTGCATCACCATTTGATCAGTAAAGGGCTGCGCGGAAAAGTAGGTCTGGTGGTAGAAGCCGGCGATGTGTGGGAAGTGCATCATTTTGCTTGCCTGCTTGGTTTTGGCGCTACTGCCATAAACCCTTACATGGCATTTTCTTCTATCCGAAATCTAAAAGAAAGCGACAAGATAAAGGAAGACATTTCTATAGAGCAACTCAACAAAAACTATATCAAGGCCATTTCAGACGGATTGCTGAAAGTGTTTTCAAAAATGGGAATTTCCACTTTCCAGTCTTATCACGGCGCACAGATATTTGAAATCATCGGGCTTAACAGAAAAGTTGTTGATAAATATTTTACGGGCGCAACTTCTCGTATAGAAGGTATCGGTCTTGACGAAATTGCACGCGAATCACTTGTAAAACATCGTTTTGCATTTACTCAGAAACAGGTACCTTTTGACCAGTTGCCCACCGGAGGAATGTATCAATGGAAAAGGAAGGGAGAAACACACTTGTTTAATCCGCAGACCATCCATCTGCTGCAACATTCCACCAAAATGAACGATTATGGTTTGTTTAAAAAATACAGCAAACTGATAAATGACCAAAGCGAAAAAGCCATCACGCTGAGGAGCCTGCTGGACTTTAAACATAGCCGTCCTTCTATCTCAATTGATGAGGTAGAGCCTGCAGAAAACATTTATAAAAGATTTGCCACAGGCGCCATGAGTTTTGGCTCCATCAGTTGGGAGGCGCATACTACATTAGCCATTGCCATGAACCGACTGGGTGGAAAAAGCAATACCGGCGAAGGAGGCGAGGACGAGCAACGATACACCCCGCTTGAAAACGGAGACAGTATGCGCAGCGCCATCAAGCAGGTGGCCAGCGGCCGTTTTGGAGTTACCAGTTTGTACCTTTCAGAAGCTGATGAGCTTCAGATAAAAATGGCACAAGGCGCCAAACCGGGCGAAGGAGGCCAGTTGCCCGG